>Ga0116227_10013586_pt1 | contig 12733 bp, 4 predicted proteins | sample S1TSphgellanicum_FD_89693 | JGI IMG/M metagenome (GOLD analysis project Ga0116227, IMG submission 89693) | Host-associated microbial communities from peat moss isolated from Minnesota, USA - S1T2_Fb - Sphagnum magellanicum MG | ecosystem: Host-associated > Plants > Peat moss > Unclassified... | reverse complement strand
TAATATTAAAAACACAAAAAAAAAAATAAGAAGATAAAAGAATTTGAAAATAGGAGTTACCTCCTTTGGGGGGGGGGGGCACTAGACCTAGGAAAATAACACAAAAATTAATCATAAGATCAATATGATTCTCTTGCAAGCACCCAAGCAAGGGGTTTTTTTCCCCCAATTTTGTGATATATGTCATAGTTTCAAAGTTTTAAAAATCAATACCAAACAAAGTGAAGACATCTAGAATGTAAATATATTAATGTGGCATGTTCTATGGAGCATATCACTCCCATGTACCAAAACATTTGGTTCCATTATCACTCCCAAAATAATCATGATCCCTTATAACCCTCTTGATACTAATGTCTCAACCAACTACTATGCAAATTTCACATCCCAACTCCATATTTAACTCACATTTGTTGGCTGACTCCATTCCATTCTATAGATAATCCCAACTAACATTCCAAAAATATGACACTACAACCCATTATTTCCATTTCATTTTATCTCATCACAAATCCTTCTATAGAATTTTTGCACATTCCATCTCTTTTTACATCCACACCTCAACACTTTTACTCTTAAACATGACTTTGGCAATCAAAATTCCTTTTAACAATTTGGTATTATCTTGGATTTGCAATATTTCCCATTACTTATATTTGAAACATGCAACATATGCTTCCTAACAAGGTACAACAACATTGATTTCACCACTTTCATATCCTCAAAATGAAATACTTGTTGGCCATTGAATACTCACAAAACTTCACACCTCTCATAGCCTAACAACACATCCTCAGCATTTCAACTTGTTCACCATCTATTGACACGACATTAAAGACTCATATCAACCATTATGACTCTTAATTTCAATTGAATTTTTTTTGAAAACCCCTAGACCTAATCCCAAATAATTGACTTCACCGCTCTCAAAAGTTACAATATCTTCTATCCACACATTCAAAACTTTGGTAAACCTTAAGATCTTCATCAATTCCTAGAGCAACCACTTAGTTTTATTAGGTGTGTGACTAACTTTGCAAAAACAACGTAACAAAATATTACATGTTTTTGCATTCAAACCAACACATAGATCACTCATGTTTTATTACTCAAGGAAAATATTGTGAACACCAAAGTTATAACTCCCTTTATTTTTTCTTTTCCATTAGCAAGCTCCAAGACCTTATTTTCTTGTTGTCCCCCACACCTTTTTTGATTAGCATATATTGAACTTCCCACTCAATTCTTTGCCAAAATAAAAAATGACACATGTAATTAATGTTATGAGGTTATGTATCACTTCCTAAGCTTTCCACAATCTCGAGTTCCTTATCAAAATCAATTGCAACATTACATGAATTTTCCCTTGGCACAAACACACACACATTTCACATCTTCACTTTTTGCTATTTCCCTTTTTCTTGTCTTTCCATCCTATTCCATTTAAACCATGAGAAAATAATTTCATCTACACCTTTGTGCATAAAAAATATATTCATCGAGACCACCTCATATAAGGTTACAACCAGTGTGGTCTAATTATTCACTTTAATGGGAACCTTTGGTCTTGGTTCTAAGACTTCTTTTAGTTTTTGATGGAACCTTTTGTCTAGTCATTAAATTGGTTATTTGGATTTCTAAAACCTTTTGTTTTGGTCTTGTGTTAATAAAATTGGAACCTAGTGTGGTTCCATTTCCATTGCACACAATTAAACATAAATTTATTTTCGTATTATTACTTTGTTTAACTAGTTCACACAATTCAAAATAAAGATTATGGAATACTAATTATGTACAACCGGTTAAAACCAACTACTTTCATCAAAATTAAGGTTGTGTTTTTAGGTTTCTTAAAAAGTTGTAATTAATTATTTGCCTAGAGATAATGAACTTGCCAGTTGACACTAATCATAACCCCATTTCACATCTTGGCCTTTTTCACATTTGATAATCTAATCTAATATATTAATTTAGCAAGTCTATTAGTCAGTCTATCTGTTTGTGATAGTGACTCCGAACAATTTTTTCACCGCGCCGTTATTTGTAGGGTAGGTAGTAGGTACCTACTAGCCTAGGTCACAGAGCCTGCTGAAGCCACGGGATCATCCTAGGTACCTACCACCCTACCCTAGACCAGACCAGACAAGGCCCCGGAGGCAATCAACTTGTCTCCCAAGAACGGCACTCGGGCCACGGACAATTGTTTGAAAAGAAAAGTTTAAAAAAAAAACCAAAAACATCAACCAAACATTGTTGAAATAACACACATGTGCATTATGCACAGGGTTCACACTAGTCTACTTGGATTGACAACATGTACATGGATGAAAAAATATGAATTTTAGGTTTTCCATAATGATAACCAACCTAAATGAAATTTCCAAACATGTAAATAAGTTATCAAAATTTGAATTTTCAATAATTGACCCATAAGGGTCTTACAAGTTCTTAAAAAGTACATGTTTTAAGCATGTAGGTTTCTCATTGGTTTTCAAAAAAATCAATAACCAGCTAGTCAATTATTAGCAATTAAGTGGATAAGAAAATATTTTTCAATAACTAACCAATATTAATATAAACATTTTTTTTGAGAATAAGATTATGTAGAGCCTTTTCCCTAAGGTAAATGAAATAACAAAAGACAAAAATCTTGACCATTTTGTAATGTTAATCCACATATAAACTTGATATGGAAATTTGGAAATATCCATTCATTTTGTTCTCAAAATTTGACAATTGAAAACCATTAAGATATTTTTTTCTACATTTTCTATTTAAATTTCACCCCCAAAAAAGTTGTGTAATCAAGTACAACACAAACTTTAGATTAAGGCTAACCCATAAATGTTAAGGTGGACCAATTGGGTGTGCCTTGACTTGAATACACTTATCTCCTACTTTTAGACTAAAAAAAAACCCATGAGTCTAGGAATTGCCGTGTTCCATAATCTACCATGTGTGCCTAATTAACTTGCCATGAAGAGCATTAGATGCACTTGGAGAGCAAAGTTTCGACATAAGCTTGCAGTTGTGTTAAGCTCACTCAAAGTTGGAGGTCACTATGTGTAAAAAACTTCCAAAAGCTCCTATTTTCTTGTTGAAAAAATCTCAATGCCCAACTTTCCCATCTTCTTCTTGCTATTTCTTCTTATTGTTTCCTCTCCAACATAGTTAAGCCTTTGCTATTAATCCCAAATTGTTTTTTCTTCTTGTTTTCCCCAAAAGGATGAAAAACAAAGTTTTTTTCAAGAAACATTATGAGTGGTCAACTTTGACCATTTGTTATTCATTCATTTCAACTTTGTTTGGACTTTTTTTTTAGCACATGTTCAAATACATGCCTTCTGTCTACCACCAAATTTTAACAAAAAATAAAGCATGTCATCTTAATATAAGTTTCCAAATAATTGTAATTTTTTCAAAGATGCCCAAAACTTAAAACTCCAAACTTTCAATGGTGGCAAATTTTCATTTTTCATCCAAATTTTTCTTTCCAAAACATCTAAGCTTGAATTCTTCTACAACTCCACCAAGTTGGATCTTCCAAATTTTGACATTTTATGTGAATTTTAGGTGTGTTTGTGGGGGCTAGTCCTTTTTTTAGAGTGTGACAAATTTAGTCAAATGTCAATTCAAGGTTAAACATGTTAGATGCGTGAGTTTCTAATTCAATTGATTTAAACCTCTTTGTATGAATTTATCAAGTTTGGCATGTAAACTCTTTATATCCATTAACCATTAATTGTAATTTAGTTCAATGGTGATCAGAATAATTGGATTTTAAAAAGTCTACAATCATCTACATTTGAGCAGATGAGGGTGTGATTGTGTAGGGTAAATACCACCTCACACATGCCCTCGTTTTGGTAATGCCCTTGTTTGTGGGCTTTACCCAATGCAAAGGTCATGGGATTTTCCATTTTCTTTCTGATTTTTTACACAAGTGAACAACAAAATAAACCCTTTTATTTTCCAAATGGCAACAAATGGGAGTGTAGTGTGAAAGTTAAAATGCACATGGAGGCAATGTGCAAGGTTGCAACCAACATTCAAGGAAAATTGAAGTTTGAAATAATCAAGATGGCATTCACTTGGGGCCATGTTCATCTTTCTGCCCTAACATCCAAATAAGGCAAAAATATGAACATGGCATAGAACATTATGTTTTCCCAAAAACCCATTGTGAAAACATGATGCTTGTTTGTGAGGTGAAGGGAAAATTGCAAGTGGTAATGTGCCCTACAACTTCAATACAAAAAATCTCTAACTTCTTTTTAGTCTAATACTTATATAGGCTTACACATGGCATAGAAAATGATATTGAGTATTAACATTGATATTGAAGACCCAACTGACCCAATCTCCTATTTATAGATAGTTGGTTTAATACCAATATTGGGTTTTGCATTGGTGCACATTACTAGTGATGATTGACTATCTAGATGATTAAAAGATATGCATAGGATATTGTGTTAGGATGAACTAATACGACATAATTCATAATTGTTATAATTGATTTTTATTGCCAAAAACTATGAAAGCAATGTATGCAACCTCCATTGGAAAGAGATAAATTATTACCACATTATTTTCACAAAGTAAATAAGATTAAAGTCACCATTGGCCACCACATCATGCACGACATGTTACTATTTATAGATTTTTTTGGGGCAAAAATTGATGTTAAAATATCAAAGAATGCATGAAATCCACTAAACCAAAAGTAAAGCCCAATGAAAACTTGGAAATAAACGTCATAAATACTTAAACAAATCTAATGTTTCCACAACTTAGTAGGATAAAATATTGTCGATCTAAAGGCCTTCAAATCCTTGGGTTGTTGAATGAAATTCTATGACATCAATCTCTCCCATGCTACCTTTCGATAGTTGAGCATAGAAGGTTTTTTTAATTCACTCTAGAATATACTTCAAGAAGAACATCAAAATGAATTATAAAAGCAATGTTCAATTAATTAGGTTATATAAGGAATATTTGGTTATGTAAGTTTATTTTTTGGTAGTGTTTGGTTTGTATGGTCATATAAATATTGTTTATTTATGTAATAATATGCATTTAAATAAGGTTATATTAATAGTGTTTTGTTAAAAGTAATAGTGATAGGTAGCTTTCCATTATGTATAGCTACATTGTTAGGTTGACTTGGGATGTTTAGTTAAATCATTTGGTTATATTTATGTATTCATTTTCATTAAATAGGGTTATATCAATTGAGTTAGTTAAAATGGAGATCCAAAATTTCTTTGCTTTATAAGCAATGCACAAAACCATTTTAATGATTGGTTGTTCATCAAAGTGAATGTAATTATCATGATCATGGCATAAAAATTTCACATGTTTATTAAACACACTTTGTGCAATATAGAAAATAATGTTAAATAAATGGTGTTCATTATACATTATTCATGAGCACAAATGACTGGGAAATATATCAAAATATGTGATTGATTATGTGGATGACAAACAATTATGCACATTATCATATTGTGTTAGTTTGATGTTAATTGGATAGGAATAATGTTAGGCTTTTGCCATTGGTATTTTGGGAATGGAATGATGCATATGTATTTATTGTTTTTTTTTAAAAACATGAATGCAATTAATCATTTGATGAACTATTTATTTGTTGCATAACATTTTCATAATCTATACAATAATTGTTCAACATTTGTCAATTTTTTTATTGATTGTAGTGTGTCATTGGGTAATGTTATGGTCATTGGTTTTTTTAATCATATATTCTACAATGTGATTCAAGTGTGGATGAATATTGACTAAGTTCCAATGATTATTGTTAATCAAAATGTGTGAAGGAATTATTTCTTAATTCTATTTTTTATTTATAATGATTGCATAAATCTATTGTTTGTATCCTATTAACTATAGTTTTTCAATATACAACATTTGCATAACCACTCCTTAGTGTTAGTGGTTTAAGCCTTAGCCATCCATTTGGGTGATGGAGTATGTTCTTGATTTCTTTGAAGTTCTTCATGCTAGTAATTCATGATGTCATTAACATTGTTGCCAGAATCTAAATCATTTTTCTTTCAATTTTATTTTTACATCATTTTTAGTGAGTACATGTATTTTTATTGATTGGAATTTTCTCCTTGGTGGGTTTGTTGGTATGATTCATGTTTTATGTCAAAAAAGTGTCATAATTTCCAATTATCATGTTTTGAAATTAATTTTACATATATCTTCAATAATAATATCTTGTAAAATTGTAGGTCCATTTAGGGAATTTAAACATGATAATACTACATATATTTTGTGTATGTTTAGTGGCACATTGTTTGGTGGTTGGCAAAAGTTTATGATTAGGTGTTCAAATGTTTGTCCTTGACCTTTTAAAATCAATTAAATTACAAATTAGGGCAACTGTTAGCCAATGTATATTGATGTTGAAAGTTTTGGAGGTGTGATTCTTGTATGAAATGATGATATCAAAAGTGTTTTGATATGGGTATTATTAGTATTACATCTATAGGCAGGCCTTCAAGAATTATATTTTTGTAAAGTCTCGTGTTCTTGTATGATTTGATTCAAACCAACAAAAAACATTAATAGTTGCGTGCATTAATTCATCATGTTGAATCCAATGTGAATTTGTGAAATATGTTTTGGAGATAATCTATCATCCTATTGGCAATCCCTTCTTTTATAGATATTTTAAAATGACATTGAATTTTGAGTTATACTTGTTGACATTGCTTGTCTTATTAAGCATTGAATGTCACTAAATTTGGGTGTTTTCTATAAGTGTTAATGGTTGTAACAATGTAACATTTTTGTTTTAATGTTTTTGAATTCACATCTATCATGTATGGTTAATGACATGTTTCATAATTCATTTTGAGTAACTATGAAAGTTGTTGTTTACCATGGATCTTCAAATAAATTGATTTTCAAATTAAAAAAAACCATTTTTTGAATAATTCAAAATTTGAACTTGCAATTTTACATGTTCTAAGATTTTCTAAAAAAGATTAATACGGAATGTCTTTGTTTTGTCGCATTTTTTATATTAATATAATGTTAAAGTGAATGTAAATTTCCCAAAGACTTTTGGGTCAAAACTTGTTAAGATGTACCAATATTTTGTTATAACATGACTTTTATTTGTATTTCTTTACTAGTTTTGTTTTGGAATACATGTGGACACAAAGTGTATAAAATTGATTATTTTCAACATATGATTTAAAATACATAAAATATTGCATTAAAAAAATATTTAGCCTTTTTTATTCATTAAAATTAATGGGAATGAAAATATCCTTTTAATCTTGGCTAGTACATCTTAATTGGTTTGGACCCTTTTATTTATGAATTTTAGTAAAATTTGTAAATGCAAAGGTTGATTGGATATAACGATGTGTTGGTGATTGGTGAAAAATTGTAAGAAATCTTTAGAAATATTATGTTTATACCATTGAATGTTAAGATTTGAAATATCAAAATTTGTAATTTCAAATGCATTATAACAAACACATTGTAACTGACCATTGAAATCTCATCAACAATTATGAATTCAAAATATTGAACCAAACGTCTATTATTGAGTTTGATTTGCTTACTATTGTGTTATCAACATATAAGCTCAATAGAAAATGGATAGTTGTTCCACCTATTAATAATGTTGCATTTGCAATGCCGCTACAATGCAAAGTTTTCATTCATTTTTTGTTTTTATAAAATATTCTTGGATTGTTTTGATGATTTGTGTCTTAATCATTCTTGCAACATCTCCTACATGTTATAATATTTTCTTAATACAATTAATTTGTGTGAATGTTCAAATCCAAAATATTATAACTAATTTAATTTGTATTTGTAATTTATTGATTTTTTTAATGGACGTGGGTGAAGAGTATCCTCATAAATAAATATAATATGGTTGACATTGGCATATGGATCAATAGATCATGTTTCAATACTAGGAATACGTTCCCATGGTTTATGATGTTGTGAATTTTGATTTAGATGTGTGTGGTGTATGTTTGGGTATGGATTTGTAGGTTTGGTTGTTTGGTTCATTAGGAGTTAGTTTTTTTTTCAAACAAGTTAAAACATGACTCCATTGTTTCATACTATTTTGAGGTTCAAGGATTATATTCATGTAACGTATTTGGACATTTTTGGGATGGTTTAAAAAAAATTCATTGATTTTAAGTTTTTAAATTATTTTAATGACATATGCTTTAATGCTCATGTTACAAAATAAATATTTTATTTCTAGTTGTTCAAGACTGTGTTTGCATTGTGTAGCGTTATTTTATTGCAATTTCATCAATGTTTTATAGGGTAGAATTTTCAAGTTTTAAGAATAAAAATGTCTTGTTATTGAATTTTTGTTTTCATCTACATGCATTTTTGAATTCTTTGCATTCATTTCAAATGTTGTCATTTTATATTATCATCAACATTTTCGAATATGATTATTTTAATGTGCCTTCCCAAAACATAAGAATATCCTTTTTGACATTGCACTTTTGTCTACCATGGAGAAAAACAAAATAATAATTATTCAAGCATAATTTTTATGGACATTTTTTGTGATGATATTGTACATAACTTTGAAGAACTAATATTTTAGGTTTTTTTATATTCATAAATACTATGAGTGTTGTATTGAAGGTTGTTGTGATGAAATCAATAACAACAAAGATTACTTAATTTTATGATTTTGCTGAAAAAATTCATATGGAGGCAAAAATTCACGATTTCGTTGGTGGTCAATTTGAAAGCCATGGATTATGTATTGTCAATTTTCTGAATTTTTGTTGATTATAAATGTTTTCATATGTGTCATCTCTAAAAATATTGTTTTGGTGTATTTCATCGATTTATTGTTCATGTACCCATGTTAATAAACTATACCTATTGGGGAGAGAGGGTTCTATTCTTTTTTGGATTTTGGTGTTCCCAACATGTTCCCCATGTTTCTTATGTGTTCCCAACTTGATCCCAAAGTTCCCCACTATGTTCCCCAAGATTTTCACAATTGCACCACATTTTATCCCCCAATTATTGCCAATAATTAAATTTGCACAACCTATAAAAGTGAGCCAAATAAAGGGGAAGTACCTTTGAACAAAATTTTTGGGGGAGTGTCCAATGTTTCAAAAAGAATTTATGGTGGGCCAATCAAATTGGTTCCTTGCAACAAATAAAATAAAATAAAATAAAATATGGTTGAACCCTCATTAATTAATACAACTAGCAAAATAGGCACCCAAATAGAAGGACAATATTTTTGCATAATTACTTGATAGACATATGAATTATTTGCCCCAAAAACACAAATGAGAAGCAAAAAAGGATGAAATTCGTTTGCTTGCCCAAAAACATGAATGGAAAGAAAAGGATGAAATTCATTTATAAAGGAAAACATTTTGGAAAAAAAAAAAAAAAGAGGAAAAAAAAAAAAAGGGGGTGCTAAAATTAATTTTAGAATGGAAAAAAATTGGATGAAAAACATGAATGTTAAAAAAAGAAAAGAAAAAAAGGGGAGGGGCGGGGTTAAAATTCATTTTAGAATGAAAAAAATTTGGATGAACAACATGGATGAAAGAAAAAAAGGAAAGAAAAGAAGAAAGGGTAAAATTTATTTTAAAATGGGAAAAAAAATTGGATGAAAAACACAAATGAGAAAAAAAAAAGGAGGGGTGCTAAAATTAATTTTAGAATGGAAAAAAATTGGATAAAAAACATGAATGTTAAAAAAAGAAAAGAAAAAAGGGGGAGGGGCGGGGTTAAAATTCATTTTAGAATGAAAAAAAATTGGATGAACAACATGAATGAAAGAAAAAAAAGGAAAGAAAAGAAGAAAGGGTAAAATTTATTTTAAAATGGGAAAAAAAATTGGACGAAAAACAAAAATGAGAAAACAAGAAAAAAAGAAAAAAAGGGTAAATTTCATCTTTAGGATGGAAAAAAATTTGGACCATTTCTCGATTTGTGCGTGTCATCCTTGCGCAGGGGCCATGCTAATCTTCTCTGTATCGTTCCAATTTTATCAGATGTCTCCGAAGAGACGAAAGACGTTGTACACTTTCAGTATATATAGACCAGGTTGAGCTTTGTGCAAAAGATATGGGTTATATGCGGCGACCTCCTCTGGAGGCGACCTCCTCTCTTGCTTTAGGAGATCCCTTCTCGTCAGCGTTTCTGGATGTGTTCCGCACAAAGAAAGTTTTCTGGATCCTTTCTGTGTTGCACCATGTTGATTCCTTCCCTGACATGATAATTCTGGCCCCCTCGGTTTGCACCTTGGTGATTCCTTCTCCAACATGAGAACTTCGGCAGTTGTCACACAGTACACAACAACGTCTTCCAAAGTTTGTGTGAAACTGTGTTTCCAGTTGGTTGCCAACTTGCAAGCTCAGATAACCTTGTGGAATCCTCAACAAGCCCAGCTTCAACATCTACCACCCCATTTTTTCAGAACCACCCTGTAGGATTCGTTCCATTTGTGTGTCCAGTCTACATTTTGGCCTGCAGATTCCCCTTCTCCAAAGCCAAAACATTCACTTACTCGAGCTAAAATCCAGACTCAACAGCTGAGAATTCACTCCGGGATAGGAGGCTGAAGAACCATAGTGTCAGCAACTCCACTCGTACCTATTACATAACATGCAATCTGTAGTGTCATCTTCAAAAGTGTTATTGTGGAGGATTCATCATCTCTGCAATCAATCTCATGCTATGCAGCCATTTTATACACAACTCATTTTCCAGAGCTCAAGATCCAAATGTTTGCTGGGTTCATACTTACAACCAAAATGGTAAATGGACCCATTCAATAATTGCTGGGGGGCTATGTGCAGCTAGTCTTTCACCACAGCAAGCTTCAAAACATTGTACTTGAAATGAACATTGAAATTTCTGTGGAGCAGTTGATCCATTCCTTCCAACTCGACAAGGTCAGCATCTTGTACAATGTTGGTAGAAGTTGGAGATTAGGTATTTGTCCAAAATGAATACACTTTTGGTTTCCCCATGCCCATTTTCCACCATCATCAAAAACAGGGATTGCTGCTAACTCTGTTGTGAATCCTGCAATCATCAAAATTCAATGTTCAGAGTTTGGACAATCTTGCCTCAAAAACACTGTCAGATTTGAAGCATAATGGTGGTCAGATCCATTTTCACGGGAGAAATCTGGCAACATTCTGCCACGGATAGATTGACTACCTTGATCCAAACTACTGAGTTGGTATGGATGTCAACACAAGAACTCATTCGAGAGTATTTTAACATCATTCTGGTAGTTTCAGGATTGTCATTTCAGGATTCTCGACCATTAACTTCCTCACTACAATTCAGTAAAATGCTGTTTGAAGGTGAACAAAGGATTGTATCTATAAACTCTTAGGCATAAGTAATGCCACCATCTATTACAGCTTCTAGGAATCCTTCCATAAGTATTCTTCAAATAAAAGAGGTCAGAATTTGGGGAGAAATTGATGAAGACACTCATGTCTGAATGAATATCTGCACTAGCTCCTCATGTGTCCTCATTGTCTGCTGTGTATCATTTGATCCAACAGAAATACTGGTAAGAATTACAATGTGAGTTCTACATTGAGATATGTGATTCCAATAACACAAAACTACATTGCTCATGTTGCACGTAGATCATGATCAACACAATAACACTCTGCGGGAATTGAGTGGAGCAACTCAATGTGCAAGAATCTTTACAATGTCACTGTACGAACTGCTGCTTACCCGGTGGTTGTTTTGTCTTAACAACCAGAATGGTTGAACATTTGCCACACATCTTTTGCTCAAAGAATTTTACATTGCACATTTCAGAGGAAAAGGCCAAGCAAAAGAACAAAAAGCAGAAGCACAAAGACATTGCTTCTTGCTGAACTTGAAATCGCATCTATAAAAATCTGTTGTACATGATTGCAATTGGATAGCTTTGTGTAGTCAAGCTCAAAAGGCTAAACCCCCTGCACATGAACTCTAAAGTTTTCTTGAACATACAAAAGTCCACATCCACTAACAACTATAATCTGCACAAAACAGGTCCAATTTCAGCTCAGTTGTGGATGAACCTCAACTGAGGTAATAGAGTTATTCGTAAAGTCACCCTGTCTTCACCCTGTCTTTGGGCCTCCTTTCACCCCTAATCCCCTCTTTCAGTGGTATCCACAAAAGTAAGGAAGTTTATAAATCTCAGTATGAAATGCTGAAACTCAGCATCTATTCCACTAGGTTCGAAAGTAAGGAAGTTTTATTAATCTCAGTATGAAATGCTGAAACTCAGCATCTAATCCACTAGGTTCGAAAGTAAGGAAGTTTTATTAATCTCAGTATGAAATGCTGAAACTCAGCATCTAATCCACTAGGTTCAAAAGTAAGGAAGTTTTATTAATCTCAGTATGAAATGCTGAAACTCAGTATCTAATCCACTAGGTTCGAAAGTAAGGAAGTTTTATTAATCTCAGTGTGAAATGGTGAAACTCAGCATCTAATCCACTAGGTTCGAAAGTAAGGAAGTTTTATTAATCTCAGTGTGAAATGGTGAAACTCAGCATCTAATCCACTAGGTTCGAAAGTGAGGAAGTTTATTAATCTCAGTGTGAAATGCTGAAACTCAGCATCTAATCCACTAGGTTCGAAAGTGAGGAAGTTTATTAATCTCAGTGTGAAATGCTGAAACTCAGCATCTAATCCACTAGGTTTGAAAGTAAGG
>Ga0116227_10013585_pt1 | contig 12733 bp, 7 predicted proteins | sample S1TSphgellanicum_FD_89693 | JGI IMG/M metagenome (GOLD analysis project Ga0116227, IMG submission 89693) | Host-associated microbial communities from peat moss isolated from Minnesota, USA - S1T2_Fb - Sphagnum magellanicum MG | ecosystem: Host-associated > Plants > Peat moss > Unclassified... | reverse complement strand
TTTTTTTTTTTTTTTTAAATATATTTTTTTATGTGGTTCTAAAAAGACACTTTTTTTTTTTTTTTTTTTTTTTTTTCCTGATGAGGCCGCCTTGAAGTACTTTTTTTTTTTTTTTTTTGGGTTGGGGGGGGTAAAAATTTCACCATTTTTCAACAAAGAAATGGGGGAAAAGTTTGTTTTTCTAGTGTAAATTAGATTAATTTTGCATTCTGGAAATGCATGACTTTTGCAAAGATTGTCAGTTGTATTAGAGATACATTGAAATACATTTTGCATGCATGCATGGTTGATTCTAGTTTGCAAAGAAGGAGAGATCTCACAGTGACCAGGATCACCAAGAAAGTTTTGGTTCACAGACTAAGAAATAATAGCAAAATTTTTGGGTTTGGGTGGACAAGTACCATTGCAAGAATTGTGAAAACATATCTTGTGATCGGTGCACATGTGTAAGAATTGCATTGACAGCTGAAGAGGATGATGCTCAGGTTGTCTGGGTGTGTGTGATCACTACTTGGTAAGTCAAGGTTTGTGCCTCTACAGTCACTGTTTGGTGGTCTCTTGTACTATTGGCTGTTCCATCATGTTATGATCTGAAGCATTGTCATGAAACAAGTTTAGATGTAGCATCCAACTTTCCTTTGGGCCAATTGAGTTCCCAACTCAGATCAACCCTCTGCAACTAGAAGTTTTAAGACCATTTCCCTGCTGGATTCCCTGACCACTGGTTTGGGCATGATTTTCTACTCCAAACATGGACAAGATGTTATAAGCAGTCACTCCATAGACACCTGCATGCATTAAGACAAACTAGTTGAAACTGGCATTTTTTCATTGTCCTTGCATTGTATGGTTTGACGGAAAACACAGCACCAAAACTGAGTAGAGGCATTCCGCTTGATTTTTGTTGCACCTAGTTGACACAGCAGGAATTCTTGAATCTTTGTGCATTTGTGTTGCAGCTATGCATCAATCATTCCAGGATTCCAGGACTCTCCTAATGCTTGGCAATATGTCGTTTCATACAGATGCTGTTTGGAGCCCAAGTGACTCTGCTGTCTTGAATTGTATCAGAAGCTTTATTCTACTTGCAATGCAAATTGGTTTTCCAGGAGTCATTGCCTCTTGACAGCTTTGATTTTGAATATGGCCTTTAGTCCTTGTCCAGAACCCAAGGAGAGGTCTTAGAAAGCCATCAAGCTCTTTGTCTTCTTTATATTCCAGGGTTGATGGTCCTTCACAGAGCACCTGATGCAGTGTGCAGTGGAGTAGGTCTGTGCAGGCATGTGCATTGTGGTATATACAATGGCCCTTCCTCTCCTTGACACTTTGGCTCTAGGGTTTCTGTGATCTCCCACATTTGCTATTGATCATTTGCTCCAAGTGTGATGAAAGTCAAACTGTAGTCTAGGGTCATTCTGTATTTTTGGCTCCCCTATCTAATTTACACACAAATCCTCCATGATTCTTCAACCTTTTTGTTCCAGGCTCTTAGTTTGGGTTGTGGCTGATGGAGTTCTCATGAGACAAATTGCCATCCTGCAGGTGATTTTTTCTTGCAAAGTGTCTCTAGTTTTACTGTGTGTGCATAAATCTATGCACCTCCAGAGGTCAAACACTTTCTGCCTACAAGTACCTTGCAAAAAAATACCAGTTCTTGTAGAAAGCATTTGAGACTGTGTTCATGCACAACTGTACAGTCTTATGAAGGTTGCTTATTCTTAGAAGCCAGTGTGGTTTCTGACATATAATATCATAACAACAAGTGATATTTAGATTAAATTGAAGCCTTGGAAATAATGCCTTGGCCAATGCACCACTATCCATGTGATCTGCCCAGCACACACAACAGCCCTTGTCATTCAAACCCCTGCCTGTCACCACCCTCCACAAAATGAGAAACGTGACAAAAAAGAGAAAGTAGACAATCCCATGATGGTGCAAGCCTCCTCACCAGAACTAGAACAGAACCGTGATTGATAGATTGTTGAGCAAACTAACTACACAAATCCAAACTAGCATTTATTTCCAATATGATCCCAAACAAAAGGTCTTAACAAAAAAGGACCAGCTGAAGGAGCCAACAAGCTTTCCATTATGTTGCTTTTCACAAGCTCCAAATACTACATAGTTCATGTTCCTTCAGGACTCCAACGCAGTAGAGAACAGACTTCTAGACTGCTATGATGAAGCAGTGGAAACGATGTGGAGAGACACCAGATTGAAAAGGGTACTCTTGACATGTTCAGGTAGTGGCTTGTTGAACTTCATTCCTGAAAATTAGAGCTCCACACAGTGAACAGACCTCAATGGCATTGACATGAAATGCTGGATTTTCCTCAAAAAACAACCATGCACTGCCAGCCAGCTGCAGGCAGACTGTAACACAAGGATGGCAACTGCTTGTCTGAACACATATGTGGTCCTCCTGTAACATAGTAGTCAACCCATCCACAACAGCCTCACAGAACAAAGCTACACCCCTCTCTGACCCAAGCAAGCCAACATAAGGTCTGATGTGCCTGGTGTCTTGGAACTTGCTCACAACTGGAGACTGATACAACTGTTCTATAGAGCATTTCCACATTTTAGGCTGGTCCAACATCCCCTCTCACTCCACATTTTACAAGTTCAATTGAAGCCATGACAACATAAGATATGAGAGTATGATCCTCCTACTGAGAGGGCATTCTGATTTCTACATACAATTCTGATTCTGTAGGCCAATCATTGCTGGATACATGCCATACAGAGAAGAGCCAGCTGTTGTCACCACCCTGACAAATCAAGCCCCTCTACCACAACCACCAGGATTGATTGAATCTCTGACTAGGAAGATTTTGTTTCTTACTGAAGAAATGGAGGCAGTTCTCATTTCCATAGGTCCTCAACAAATTAGGTGGTCAAAGTAAGAAACTTTCAAGCAATAGGTAGGTAGACCAAACAAAAAAGCAAGTGAAAATCATGCACAGAGTGAGAAGAGCTCCCACTTGTGAACATAGTAGACTTTACACATTCCTAGTGTTCCATCTGGTATGTTGTGAGAAGGACCTCTTGATGCCCCATATTTCACATAGTGCTACTAGGAAACCGAATGCTATTCTCTGCCATGGCAAGCAGCAACCAACCATGGGGACACCTCAATTACACACCTAAAGAAATTGTAAAACAAAGTGCATCAGACTTCTACTGGAGGCATTGAGGAGAAAGACAACAGTCAAAACAACTACACCTCAAAACTCACCTGCAAAACCCCACATGATCATATATGCTGAATGTCCATATGCTTAATTGCTAAGACCATGGAACCAACCACTTGGATAGAATTCAGTTTTGCAGTTTTATTCCTAGTGGTAAAGTGGAATGTATTGCTCCTCCAAGATGCCCCATGAACTCAGTCACTGTGTCCAACACATCAGAAGAAAGAAAAAGAATCAAGAGAACCTTGTGAGAGTGAGAATGTTCACAAATCCACATTAACTATGGTGCAGGCACCTCCAAATGTTGACATTATGCAAGCATGCACTCGTAGCCGAAGACTACATCTCAACATCTTGTAAAATGCACAAGGTACACAAAGGATACAGAAAAATGCCACGTAAATGAAATCATAAGATACAGCAAAAGTTTGACCTTTTAGTTTCCAAGTTCTATGAAACTGAAGGGGTGGTAACACATGCACACACACCGTATAGAGTTATTCCCAATATCCAGAGTTTCACCACATGCCCAACAGCCTTTTATGTTGTTGCCTTCCTATCACGCAGTGTTTTGAAACAAAGTTCAAAAAATGTTTTAAACCGTTTTAAAGCATTCTCTAGAAAGGAAAACATCAGCAAGTAATAAAAACCAGGATATGCCAAAACACAACTCCTAATTCTCTTCCACAAGATTGAGTCATGATCCTAGTAATTGTAGCGCACTAGTTCCAACTTCTAGATTGTAGTGCTCTTGTCATCCATAGAAGTCCAAGCTTCTAGTCACAAACCAAACCCCCCTTGACCAACTTCTTTCCTAGTAGCAACATGTCAGATAGACCCCAGCTTCTATTGATGCAGAAAAAATGTCAATATCCTTTGCAAGAAAAATTTGAAATTGAGTCATGTTCCAAGCCTATGACACATGTTCAACACAAAATAATTTACAAAAGGTCTAGCTGACAAAAAAGAGAAATTTTTTATTGATGTTTGTTGAAATTGTTGAAAATTGAAATCCATTGGGGTTACTATTACAAATGCACAAATGACACAAGATGTTCTTTGCATACTTATTCCTCAAATGTTGAAATTCTGAAAAATTTAAATTTGAAACTACTAAACCTTGGTTTTTTAAATAAGTGAATATTTGGGCAAAGAAGTGTTGAACACCAGTAGTAGGTACAATACATGATCAATGTTGATGCATACCAGTAATTGTACTAGCATGTTAGTTCCAACTTCCATATTGCAATGTTCTTGTCAAAACAATCCATTATTTTAGTCACAAACTAGACCTCCTCAACCAACTTCTTTCCTAGTAGTAGCACGTCAAACAAACACTAATTTTCATTGTTGTGGAAAAAATGTCAATACACTATGCAAGAAAATTTTGAAATTGAAATAGAATCACATACATTCTCAATGTTGAGATTGTTGAAACAAGGCATTTAAACTTCTAAAGCATGGTCAAACACATCAAACTATTTTTCTCATATTCTTGTTCTTCTTGAGCTTCTACTCGAGTCTTAAAATTATTCTATTGAGTCTCTAATCCATCCTCACTTGAATTAATGCCTCTTATGGCATTGTCTCTTGTTTTTTCTAATGAGGCACTAAAAAATGAGTTGTCAATTCCACCTAAAACACTATCCTATCACCATTTTGGTGGGGGTTTAAGTGCATTTTCCTCATCAAGAACTGCATAATGGTTTTCATTTTCTTCAATGTGGGAAATGTGGGAACTTTGGTAATATCAATGTAATTCGTTCACCTTTTTCAAGGCTTCACATATTGCCATTGATTCCATCATTTGCAAGCTCACTTGGACAAACATGAGTTTCTTCATTTGCACAAAACCCAATCCATTCAAATTTGTTTTTGCACAAGATCAAAGCAACTCCACTCTCACCCACATGTTCAAGAGTTACAATCCTAAAACAAAATCCTCAATGCAAGAGTTTGCATTTGGGGACATGTCTCTCAAAATTTTCCCACCAAGATAAGGGCCTAACATAGGCTCACATAACAAAGCACATTTTCATGAAAAAGGTCCCTCTTTGTACAAAAACTTCAAAAGTTCATTGTCCAATGCATTTTGACCACCAAGGTAAGGCAAACAATATTTAGGTATGATGTCCACCCTACTTGCAATTTTGGAGGAACATTAACTAGTTCTAGCCACCACAAAGGATGTAAAATGTGGGCAACTATGCGGATAGGCCTTGGGGTGTTCATTTTCATTTTATTCCAAATGAAATGCAAATAAATATAGGGTGCAACTTTTTTTTAAAATATAATTTATTTAAATGTAGATAGAATTTTTGTGATTCATTAGGAAAATATAATGAAAATATATCTACTATATTCTAAAATATACTTAAAGCATTTCTTTATTTCATAGAATATTTTTAAATAACTTTTTTTTATCTCAAGTGCTTCCCAAAATATACAAAGAATGTCTCCCTTAGGGGATAGTCCAATGGAACAACTCTCATCATGTTGACCATTGATCTTCAATTAGGAATAACTAATATGCAAACAATCTATTAATGCTAACAATAATTCATCCCACTTGTAACACATGTATTCATAAAAAAGTTCAATTGTGGAACCTTTTCTGGTTAGTAAGGTATAAAACAATGTAAATAGGTTGCAATTTTTTAAATGTTTTTAAAAATCAATCAAAAATTGATAATCAAAATGAGATTCTTCCAAAATCCTAAAATCTTGCCCAAAGTGGGTTAAAATTTCAAAAGTTTCTCCAAAACTAAAAACATATATGCATATCTAGTTTTAGAAAACTTCAAGATCTCCAAATCCTTAAATGATTGTAAATAAAAAGAACCTTTGTTTTGTATCACAAATTTCACAGTGTGCCTTAATTCTAGATGCTAGTGTAACCAAAAGAGAGGGTGTGGGACCAAACAACCAACTTGTACGCCCCACACGGAAGTGAGTTCTGTGCGATTCTAAAACCAACCAACACCTTTTGATCTTCTCTCTCTAATTCATCTACAACTCTCCTGCCTACACCTGGTGATCCTCACACAGACACCGCTTACACTTTTACAAAATCGGCTGATTCTAATCGTTGAATCTGGAGCTTAGACCTTCATTCACAAAAAGTCCAGAGAATACAAGCTACCTTACTGCAGTACAGTCATTCACAACTATCCAGCTAAGTTGTTGGCGCAGCTGAGAATTTCAACAACCAGCCAGAGCAAAACCTTCTCCATTATCTATCTATGCATCTCTGCATTCATTTACCATAATCTGCACCACTCTTCTCGCCCATTACGTCTTAAAAACTTTCTCTGATCTTCTTCATTTCCTTCCCGGTCCTCCTTGGCCTTCCATCTTACCTTCTCCCCACCTGTCGTCGTTCCATCCATTCCCGCTCATCAATGCAGCTCCACTCCGCCATAATCCATGCCGCTTCACTCGCGCGTGATCCGATTTCATAGTACATCCAGAAGCAGCCGCCATGCATTTTTTGCAGTAGTAATGGAGAGATCCCCGCAGCCAGAACCATTGATGGCTACAAAATTAACTCAAACAATAGGTTATGTTCACACTAGTATGGTGACCTATTGTTCGGTCACACTAGACCTTTATGTTCTTTGTTACAATATTACATTTCCATTGTTTGGTGCCTACACCATGGTAGTTCCCTATCGTATTTGCATGATCCCACATTACATTTCATTGTCAACCCATGTGTAACAATGTTTGGAATTCCTAGAAAAAATTAAGGTTAAACAAATTTTAAGCTTTACAAGGTGTTATTCAAAATTCAAGGAAGTAAATGGTGAGGGATTGAATTTCATAATAGCTAACAAAATATTAATTCTTTACATTTCAATTATGGCAACCTTAAACTAGCAACAACAATTATAATAAGAAATGTTGGTGTTCTATAAAAATAAGGAATTACATTTCATAGTAACACCTACAATGAAAATTCCTCCAAATCTAGGTCCAGATTAAGTGTTAAAATAATTAAATCATAGTCTCAGAATCTAAATCTAACTTTTTTGGGGTTTTATTTTGTCACAAGAGGCCTCATTGTTAAAATGAAAGTACCAATGTGGGTGTTTGTTCATCTCAGCCATGACATTATTTTTTTCCTAAATTCACATTTCACAATAACACCTTCATGTGAAAATACTTCCAATGTGGGTCCACATAAACTCTAATGGACACTAATCATTAAATTTTATGGATATAAACGATATTCATCATAAAAATTTATTAGCACTCCCCATTTTATGGAAAATGGGTTCAATTTTGTAACTAGGTTCTACAATATCAAATATGGGGAGTCAAGTCACATGTGTTTGATTTTAATGAATTAAAAAAAGACATGCACATTCATGAATTCAAGAAATAGTGCATTCAATTTTGCAACTAGACAAGAAGAGTTAACTCTGTTGCCTTTCAAGTTTCATGAAGAAAAACAAAGATAGAAAAATATGTAAAATGATCCATAAAGTTACGATTGAGAAAGAAAAAACATAGGTTGCTACTATAAGGACAAATTAGCTTGTAGGTGCTACTTGTGGAACAAAAATTTGTTGCATGTTTTAAATTTTCATGAAGAAACACATAAAAAGAAAAAAAAAATTAACAAAAGTTGTTGTGCTTTGAAATTTCTTGAAAAAATACAGTGAAAGAAAAAGAGTTTATTGAGTGGAAGTTGTGCTTTGAAGTTTTGTGAAGAAACACAAAGTGAAAGAAAAAATGTTTATTCTCCATAAAAGTGAACAATGTTTTGTTGTGTGTTGAAGTTTTGTGAAAAAAAACATAGAGAAAGTTTACATGGTGGGTAATTGCTAGAGAGAAAAACAACTTAGAAATAAACTTGTCTAAACTAATGGCAATGAAGCACCATTATGCTTTGCAAAATTTTCAAAAGGGGGAGTGATTTTTACCATAATAGAATATAAAAAAATTGAGACATTTGTTTCATGGTCTAAAACATTTTAAACTACAATTTTTTAGAACTATGTTCATATGTAGTCTTTGTATGTCATGTGAAGGTTTGAAATAAGCATTGATAGTGGAGCTTTGAATGTAGATGATAAAACACAATACTACAAAACATTCTCATTTTCAATATTCTATCCAAACATTAAAAAATTTAATTAGTTTGTTAAAGTGTGTTCTACAACACTCTTCCATTGCAAGGTGCAATGTAATAGTGGACAAAATTTCTATTAGATTCAAAGGAAGTTGAACACAACATTGGGACATATAAACTTTTACTTCATATGTAAAAACTCACACTCACAACTACAAATAGTTAGGAAAAACTTCAAATTGTTCAACAAAGTGTGTACTTCCATTTTACATTTATAAAGTGAAACCCATGAATGTGATTTGCCTTGATTATCATCAAGACTCACTTATTCTTATTGCCTACAACAAAAACTAAATGTGTAATGGTCAAATAAACCAAATAACAATGCAAAAAAAATTCCTACAACAAAGCACAAACTAATTACTTCATTTAAAATATTGCATTAAATAAAAAATTGTTGCATCCAATCTAGTGGCACTAATTGATTGTTTCATTCAAGGATTGCATTCCTCAAACCTCATTTCATCCTTGCCAAGTTTAAACACAAAATGATTTGTAAAAAGATCAAAATATACCAAGAAAGTTTTTTTTTTTAAATTCAAAACAAGATATTAGCATGCACATTTTTATACAAGATTATGGTTGAAGGATCACAAAATTTGCAAGGATCTAACTTCAAAATAATCTACAAAGATTTAACAACAAAATGATTGAAAGTTTAAAAGGGGGAAAAACACACACCACCAAAAATTCAATTAAAACCAAAAAAGGAGTTTCAAAAGGTTTCAAATTTGAGAACAAGAGATTCAAAAAATTTCATTCCATGACCAATTTGGACTTGGAATTGATTTTGGTAGGATGAAACCCCTATTGGAACCTAAAGTTAACTCCAATGTTACCATCATTATTGAAATTAATACTTGGGTTCCATGTTACTTGACATTACAAATGATGATTGATTTTCAAAAGGTAGAACACAATTATTTTTTAAATATGATTTATAACATTTCATGTTGGAAGCTAGCTTGTTGTTGGTTTTAAACAACTTCCGCATTTTCAAATTGGGCTTGATATTTCTTAAATGAGAATATGAATAGTTCTTTAAGGAAATAAAATAATAATCATGAATTTGTTATTTTATGAGTGATCCACTAGCTTTCCAAGTTTGTTTAAGAAAATCAATGTTGGGGCATGCACATGAACATGCATTCATGCCCTTCACAATCCATGTTGAATTACTCACCCTTTGCAAGGCATTGACCCACATTGATAAGAAGAAATCCATATTTTTTCATTATACAAGATTCAACATGTGCAATAGCAAAAATAAAAAGTTAAAATATCTAATACATAAGACCTATAATTGAATCATAGTACCAATTTATTGCAACAATAAGTACATAACATAATATCTAAAGATGGGTGGGTGATCAACACAAGTTTTATTCCGTGAAATACATAGGTGGAAAGAAGCACCAACCTTGAACTAAAAAGTAACAATAAATTGGTCTCCATATCAAGAACTAAAAATTATCACATGTGACATTAAAATACTTAGCAAAAGTTTTTTTTTCCTGACCTAAAATAAAGTGAGGTGGGGGCACCAAAAAAAAAAGAAAGGCCTTTTCACCTACCAAACCCAAAGACTTGTCAAATTTTAATTTGGATCTTCTATTACAATGTGGAACAACAAAATTGTGAAAGATTTTTTTTTGGTGGTGGGATTGCACTCATTATAAATAGAAAGGCAAAAACATTTCCAAAGAAAAAAAACTTTGTCCTTCCAATCAAAATGTGATAAAGTAGTCAAATTTTGAAGATTTTTTTTAATTCACCATATTTCAATAATAGGATCCAACAAGTTGCCAAAATATGGTAGGATTTTTAATTTTTCTACATTTTTTTACTTGAAGTCAAATTTGGCTAATTTGTTTTGTGGATAATTACTATACTATGATTACATCACAAAATTGAAAAAATAACATTATGCATGTTCTAATCACTTTGTGTTCTGCCAAAAAAGAAATATCACATTAGGTGTCCAATATGGACCTAATAGATGAAGCAAAAGATATATATATATATATATATATATATATATATATATATATATATATATATATATATTACACATTTATACATTCATTTGATAAATAGAAAACACAATGTATTAGGTAATTGTCATTGGGAAAGCCTAACCAAGCAGTAGGGATCATGAACTAGATTTGTTTACAAGTTCCTAGGGAATGAAATTTATAACTTTCAATTGAACAAGTGTAATGTAGCCATGTCTTAGAAATAAAATCTATGTTGACCATCCCACCTTCAATGAAGAAAGCAAATTTGCTAAGGCCCAAAAACATGTTATTAATTTACAAATTTTAGGCATTGCTTCTTGCCTAACTATTGTTTACCATGAAGACCTTTGTATGTGGAAAGTAACATGATCTAAATATTCTCTTAATATATTTTTTCATTTATAGGTTAAAAAAAGAGATTTTACAAATCTAAAAGTTTTAGAAACTATGAGAATTACATTTTGGGTGCAATTCTTATGATTTTGCAAAACTGAGACTCTAGATACTAAGAATGAACAACATATGAAAGAAAATCAAGCTAGTTGATTTGTAATTGCCTTGGTCACCCAAAAAAAATCAAAAAATGGTGATGCATTTGTCAATAATTATGATTTACTTTTTAAAATATCCCTCATATAAATTTTGCCCTATTTTGAAATTCAATGAACAATTACAAAGGGGAAAAAAGAAAATAAGTAAAAAAACGTTCTTGGACATACTAGAATTTGCAAATAATAATAATAATAACAATATTTTGTGAAAAAAATCTTAGAAGAAAATTTTAGCAAATGGATGATGTCATAACTCATGCCAAAAAAATTCAAATTTAAGTTTCTTTTCAAAATCTTTGCAAGCAAAATCTGGGCAATTCAAGAACTCATGATTCAACATTTTTTAATTTAATCTCCATAATGAACTAAAAATGTTTCCAACAAATGATGTTCATGCTTATTACAAGCTATCACCAAAATCATGAACATTTGACCACAAAAAAAAATTCAAACCCAAAAAGTTGCTTCAAAATAAAATACATACATGTATTTCAATAATTTAATTCAACAATTCCTTGTCTTATTCACATCTTGCACATGTCCATTCAATTTTTTCACATTCTACCTTCAACATGTGAATTTATTTATTTTTTAAAAAACGTAATGCAAAATGAATGGGCAAATGAACAATGAAATGTGGAAAGCATGAAAAGTGATAGCAACTTATTGTTATTGAAGGAAAACAAGCCAAAACAAGAAGTTACAACTTCCAAGATGGAAAGAAACTTCAAAAAATCATTTGTTTTTAAGCTCCATTGCTCATTCATTAACCTACACCTTCAAAGTTCCTTCAATAAATTCTTGATGGCTTAGCTACCATTGTTTAAATCACATAATTTAAAGTAGTATTTTCATAAAATCCACATGAATTTTTCAAAATTATATATATCTAACTTGCTTATAATTAAATTGGCTTTGTTACCTTGCACACATCAAAATACTAGTATTCAAACATAAACGCCTCCATTTCACACTATTGTTAAAAAACAATGATTGTTTAATACATACCTTCAACTTGTTTATACACAAAATATACATTTGATCAAACCAAAGAATTATAAACCAATGTTGATAAAAATTTCTTTGAAGAATTAATTTCCATGTGCACATTTTGACAATTGATGTTCCTTCCCCCCTCTCCCCACTTCTTGTTGTACCTTGTCAAGTGCATAATGATTTTCATGAGAAAGATGAGATAAACAAAGGTGGGTGCATGTGTGGGTTTTAAATTCGAGGTCGTGATAAAAATGAGTAAGGCAAGCATCCCCATCACCAAACAAAGGCCAATGACCAAGTGCTTCAATAGTTTGAATTCAAGCTAATTAATGAACATTCTTGCATCAACCAATGTTCAATTTTGACCTTATGACCAAATATTTCATTTTGGAATTTTGGTTTAGTTTTTTCAAAATTCAACTAGGGCTTGTGTTTTTTTTTGTTCAATTATGGGTGTAAGTTAAGAAAAATGTTCACAATTTGCAACCCACTTAACATAAAATAATATGTGGGTGGTGCGGGCGATTTAATGCAATTTGCAACCCTCTTAGCATAAGGCAATGTGTGATGATCAAGGTGACTTGATGAGATTTTAAAGAAATTGCAACAAGGGCTACAAATGAAGTGTTTGGTGATGGGTGTAAGTTAGGACAAATATTAATTATTTCCAATCCACTAACATAAGGCAATGTTTATCCATGGGGACAATTTCACTACTACATATTGTGCCTTTTTGCGAAGGGAAAAACAAAAAACCGGAAGGGTTTGCGAAGCAAAAACAACCTGCCATATTTGTGATGTGACACGCATCGCAACTTGTGGTTCACCAACCAT
>Ga0116227_10013584_pt1 | contig 12734 bp, 11 predicted proteins | sample S1TSphgellanicum_FD_89693 | JGI IMG/M metagenome (GOLD analysis project Ga0116227, IMG submission 89693) | Host-associated microbial communities from peat moss isolated from Minnesota, USA - S1T2_Fb - Sphagnum magellanicum MG | ecosystem: Host-associated > Plants > Peat moss > Unclassified... | reverse complement strand
CGCGACAGGATGATGGGCGCGCCGCGCAGCGTCAGGTCCACCTCCATGATCATGGCCCGCACGCGGTCGCCATTGCGCAGGTTCTCCTTGGAGATCATCTCGCTGCGACGAAGGCGGCCTTCGACACGGCCGGACTCGACGATGATGTCGCCCTTGTCCATGCGCTTGACGGTGCCGGTGAAGATCTTGTCGCCGCGGGACATGAAGTCATTGAGCAGCATCTCGCGCTCGGCGTCGCGGATCTTCTGCAGGATCACCTGCTTGGCGGCCATGGCGCCGATGCGGCCGATCGGCACCGAATCCACCGGTTCCTCGATGTACTCGTCGACCTCGATGTCGGGCACGTCTTCCTTGGCTTCGAACAGCAGGATTTCCTGGTCCGGCAGCTGCAGGCCGGCTTCGTCAGGGACGACATGCCAGCGGCGGAAAGTCTCGTAGACACCGCTGTCCCGGTCGATGGCGACACGGATGTCCACATCACCGGGGTAGAGCTTCTTGGTCGCCTGCGCCAGCGCGGATTCGACGGCGCCAAAGACGACGTCACGCTCCACGTTCTTCTCGCGCGAGATGGCTTCCACCAGCATCAGCAATTCGCGATTCATGCCACAACACTCCTATCCTGAACAGTCGCCGGCAGCGAGTCTCGTGGACTCCGGCCCGCCGCATTTAATGCGAGAAACTCTAAAAACAAGCAATGGTGCGCGATCACGCCGGCAAACTGCCGCGCGGCTTGCGCCCCTTGAAATCGATGAGCGGGGCAAGCCGCGCCTCCCGCAGCTCATCCAACGTGAACCCCAGCACCTGCAAAGGCGCCGGCACTTTCTTGCGGCTCACCCGCTGGCCGGGCTTGGGCTCGGGCTCGTCGCTCCAGACGATCTGCCAGCCCGCACCTTCGGCGCGCTCTAGCCGGCCGCGAAACTTCTTGCGATTGGCGCTGACCTGCCCCGCCGCTGCAGCCCCCATGGGGGCCTTCAGCGTGATGTCGATCACTTCGCCCGCGAAACGTTCAAAATCCTGGGCATGCCGCAAAGGGCGGTCAATGCCGGGCGAGGACACTTCCAGCCGCTTGTACTCGGCACCGTCCACCTCCAGCGCAAACTGGAGCTGGCGCGTGACCTTCTCGCAGTCTTCCACCGTGACGAACTGCTCCGGGCCGCTCGCCTCGGCAGGCGCTACCCAGGGCAGATCGATGGTGACGCGCAGCAGCCCGCCTGCGGAGCGTTCGATCTCCACAAGGTCATAACCCAAGCCGCTTACGGTCTGCTCGACGATCTGCTGCAATGCCACGTTGATTCTGCTGATGCCCAAAAGCAAAATCCGGCTGGCTTGCCGCTGCATGCACCGCGCGGCAAAGCGTGTCCGGATCGAAAAACGATCGACCAAAAAAAACGGGCGGTAAGTACCCGCCCGTTTGGTCGTGAAGTGCGTATTCTACTCTGCGATACGCCCTTCTGGCAAGGTCGAGGCAGGAATCGATGCCTGTATGCGCATCCAGAGTGCGGCCTCCTCGGCATTCGGAGCCGCCTCCGATGAATCGCCCGGGGCCAGCAGGCTCTCCAGCAGGCGCTCCAACACCCCCACCTGCGGCAGCAGCGGCCCCAGGAAGCGCACGACAAGCCCGTTGGCCACCAGCAGCGTCGGGAAGGTCTCCACATCGAAGTCGCCAGCCACGTCGGCGTCGTCCTCCACGTCCAGCCAGTGGAAACGCACGCCCGGGTGGCGCGCGGCCAGCGCCTCGAAGGCCGGCCGGTACTCCCGGCAGACGCCACACCAGTCGGCACACAGGCACACCACCCACCACTGCGACGACATCGGCTCTCCAGGATAAAGCGCCAATGCTAGCGCAGCCGGCGTACCGCGAAGCCGTCCACCGGCTCCGCGCGGTTACCCCAGGCGTTGCGGACGAAGGTGCTCACCGCCGCCACCTCATCATCGTCGAGCACATGCAGAAAGGGCGGCATGCCAAGCGGCCGCGGATTGCCCGCCGTCTGCGCCTGGAAACCGCCATGGAGCACCAACTGCACCACATTGGCAGGAGATTCCAGCAAGACCCCTCGATTGCCGGCCAGCGCCGGGAACAGTCCTGCCTTACCCTCCCCCTGGTCGCCATGGCATTGGGCGCACTGCTGCGTGTAGATGCGGCTGCCACGCGCCATGGCCTGCGCGTCGGCAGCGCCCGGCGCTGGCCGGGGGCTGCCGTCCTGCGGCAGGGCGCGCAGATACACCGCCATCGCGCGCAGGTCAGACGGACTCAGGTACTGGGTGCTGTTGCCGACCACTTCGCCCATGGGGCCCATGGCGGAGGCGCGCGACGTCAGCCCGGTCTGCAGCAGCTGCACCACCTCTTCCAGCGGCCAGTCGGCCAGCCCCGCCTCGTGCGGGGAGTGCAATGAGGGCGCGTACCAGTTCTGCCCCGGCATCAGGCCGCCGCCCAGGGCCTGCGCGGCCGAACTGGCCCCCAGCGCATTGCGCGGGCTGTGGCAGGCGCTGCAGTGGGCCAGTCCCTGTACCAGGTAGGCGCCGCGGTTCCACTCGGCCGACTGGGCAGGCTCGGGCGCGAAACGGCCGGGCGTGAAGAACAGCGCCCGCCAGACCGCCATGGCCAGCGGCGTGTTGTAGGGAAAGCCCACCTCGTGCGGGCGGTTGCGCTGGCCCGAAGGCGGCACCGACAGCAGATAGGCATAGATCGCATCCGAATCTTCGCGGGTGACATGGGTGTAGTTGGGGTACGGGAACGCCGGATACAACATACGGCCGTCCCGGGAACGGCCGTTGTGCATGGCTCGCCAGAATTCGGCCGCCGACCAGCGGCCGATACCGGCCTCGGCGTCGGAGGTGATGTTCGGCGTGTAGACGGTGCCGAAGGGCGTTGCCAGCGCCAGCCCGCCGGCAAACGGCTGGCTACCCTGTGGCGTATGGCAGGCGATGCAGTCGCCGGCGCGCGCAAGGTACTCGCCGCGCTGGATCTGCTGGGCGCTGGGCGCAAAGGGCGGTGCCGGCTGCGGCAGCGGCTCTTCGCCGCGTCGTGCCAGTGCGAAGACCGATGCCACGGCCACGCCTGCCAGCGCGGCGAGCAGCAGCACGGCGCGGAGTGCGCGGCGGTAGGGGGTAGAGGGCAACGACATCACATACGCTCCTGACTGCCCAGACCGCCGCAGGGCGTGGGCAATGGTCCGGGCAACGCGGAAGCCGGTGTAGTGTCGGCCGGCAGGACCTGAGACGACAGCCAGGTGGATACGGCACTCACGTCCGCGGGCGTCAGCCGAGCGGAGGTGCTGGCCATGCAGTCGGGCGCATGCGCCTTGCGCAGCCCGTTCTTGAAAGCGCCCAGCTGGGCATTGAGGTAGTCGCGCGGCAGGCCCAACAGCCCCGGGATGAAGGGGGCAACGCCAGTCATGCGCTCGCCATGGCACTGCACGCAGGCCGGAATGCCCAGCGCCGCGTCGCCGGCATGCACCAGCTGGCGGCCGCGCTCCAGCACATCCGCCGAGGCCCCCGCGGTCTGGGGCGGCGGGTACGGCAGGTGCTGGCGCGCGAAATAGGCGGCCATCTCTCGTAGATAGTCGTCGTTCAGGTTGCGCAGAAGATGCGCCATCGGCGCGTATTGCCGCCGACCGTCGCGAAAGTTGACCAACTGGTTGAAGAGATAACCCTCGGGCTTGCCGGCAATGCGCGGGAAGTAGCCGTGGTTGGTGGCCCGCCCCTCTGCACCGTGGCAGGCAGTGCAGGCCGCCACGCGCGGCGCCATCGAGACATCGGGCCCTGCCGACACGACGGGGGCTGCGGCGGTGCGGCCTTGCGGCTGCGCCAAGGCTGGCAGTGTCGCCAATGCGCACACCGCGAGAACGGCAGCTTGCAGGATGGACATGGGAAGCTCTTGTGGGGTGACCGCTGGACTGTAGCCCCACCTCGGTGCAAAAGTCCTGCAAGCGGCATGGACATATTGCCCCAGCCTGGTGCATGGACACCCGGGTGCCAACTAGCCGCCGGCTGCTGCCACCAACTGCCGGGTGTAGGGATGCCGCGGCGCCTCCAGCACCTGGGCCACCGGCCCTGCCTCGACGATCTCGCCATGGCGCATGGCGATTACGTCATGCGCCATGGCACGCACCACGTCCACGTCGTGGGTGATCAGCAGGTAGGCCAGGCCGCGCTGCTTCTGCAGGCGCTGCAGCAGGCCCAGCACCTGCTTCTGGATCGTCACGTCGAGTGCGCTGGTCGGTTCGTCGAGCACCAGCAGCTCGGGCTCGACGATCAGGGCACGTGCCACTGCGATGCGCTGGCGCTGGCCGCCGGAGAAGGCGTGGGGATAGCGGTCCAGCAGGCCCGGGAACTGCGCTTCGGCCATGCCGACCTCGGCCAGGATGGCGCGCACGCGGGCTTCGCGTGCGGCGGCCTCCAGGCCCGGCTGGTGTACGCGCAGCCCCTCTCCCACGATCTCGCCCACGGTCATGCGCGGCGACAGCGACGAGAACGGGTCCTGGAACACCACCTGAATGCGTTGGCGCAAGCGGCGGTCCTGCACCCGCCCCTCGCCCCAGTGGCCACCCGCCACTTCCAGCATGCCGCTGCTGGGCAGCAGGCCCAGGGCTGCCAGCGCCAGGGTCGACTTGCCCGAGCCGGACTCGCCCACGACGCCCAGGGTTCGCCCAGCCTGCAGGCGCAGGTCGGCGCCACGCACGGCAACGAAGCGATCGCGCCCGAACCAGCCGCGCAGGCCGGGGCGGGGCACCGGGTAGCTCACCTGCAGGCCGCGCGCTTCCAGCAGCGCTGGCGTGCCGGGCTGGGCGGCTGTCTCGATCACGTCGCGCGTCGGCACGCTGTCGAGCAGGCGGCGGGTATAGGGGTGCTGCGGCGCCGCGAAGACGTCTGCAACCGGGCCTTGCTCGACGATGTGTCCGTTTTCCATCACCGCCACCCGGTCTGCGAAGCGCCGCACCAGATGCAGGTCATGGGTGATCAGCAGCACCGCCATGCCGTTGTCCCGCTGCAATTGCGACAGCAGGTCGAGGATCTGGCCACGCAGCGTCACGTCCAGGGCCGTGGTGGGCTCGTCGGCCAGCAGCAGCCGCGGCCGGCAAGCCAGTGCCATGGCGATCATGGCGCGCTGGCGCTGTCCGCCGGAGAGCTGGTGCGGATAGCTGCGCGCCCGCCGTTCGGGCTCGGGAATCCCGGTTTTTGCTATTAACTCAATAGCATCCAGCCAAGACTGCTCCTTGGCCAGCCCCTTCTTCAGCTGCAAAACCTCGGCAATCTGCTCGCCAACCGTGAGGAGCGGGTTGAGCGCCGTCATGGGTTCCTGGAAGATCATGGCGATCTCGCGCCCGCGCACGCCACGCAGTTGGCGCTCAGGCAGGGCCAGCAGGTCCCGCGGGGTTTTGTCGGCTACATCCTCCAGGCCGGCGAACAGGGCCGATCCACCATATTGCGCGTCAGGCACCAGGCGCAGCAGGCTCAGCGCCGAAACCGTCTTGCCCGAGCCGGACTCACCCACCAGCGCCAGCTTTTCACCGGCCTTCAGCTGGAAATCGATGCCGTGCACCACTTCCTTGCCAGCAAAGGACACCCGCAGCTGGCGCACGTCCAGCAGGGGTGAATCAGACGCCGCACTCATGCATGGGCCTTTCGTGGATCGAGCGCGTCGCGCAGCGCGTCGCCCATGAAGGTCAGCAAAAGCAGCGTGACCACCAGCACCATGAAGGTGGAGAGCGAGATCCACCAGGCGTCGATGCTGCCCTTGCCCTGGTTGAGCAGCTCACCCAGCGAGGGCGTACCCGGCGGTACGCCCAGCCCCAGGAAGTCGAGCGAGGTCAGTGCCAGGATGGCTGCGCTCATGCGAAACGGCAGAAAAGTGACGACCGGCGTCATGCTGTTGGGCAGGATGTGGCGGCGGATGATGTCCAGGTTGCTCACGCCCAGCGCCCGCGCGGCCTTGACGTAGTCGAGCTGCCGGTTACGCAGGAACTCGGCCCGCACATAGTCCGACAGGCCCATCCAGCCGAACAGGCTGAGCAGTATCAACAGCAGCGAAATGCTGGGCGCGAAGATGGCGCTGAAGATGATCAGCAGGTAGAGCTCGGGCATGGAGCCCCAGATCTCGATGAAGCGCTGGAAGGCCAGGTCGGTCTTGCCGCCGAAGTAGCCCTGTATGGCGCCGGTGATCACCCCCAGCACCACGCCAACGGCCGTCAGCGCCAGCGCAAACAGCACGCTCACGCGAAAGCCGTAGATCAGTTGCGCCAGCAGATCGCGCCCGCGGTCATCGGTGCCCAGCCAGTTGTCGCGCGTCGGCGCTGACGGGTTGGGCGACTTGGCGAAGTAGTTCAGCGTCTTGGGGCCATAGGGATTGAGCGGGTACAGCGCCCAATTGCCGTCCTTGGACAGGCGCTCGCGGATAAAGGGGTCGAGATAGTCGGTCGGGGTCTGGAAATCCCCGCCGAACACCGTCTCCGGGTAGTCACGCACGATGGGGAAATAGGTCTTGCCCTCGTAGCGCACCACCAGCGGCCGGTCGTTGGAGAGCAGCTCGGCGCCCAGGCTGAGCACCACCAGCACGCAGAACACGACCAGGCTCCAGTAGCCCAGCCGGTTGCGGCGAAAGCGCTGCCAGGCACGCCGGCCCGGCGAGACCGACAAGGCGGCATCCTTCAGCGCGCCGCTGCGGTGCTGGCCTTGCCCCGCGGCTCCGGGAACGTCAGTCAAACTTGACACGCGGGTCCACCCAGACATACGAGAGATCGGAAATCAGCTTGGTCACCAGGCCGATCAGCGTGAACAGGTACAGCGTGCCCAGCACGACGGGATAGTCGCGCCGGATCACGCTTTCATAGCTCAGCAGGCCCAGGCCATCGAGCGAGAACAGCGTCTCGATCAGCAGCGAGCCCGCAAAGAAGGCGCCGATGAAGGCGGCCGGAAAGCCGGTGATGATCGGAATCAGCGCGTTGCGGAAGACATGCTTCCAGAGCACCTGGCGTTCGGACATGCCCTTGGCGCGGGCCGTCAGCACGTACTGTTTGCGGATCTCTTCGAGAAAGGCGTTCTTGGTGAGCATGGCCGTCACGGCAAAGCTGCCGGCGACCATGGCCGTGACCGGCAGCGCGATGTGCCAGAGGTAGTCGGCGATCTTGGCCCCCAGGCTCAGGTCAGCCCAGTTGGCCGAGGTCAGGCCGCGCAGCGGGAACCACTGCAGCTGGCCGCCAAAGACCACCAGCAGCGCCACGCCCAGCACGAAACCCGGAATGGCGTAGCCCACGAGCACGATCAGGGTGGTGACGAAGTCGAAGCGCGAACCGGCCCGCACCGCCTTGGCCACGCCCAGCGGCACCGCCACCAGGTAGCTGATGAAGAAGGTCCACAGGCCCAGGCTGATCGAGACCGGCAGTTTTTCCTGGATCAGCTGCCATACGTCCTTGTTCTGGAAGAAGCTGCGGCCGAGGTCGAAGCGTGCAAACTGGCCCAGCATCTGCCAGAACCGCTCCGGCGCGGGCTTGTCGAAGCCGTACAGCGCCTTGATCTGCTCGATGCGCTTGGGGTCCACGCCCTGGCTGCCGCGGTAGCCCACACCGCCGCTCTCGGCCCCGCCGCGGGCGCCGGCCTTGGCCTCGGCCAGGTACTGCTCCACAGGGCCCCCAGGTACGAACTGGATCACGCAGAAGGTAATCAGGATCACGCCGAACAGCGTGGGCACCATGAGCAGCAGGCGTTTGAGGATGTAGGCCAGCACCGGCTGCCTCCTATGGCTTCTCGGGAGGCGTGGCCGCCCACCAGGTTTCGATCACCCAGAGCTCAGGCGTGCTGGTATAGGGCGGCATGCCTGCGGCCGGCATGGCCAGCCGCCAGGCGTTGTAGACCATGCGGTGGGTCGGGGCCGACCATTGCGGGATCAGGTAGTAGCCGTGGGCGATCACACGCTCCAGGGCGCGGCAGGCGGGCAGCAGTTCGGCCTTGGTCCTCGCCCCCACCATGCGCGTGATCAGCGCGTCCACCGCCGGACTGGAGACGCCCATGTAGTTGCCCGAATCCTCGGTCCTGGCCGCCTTGCTGCCGAAGATGTCGGCGTATTCCTGGCCGGGATTGTGGGTGCCGGGAAAGTTGATGGTGGTGATGTCGAAATCGAACTTCTGCAGCCGCTGCTGGTAAAGCGCAAAGTCCACGCCACGGTAGTTGAGCGTGATACCCAGCTTCTCAAGGTTGCGTGCCCAGGCCGACTCGGTGCGCCCTCCCCCCTCGCCTGCGCCGAGGTACTCCAGTACCAGGGGCTGCCCCTGGGCATTGCGCAACTGCCCGTTCTGCACCGTCCAGCCCGCCTGCTTGAGCAGGGCCTGGGCCTGGCGCAGGTTGCCACGCAGGGAAGCGTCGCCGTCGGTGCGCGGCGGCGCGGTCATCGGGCCGAAGGTGTCCGCCGGCAGCTGGGCCTTCCAGGGATCAAGCAGCGCCAGTTCCTCCGGCGAAGGCAGGCCCTTGGCCGCGCACTCGGTGTTGCCGAACAGGCCGCTCACGCGCTGGTAGGCGCCGTAGAACATCTGGCGGTTCATCCACTCGTAGTCGAACGCCAGGCCCAGGGCCTGCCGTACGCGCGGATCGGCGAGCAGGGGCCGGCGCGTGTTGAGCACATAGCTCTGGAAGCCGGTCGGCAGCAGATGGCGGAATTCGCCTTTTACAAGCTCGCCCGAATCGAACTTGCGGCCGGTCAGCCGGCGCGCCCAGTCGCCCGCCGAGTAGAAACGCATGATGTCGAACTCGCCCGCCTTCAGCGCCTCCAGGCGCGCGGTGCTGTCGGCATAGATCTTGACCGTGATGCGGTCGAAGTTGTCGGCACCGCGCTTGACGTTCAGGTCGCGGGCCCAGTAGTCCTTGTTGCGCACATAGGTGATGTCCTTGCCGAATCGCACCGGGCCGATGCGGTAGGGGCCGCTGCCGATGGGCGGATCCGTCACCACCTGGTCGAAGGGCTTGGCCTTGCCGTTTTCCACACCCCATTGCCGGCTGAAGACCGGTAGCCCGCCCACGGTCAGGGGCAGTTCGCGATTGGGCTTGCGGAAACGGAAGCGCACCGTGCGCGCATCCACCACGTCGCAGCCGGCCACGTCCTCCAGCAGGGACTTGTAGCCTGGCGAGGTGAACGGCCCGATCAGGGTCTCGAAACTGTGCTTGACGTCCGCCGCCAGCACCGGGTCGCCGTTGTGGAAGCGCGCCTGCGGCCGGATGCGGAAGGTGGCCGAGAGGCCGTCGGGCGCCACCTCCACGTCCTCGGCCAGCAGGCCGTAACCCGACCCGGTCTCGTCCAGCGAACCGGTGAGCAGCGAGTCGAACATCAGCTCCGCCATGTAGGCCGGTGCGCTGCCCTTGATGGTGAACGGGTTGTACTTGTCGAAGATGGAGGTGCGCAGGTTGCTCACCAGCCGCAGTTCGCCGCCTTTGGGCGCCTCGACGTTGACATAGTCGAAATGGGCAAAGCCCGGCGGGTACTTCAGCTCTCCCCAGAGCGCATAGCCGTGAGCGGCCCACGACGGCAGCGAAGCACTCCACAGCAGCAAGGACAGTAGCAAAACCCGCATGCGACAATTCTGCTGGATTTTTCATGCGTTTTTTCGGAGTTAGATATATGGGTTTTCTTGCCGGCAAGAAGCTGCTGATCACGGGTGTGCTTTCCAACCGTTCGATTGCCTATGGCATCGCCAAGGCCTGCCATGCGCAAGGTGCCGAGCTGGCCTTCAGCTATGTCGGCGAGCGCTTCAAGGACCGCATCACCGAGTTCGCGGCCGATTTCGACTCCAAGCTCATCTTCGATTGCGACGTGGGCGACGACGCGCAGATCGAGAAGCTCTTCACCGACCTGGCCCAGCATTGGCCCAAGTTCGACGGTTTCGTGCACGCCATCGGCTTCGCCCCGCGCGAGGCCATCGCGGGCGACTTCCTGGAAGGACTGTCGCGCGAGGGCTTCAAGATCGCCCATGACATCAGCGCCTACAGCTTCCCGGCCATGGCCAAGGCCGCCCTGCCCTACCTCAACGACAAGTCCGCGCTGCTCACGCTGACCTACCTGGGTGCCCTGCGCACCGTGCCCAACTACAACACCATGGGCCTGGCCAAGGCCTCGCTCGAGGCGTCGGTGCGCTACCTGGCCGAGTCGCTCGGACCCAAGGGCATGCGCGTGAACGGCATCAGCGCCGGCCCGATCAAGACGCTGGCGGCCAGCGGTATCAAGGGCTTTGGCAAGATCCTGTCGGTGGTGGCGGAGAACGCCCCGATCCGCCGCAACGTGACCATCGAGGACGTGGGCAACGTCGCGGCCTTCCTGCTGTCCGACCTGGCCGCCGGCGTCAGCGCCGAGATCACCTACGTCGATGGCGGCTTCAGCCAGACCGTGGGCGGCATCGCTGAGCCGGCCTAGTCAGGCTTTCCGACAAAATATGGGCTAAGCCCTTGTCCTTCCTTGGCTACCCGCTATACCTTGGATAGCAGACACCTTTCCCGGCGCGGCCTTCTGGCGATCCTGCTGGCGGGCGCCTCGGCGCGGCTCCTGGCCGGTACGCCGCCGCCACTGATGCTGGCCAACGTCTACCGGCCCGACCTGCCGCTGGCCGACTACTGGGTCAGCGAGAAGATGGACGGCGTGCGCGGCTACTGGGATGGCCGCCAGCTCTGGACGCGCGGCGGCGAGAAAATCTCGGCGCCGGGCTGGTTCACCCGGAACTGGCCCACGGTGCCGCTGGACGGCGAGCTGTGGGCCGGCCGCGGCCAGTTCGCCAAGGCGGTCTCCACCGTGCGCCAGCAGGTGCCCCAGGAGCAGGCCTGGCGCGGGATGCGCTTCATGGTGTTCGACCTGCCGGCCCACGGCGGCCCGTTCACGGAGCGGCTGGCAGCCCTCAACGGCCTGCTGTCCACGCTGGACTCGCCCTACGCCCGGCCCGTGGTGCAGAGCCGCGTCGCCAGCCACGAAGCGCTGATGAAGCTGCTGCGCACCACGGTGCACGGCGGAGGCGAAGGGCTGATGCTGCACCGCGGCAGCTCTCTCTACAAGGCCGAGCGCAACGACGACCTGCTCAAGCTCAAGCCCTACGAGGACGCGGATGCGCTGGTGGTGGCCCATGTGCCGGGCCAGGGCAAGTATGCCGGCATGCTGGGCGCATTGCTGGTGGAGACGCCCGAGGGCCGGCGTTTCCGGATCGGATCAGGCCTGAGCGACCCGCAGCGGCACCACCCGCCGCCCGTGGGCAGCTGGATCAGCTACCGCTACCGCGGCCTGCACGACAGCGGCCTGCCGCGCTTCGCCACCTTCCTGCGCGAACGGCCCGACCTGCGCAGCTGAACGGAAAAAGGAGCGCCAATGGCGCTCCTTTTCATATCGGCTGCGGCTCCCTTACTTGGGCAGCAGCACCGTGTCGACGACGTGGATCACGCCATTCGACTGGATCACATCGGCGATGGTCACGTCGGCCTTGTCGCCCTTGGCGTCCGACACGATGATCTTGTTGCCGGATGTCTTCACCGTCAGCGCCTCACCCTGGACCGTGGTCAGCATGGCGGTGCCCTTGCCTTCCTTGACCTTTTCACGCAGCGCGGCGGCGTCGAGCGCGCCCGGCACCACGTGGTAGGTGAGGATCGCCGTCAGCTTGTCCTTGTTCTCGGGCTTGAGCAGGGTCTCGACCGTGCCCTTGGGCAGCTTGGCGAAGGCCTTGTTGGTCGGTGCGAACACCGTGAACGGGCCAGGGCCCTTGAGCGTATCGACCAGGCCGGCAGCCTTGACCGCGGCCACCAGCGTGGTGTGGTCCTTGGAATTGACGGCGTTGTCGATGATGTCCTTGGTGGGATACATCGGTGCACCGCCGACCGTGACCTGCGCCAGGGCAGAGAAGGCGCCCAGGGTCAAGGCAGCGGCAACGCCGAGGGAGGCGAAGGTGCGGGTGGAAAAACGTGCGGCCATGGCGAACTCCTGTAGAGGGTTTGAAGAGCCGCACATTTCATGCGGCGCCACACCCAATACGGGGTCCGGACCCTGCCGGATTCAAATGGCGGCGCGCTTGCGTCCCCGCAAGCACGCCGCCCGGCCGTCAGATAGTGCGGGAAAACGGGCCATCGGCGCCCACCTGCACCAGGTTGTCCTCGGTGGCCGGAGGCTGCGGGGCGGCAGACACCGCACCGTTCGCCACGCAGTCGGCGTAGTAGCGCACCTTGCCATCTTCGCCTTCTATCTCCACCAAACCATGGATATCGGTCTCGAAGCCCGGGCATTTGGCGTTGAACTCGCGCGAGAACTTCAGGTAATCGACGATCTTGCGGTTGAACACTTCGCCCGGGATCAGCAGCGGGATGCCCGGCGGGTACGGCGTCACCAGGCTGGTGGTGATGCGCCCTTCCAGCTCGTCGATCTCCACGCGCTCGGTCTTGCGGTGGGCGATGTGGGCGTAGGCGTCGCTCGGCTTCATGGCCGGGGTCAGGTCGCTCAGGTACATCTCGGTGGTGAGCCGGGCGATGTCGTATTCGGCGTACATCTTGTGCACGTGCTGGCACAGGTCGCGCAGGCCCATGCGCTCGTAGCGCTTGTGCTGCTGGCAGAACTCCGGAAGGATGCGCCACATCGGCTGGTTCTTCTCGTAGTCGTCCTTGAACTGCTGCAGCGCGGTCAGCAGCGTGTTCCAGCGGCCCTTGGTGATGCCGATGGTGAACATGATGAAGAAGCTGTAGAGCCCGGTCTTCTCGACGATCACGCCGTGCTCGGCCAGGAACTTGGT
>Ga0116227_10013583_pt1 | contig 12734 bp, 6 predicted proteins | sample S1TSphgellanicum_FD_89693 | JGI IMG/M metagenome (GOLD analysis project Ga0116227, IMG submission 89693) | Host-associated microbial communities from peat moss isolated from Minnesota, USA - S1T2_Fb - Sphagnum magellanicum MG | ecosystem: Host-associated > Plants > Peat moss > Unclassified... | reverse complement strand
CTATGCGAACTGGTCGACACTCTACTCCACGCTCAACGCCGGCAAGGCAAACTACAAGGCGCTGGAGCTCGAAGCCACGCATCGCCTGACGCACGGTCTCTACTACGACGCCAACTACACGCTCGCAAAGAACGAAGCCGACAACCAGGGTTCTGCGCCCAGCGGCTTTGCCGGCGAGGTGAACTACGGCATCCCCATCACCGATCGCTTCAACGTCAACAGCGACTACGGCAACGAAGAAGGCACGCGCCGGCATCGCATGTTGCTCACCGCAGTCTACGAGCTGCCGTTCGGCGAAGGCCGCAACTGGCTCAACCGTGGCATCGCCAGCAAGGTGCTCGGCGGGTGGGACCTCAACACCATTACGCTGCTCGAAACCGGCCCGTGGCTCACGCCAAGCATCAGCCCCGGCGGTTGCGCGCTGTCCGCAGCCGACTTGGCGCTCAGTAGTGGTCAATGCCTCCAACCTGGGACCGGCGTTCAGGCCACCTACGATCAGTCCAACACAAACGTCGCCAACCGCGGCGCCTATCTCCGCCCGGACGTCGTCTCCACGGAGTTCTACAAGGGCCAGCCCCGCGCGCAATACTTCAATCCGGCCGCTTTCTCTGCGACCCCGATAGGCGCAGGCCGCTTCGGCAACGCCGGCGTCGGCATCCTGCAAGGGCCCGGCACGGCGTCCATTTCGCTCGGCGTGGCAAAGATCTTCCCCATCACCGAGAACGTGCACCTGCGCTTCGAGTCCACCTTCACCAACGTGCTCAACCACACGAACTTTGCGCCGCCCGTCACGCAGATTGACGCCGCAAATTTTGGCCAGCTCACCACTGCCACCACCGCGGAAAACGCCGGCAATCGCACCGGGCAACTGGCGCTGCGGCTGGACTTCTAGCAGTATCTGCAAGTTGCGGTCTGGGCGTACTGAGAGAGCGCCCAGAACGCGACATTTTTGCCCCGCGCGCATCTATAGCAGTAGAGGTTTTCGCGATGCGTTTCTCCCATTTTTCCCTTGCAACGCTCCTGCTTTCCCTTGCCACTGCCGCCGCGCTGAGTGCGCAGGCTCCGATTGAGCGCGCAGCCGGTCCTCGCCCTGTGCCGGGCGTCTTTGTGCATAGCGCGAAGAACGCGTACGTGCGCACCGTCTCCATCAACGCAGACCACACCGAGTTGCGCGTGGAGCATGGCGTCGCCAACATCCGCGTCGATCACCCCGCGGAAGGCTCGCTCATCCTCGTCGACCTTCCCGGCGGCCAGGTCGACCTGCTGAAGGACGGCTTCTACACCTTCAACGCCGACACCAACACCTTCCGCGTGATGGACGGCGAAGCGACCGCCTACGCCACCGGCAACTCCGCAAAGGAGATCAAGGTGAAGTCCGCGCAGGAAGTGGTCTTCGACGCGCACCCGCACGCCGCCGACTTTGAACGCTCGCAGGCGCGCGCCGATCTCGTGCCCTATGACGCTGCACCGCGCGGAGAGTACGCGAATGGCGGCGGATACGGCGAGGCCTACGTAGGCGATGCGCCTTACGGCTACGGTTACTACGCTCCGTATCCGTACTACGCCTACGGCTATCCCTATGGCTACTACGGCTGGGGTTGGGGCTATCCGTACTACGGCTATGGTTGGGGCCTGGGCCTCGGCTTCTACGGCGGCGGCTTCTACGGCTATCGCGGAGGATTCGGCGGATACCATAGTGGCTTCGGTGGCGGACGCGGCTTCGGTCACCGCTAACATTGACGGCTTAGGCCAATGCCAAGGCTTGATGCGTCGTGCTTCGCTCACACCTGGTGGTTCCGTTCACGCTGACACGAAGTGAGGCTTCATTTATCTCCCGCTTGCACCGCCTGAGATAAGCGTTTCGTTCACGCTGATACGAGTGAGGGGCTCATTCCTCCGAACAGCCTCACTTAGAGCGAATTGCCTGTAGCTGTATAGGGCTTCCTCTTAGGGCCAACGGCCCGACATATCCCAGCCTGGGGCGAAGCCCCAGGTATGGGGCTAGAAAATCAGAGAGGGCTGTAAGCCCGGCACAAGGGTTTCCTCTACAGCATCGGAAAATCTGCTTTAGCGCCGAAGGCGCGTTCTATACCAGCGAGGGGCGCAGCCCCTCGTTACCGCCCGCAAAACAACAGAGGGCTGAAGGCCCGACCTATAGCATCGCGGCACAAATACAAAAGCCCTCGCCGCTCGCGCGAAGAGGGCTTTGTTCACTCACTTGCCCTTGTACAACACGTACAGCTCAGGGAAGTCCGTCTTCAGCGTCTCCAGCTTGGGCCGGTCGCAGACCAGGATATACGGGTTGTTCGGGCTCTTCAGCATGTAGTCCTGGTGATAGTCTTCGCCCGGATAAAACGCCGCGTTGAGAGACACCGTCGTCACCACCGGATTCGCGAAAGCCTTGTTCGCATTCAACTGCGCGATGTACGCCTTCGCGATGCGCGCCTGCTCCGGCGTCGTGGCGAAAACCTCCGAGCGATACGACGTGCCCTCGTCGTTGCCCTGGCGATTGAGCGTGGTGGGATCGTGAATCGTGAAGAAGACCTGCAGCAGTTGACCGAACGTCAGCTTCGAAGGGTCATACACGATCTCCACCGACTCCGCGTGGTTGGTGGTTTCGGTGGTGACCTGGTCGTAGGTTGCCGTCGCGGCGCTGCCACCGGCGTAGCCTGCGGTCGTCTTGATCACGCCCTTCACGTGCTGGAACACGGCCTGCGTTCCCCAGAAGCATCCGCCGGCAAAGATGGCAGTCTCGCGGCCGGGCTTCGCGGCGAGCGGCACATCCACCTTGGGCGGCTGCACCTTCGGTGACGCAGCGTGGCAGCCGGCGCCAAAACCAAGCATCGTGCAAACAGTGAGCGCGAGGAATGTGGTGCGCAGCGCGCGCAGAGATCTTGAGGAGGCAAAGTGGTGGGAGATGATCGTCACGGAAGGTTCCTCTCTTGTGTTGGACGCAGCGTATACGCCATAGGTCGCGACGCTTTTCTTGTTGTCATCCCCGCGCTTCTTGCTTCGGTTGACTACCACCGCTTCAGCGTAAGCTTAACGCTATACCGATGCGCATTGGATTCTTTGGCGGCACCTTCGACCCACCCCACCGCGGGCACCTCGCCGTCGCGGTGGCCGCGGCAGACGCGTACTCGCTCCAGCGCGTGCTGCTCGCGCCCACGGGCAAGCAGCCGCTGAAGCCGCAGGGCAGCAGCGCGTCGTTCGCCGACCGCCTCGCCATGGTCTCACTGCTCTGCGAAGCCGACACGCGCCTCGAAGCCTCCGCACTCGACGCCCCGCGCGCCGATGGCCTGCCCAACTTCACGGTCGACACGCTCACCGCACTGCGCGAGCAACTCGCGGCAGAGGATGAGCTCTTCGTCATCCTCGGCGCCGACGCCTTCCGCGACCTTTCGCAATGGCGCGAACCCGCGCGCCTGCTCGCGCTCGCCGACTGGATCGTCGTAAGCCGCCCCGGCGTTCCACCGGTCTTTCCCAGGGAAGCGCAGGCTGCGCGGCGCGATGGCCGCGTCCACATGCTGCTCGATGTCGACGACCCCACCAGCGCCACCGACATCCGCGCCCGCCTGGACTACGGCCTCCCCTGCGACGGCCTCATCCCCGCACCCATCCTGGCGTACATGGCCGAACACGGCCTCTACAGGAAACAAGAGCGAGACCCAAAGGCAACCCGAGCCTAGCAGCACCCTCTTCTCCTATCCCCTATCCCCTATCCCCTATCCCCACTTCCTACTTCCTACCTCCTACCTCCTACCTCCTACCTCCTACTTCCTACTTCCTACTTCCTACTTCCTACATAAGCTACGATGGTAAAGTTCCACGGGAGAATTATGGCAACCGCACAAGTCAAAGAGATGCTCGCCGCGGCAGTCGCTGCCTGCGAAGACAAGAAAGCTGAGGACATTCGCATCCTCGAGCTCGACCCCAGCGAAAGCGGACTCACGGATTACTTCCTGATCTGCAACGGCACCAACGATCGCCAGAACGTCGCCATCACCGACGAGGTCGAGATTCGCCTGAAGCGCGAGTTCGGCACCTATCCAAACTCCGTCGAAGGCCGCCGCCAGGGCGACTGGATCCTGATGGATTACGTCGACTTCATCGTGCACGTCTTCTCCGCCGAGAAGCGCGCGTTTTACGGCCTGGAACGCCTGCGCAAGTCTGCGACCTCGCTAAGCGTGGCAGAACTGAACGCCGAAATCAAACAACAAATCACCTCAACACGCGAGAAGTCTTCCGCAACCAAGAAGACTCCAGCGAAGAAGCCCGCAAAGAAAGCGCCGGCAAAAAAGTCGATGTCGACAAAGGCAGCAGCCAACGCCGCGTCCAAGTCCGGCATGAGGACTGCCGCGAAGCAGGCCACAACCAAGGCGATAAAGAAGAGCGCGCCCGCTGCGAAGAAAAACGCTGCAAAGAAAGCTGTGACGAAGAAGAAGTAAGCGTCAGCATCACACATAGGGAAAGCCTTCGTCTCCCATTTGGGACGAAGGCTTTTTCATATGGCGCTACCGAAAAGCAATTCTGCACACGAAAAAAGAAAGAGGCGAAGGACCGAAGTCCTTCGCCTCTTTTGTTGTGTGCTGTTGTTGGTTTAGAAGGTAACCTTCAGCTGGAACTCGGAAGTACGAGGACCACCTTGATCAAAGGTACCTTGGCCAGAGCCGCGCAGCACACGGGTAGTTTCGATAGCACCAGGGCTATTTGGACCATTGAGTGCACCGGCTGTTGAAGTACCTAGAGGTTCCAGAGTACCGTAACCGCCGAAGTTGCTCATGTTCGTAACGTTGTACATTACGAATCCAGGGATGATTGCGAGACCTTCATGGAACTTGTTGAACTTGATCGGATAGCTCACGCTTGCATCAAACGTGCGCGTCGGGGGGCTGGTGATCGCATTTGCTGGAGCAGGCTGCAAGGGAAGCAGCGTTGCGCCCAGGGTTGTCAACTGGTTGGTCGTAAAGAGACCCGCTGAAACTAGTGCCTGTCCTGCCGGCGTCAGCGTACCAACTTGTGTAGCGTTGTAGTTTGCGATCGTCTTGGCAAGGGTGTTGCCCTTTACCGAGTGGCCGTAGCTGCCAGGAAGCTGGCCAGGAAGTAAATCGCCACCAAGACCATCACCGTTCACGTCCGTGTTATAGATCGGGGTTCCAGCGACTGCCGAAAGATCAAGCGTGGACGGAGGAGCGGAGAAGAAATGTCCAACGAATCCGACCTGTAGGCCATACTTGATGCCGAGGCTAGCGCTAAGGCTCAACTGGTTGCTCTTGTCGAGGTCATTGCGGCCGATGAAGCAGTTGACGCAATCCTGATCGTAAGGACCGGCTCCTGCGAAGAACTGGTTACTGCCACCACCGGAGTTGGTGACCGCGCGAGACAAGTTGTAAGAGATTTGCATGTTGCTGCTCACGATGCCCGGCAGAGGGTGAGTCTTCTGCTGCTGAACAACAATTTGCAGAGCGTCGTAGGCAGACTTGCCAACGGGAAGGATGAAGTCACCTGTGCCAACGTTTGCGTTGTAACCCGCGAAGGCTGCGCCAGTGTTAGGAGTTGCAGCATAGGCGCAAGTTGGTTCGTCCAGATCGCAGTTTGCTTGGGCCGGAGTTCCACCGAAGACATCCTGCGCCGAGTCGAGACCCGCGCCAGTGAAGTCTCCAAGTGCAGCACCTCTGCTAATTGCGCAGGTAACCTGAGACTGAGCGGTACCGGTGGTGGTGCAACCATACTCGGAAGCGACGCGACCGATTGCGGCCGTAGCTGCGGCGGTGTTCAATGTGCGAGCTGCACCCTGATGATTCGTATCAATGGTGAGTGGCACCTTCAGCGTAGCATTGTGGATGAAGTCAACGCTAAGAACCAGACCCTTCTTTAGTTCGTACTGCATACCTCCGTTGAGTTGGATCGAGTAAGGCGTCTTGTAGGGTCCACCGTAAATGTTGGCTGCAACCAACGCACCACCCGTGCCGATGAAGCTCGTATTCGGAGCATTCACCTTCGAGGCCGTGTCATACACAGTCTTCAGCTTGTTGACGATTGTTGCTGCCTGTCCAACAGACAAGGTGTAGAGCTGCGAGATGGAATCGCAACCTGCGCCGACAGTGCAGTTCGGTGCGCCTGTTGTTGTATTGACGCTGGTAACCGTACCGAGACCAGGGAGGAAAATCGATGGGGAGTAATAGACACTCTCGCCATAGTTGAAGTACTGACCTGCTGCTGTAATCACCGGCGTGCGAGCATTGCTGCCGTTGTTGAAGAGGTTGTTCTCATAGTAAATACCCGCACCACCACGAATGGCGAGCTTGTGCGAGCCGGGGCTGAAGACGAAGCCGACCTGAGGACCAAAGTTAGCCCAATTCTGCTGCGTGCTCTTCCCCAAACCAAGACCGGGACCAAATTGGTCAAACAACGGGTTGTTGGGGTTTGACGTCGGACCGCAACCAGCGAACGCAAGGCTAGGATCGACCTCGCCGCAAGTTGGCGTAGGAACATCTTGGTTTGCGCGATCCGTATCAACGCTCCAGCGGAGACCAGCTACGAGGGTGAGGTAGGATGTTGCCTTCCACGTGTCACCAACGTAAGCCCCCATACGCCAGCTAAACTGACCGCCACCGGGGAGCCCGAAGCCGGGACGCTCGCTGAACACACCATTGCCATTGCCAATCAGGAATTCCGCAGGCTTATAACCATTGATGGGATCGTCCAGGCAGGAGGTCGAGGAGCCACCATCAGCTCCGAGACCACCAATGGGATTCGAAACTGCGCAGGTTGCTAGGCGATGGCTGCTGCTGGTGGAAACGTCTGTGAAGAGTGAGCCACCAAAGAAGGGTGCAAAACCGCCCTGCAGGATGCGGGTGAATTCGCCACCGAACTTGATGCTGTGCGCACCTTTAGTCCAGGTGCCGTCATAGCGGAACTGCTTGCTCGATTGATAGGTTGCCTGCGGCGCCAGCTCGTTCTGACCAGCGTCGATACCACCAACTAGCTCGATCTGGAAACCTAGAGCTGCCGACGGGTTATAGATCGAGCTGCCGAGACCGGCAACACCATCCGCGATATCATTAATGAACTTCAGATAGCCAAAGCGCACAGAATGCGTGAACTTACCCGTGGTGAAATCAGCACCGCCGACGATACCAGGGACGTTATCCTGGTTCTTGAAGACCGAGTAAGGGGCAAAACCCGAGTTGCCGTACGCAGCGTTGACCGAGTAGGTTGCACGGGCGAAGAGGTGAACACCCCAAGGAGCGTTATAGTCCAGACGCAGCATGCTGAACGTATCGCGAAATGGATCCTTGACGTTCGGGTATTGCTTGAAGATGGCGCTGAAGTAGGTACTTGTACCCACCGGGCTCGAGTCGTCCTGCTTGATACGCTCGATACCGCCAAAGAAGAACAACTTGTCCTTGATGACCGGGCCGCCAACGTAGCCACCGAACTGATTGCGTTGGAACGGAGCAGGCTTGCCGCTCACGTTCGCGAAGCCTTCGCGGTAGTCCTGGAAGTTATAGAAAGCGTTCCCGTGGAAAGTGTTCGTACCAGAGTTTGTCGCGATGAGAACCTGACCAGTCGAAGTGACGGAACCGGAGACGTCCTGCGTGGAGCGGTTCAACTGAAGCTCGCCAACCGCGCCTTCGGGAACGTTGTACACAACCGTACCGACGGTTTCATCCGAGATATCCTGTCCGTCGAGAAGTACGCGGGTCGAACGACCATTCTGACCATTCACCGAGATAGCAGAATAACCCGACTTGGTCGGATCGAACGTCTGACCGGACTGGAGGATGACGCCGGGCTGAACCTGCGCGATGTCGAGAATATTGCGACCATTAATCGGGAGCGTGTCGATCTGCTCCTTCGTCACAACTCCAGCAACGCCAACCTGCTCGGTGTTGACCTGAATCGAACCTGCGTTGACCTCTACCGTCTCTGCCGCAGAACCAACCGTCAGCTTCTCATTACCCGAAGTTACCGTACCGACACGGACAACGGTCTTGACAGCAAGCTTCTCAAAGCTTGGCGCGGTCACCGTGATCATGTAGTCGCCGGGAGTCAGCGGGCCGAGCGAGTAGTAGCCGGACTTATCCGACGTCAACGTGTGGGTATAGCCTGTAGCCGGGTCACTGATGACAATGGTCGCACCAGAGACAATCGCGCCAGTGGGATCCGTAATCGTGCCCTGGATCGAACCACCGTTCTGCGAAATGGCTTGGCCGAAGCTAACAGCGGATGCCGTCAACAACAGGACAAAGAGAGATAGAAGAAACTTCTTCATTATGTGATTGCTCCTCGTAATAATTCGTGCGGTGGCGTACGTGTCGCAATGCGACACATATGCAGCTCTAAGCCATTGATATGCAGAGACTTATGCACGTTACACGCCAAACGCCTAAGTGCTGATAGACGTTTGGTTGCAGAATTGCTCTGTTTTTGTCACACGACACGTTTCCGCTAAAAACGGGAGCTATCTATTGAAATTGGTAGAAAGGTTTGACTTGTGAGAAATCTGCTTCACATATCTACACATTCACCCGGCACCATCTATAGATGATGAAGCATTACCAAATAGACCCTTACAACAGAAACGGCGAAGAGCCTAAGCTCTCCGCCGTTTCTGCTTATTTCCTGAGTTCGTTTAGAAGGTCACTTTCAACTGGAACTCTGAGGTACGAGGACCACCTTGGTCGAAGGTACCTTGCCCCGAACCGCGCAATGTACGAGTCGCCTCAAGAGCGGTGTTCTGATTTACGGTTATGCCGTTTACCGTTACCGGACTGCTCATGTTCGGTCCGTTTAGGTTACCGACTGCATTGGCCCCCGCGTCCGCCAGCGGCGCAAGACCACCGTAAGCACCGAAATTACTCATGTTAGCAACGTTGTACATCACGAAACCAGGGGTGACCGTGAAACCCTCGCGGAGCTTGTTGAAGTGGATGGGGTAGCTTACACTCGCGTCAAACGTGCGGGTAGCAGGACTGGAGATGGCATTCGCCGGAGCGGGAGCAAGTGGTTGCGTTGTAGCACCGAGGGCGACTAACTGAGCAGGTGTCATCAAACCAGCCGAGACAAGTGCTTGACCTGCAGGGGTTAGCTGACCGGACTGAGTAGCGTTGTAATTCGCAATCACTTTAGCTAGGTTGTTGCTCTTGACGGAGTGCTCATAGCTTCCGGGAAGCTGACCGGGAAGCAGATCGCCGCCAAGACCATCACCATTCACGTCCGAGGTAAAGATGGGAGTACCTACGATGCCAGCAAGAGTGAGATTGGACGCAGGGGCCGAATAGAAGTGACCTACGAGCCCAACCTGTAGTCCATACTTAAACGTCGCGCTGCCACTGATGCTCAGCTGCTGTGTGTGGTCTAGATCATTACGACCCATGAAGCAGTTCACGCAATCCTGATCCCATGGCGACGAACCAGCGAAGAACTGGTTGGAACTGCCGCCCGAGGAGGTAATTGCGCGGGACAGGTTATACGAAATCTGCATATTGCTGCTCATGATGCCAGGAGCCGGGTGCGACTTCTGTTGTTGAACAACAATCTGCAGGGCGTCATAGGCAGACTTAGCCACGGGAAGGATGAAGGAACCTGTACCAACGTTCGGGTTGGCACCCGCGAAAGCCGCACCTGTGTCAGGGGTGGCACCCGCAACCGAGGCAGGGATACCCTCACCAAAGAGGTCAGTGGAGGAATCCAGACCAAATTCAGCGAAGTCGCCGATAAGCGCCGTACCATTGGGTCCCGAACCGCCCGGGCATCCACCAGGCGTAATCGCAACCTGGACACTCGGCGCGCCTCCGCAGATAACAGCAAGCGTACCTGCAATGGCATTCTTGGCAGCAGCCGTTTCAAGATAGCGAGCTGCACCAACGTGATTAGTATCGATCGTCGCGGGAACCTTGAGAGTTGCGTTGTGGAGGAAGTCCACGCTCAAAACGAGTCCCTTGCTGAGTTCATACTGAACGCCACCGTTGAGCTGAATGGAATACGGGGTCTTGTAAGGGCCAGCATAGATGTTGTCCGCGTCCAAACCACCACCCGTACCGATGAAGCCTGTGTTTGGCTGTGCGACATTGGCCGCAGCCGCGTAGTTCGTCTTCAACTTATTGACAATGGTTGCAGCGGCCGCGACGGACATGCTGTAGAGATCGGAAACAGCCACGCACGTGCCGCCGGTGGTGCATGGTTGACCCGAAACGCTGTCGATGCCGGTGATGTTATTGTTGTAGCCCGGAAGACCGATAGCACCCGAGTAGTACACGCTGGCACCGTAGTTGAAATACTTACCGGGAGCCGTAATGACCGCCGTGCGAGCGTTACCACCGTTGTTGAAGAGATTGTTCTCGTAGTAAATACCTGCAGCTCCACGGATCGCAAGCTTGTGCGAACCAGGGCTGAACACGAATCCAGCCTGAGGGCCAAAGTTTGCCCAGTTCTGCTGCGTTTTCCTGCCAAGACCCAGTCCGGGGCCAAACTGGTCAAAGAGGGGGGCATTGGGGTTTGAGGTAGGACCGCAGCCAGTAAAGGCAAAGGCGGGATCAACCTGCCCGCAAGTCGGGGTTGGGACGTCCTGATTTGCGCGATCTGTATCTACGCTCCAACGAAGGCCAGCCTGCAGAGTCAACGAAGGCGTCACCTTCCAGGTGTCGGCAGCGTAGGCCGCCATGCGCCAGCTGAACTGGCCGCCACCGGAGAGACCGAAGCCGGGACGCTCACTGAAGTTACCCTGGTTATTTCCAATAAGGAACTCTGCGGGCGAATAGCCATACAGAGGATCGCCCAAGCACTGACCGTTGGCATCAATGCCGCCAATCGGGTTCGTCGTGCCGCAAGCCGGGAGCTGGAAGGCAGTCGACGTAGAGAAGTCTGTATAGAGCGAGCCTCCAAAGAAGGGAGCGTTGCTTGCTTCCAGAATGCGCGTCAACTCACCGCCAAACTTCACATTGTGTGCGCCCTTGGTCCATGTACCGTCATAGCGAAGCTGTTTGCTCGATTGGTATGTTTCCTGCGGAGCCAACTCGTTCTGACCGGCATCGAGTCCGCCAGCGAGTTCGATCTGGAAACCAACGATCGCGGAGGGGTTATAGATCGAGCTACCCAAGCCGTTCACACCGTCAGCAATGTCGTTATCGAACTTGAGATAACCAAAGCGAATCGAGTGGGTGAACTTGCCAGTCGTAAAGTCGCCGCCGCCCACTATGGCCGGGACGTTGTCCTGGTTCTTGAATACCGAGTAAGGGTTGAACCCCGAAGTACCGTAAGCAGCGTTCACGCTGTAGGTGGCGCGAGCGAAGAGGTGAACACCCCATGGTGCATTGTAATCCAGTCGCAACATGCTGAACGTATCGCGGAACGGATCCTTAATATTTGGAAACTCGGAATATAGCACGCCGAAGTGGGTGCTTGACCCGGCTGGGCTAGAGTCGTCCTGCTTGATGCGCTCGATGCCGCCGAAAAAGAACAGCTTATCCTTCAAGATTGGACCGCCGACGTAACCACCGAACTGGTTACGCTGGAATGGAGCAGGCGAAAGACCAACGTCTGCGAAGCCTTCGCGGTAGTCCTGGAAGTTATAAAACAAGTTTCCGTGGAAGGTGTTGGTGCCGGAATTGGTCGCAATCAGAACCTGGCCGGTCGAGGTAACCGAACCAGAAACGTCCTGCGTGGAGCGGTTCAACTGGAGCTCTCCAACCGCACCTTCCGGAACGTTGTACACAACCGTACCGACGGTTTCATCGGAGATGTCCTGGCCATCAAGCAGTACGCGGGTCGAGCGACCGTTCTGACCGTTCACCGAAAGTGCCGAGTACCCCGACTTTGTCGGATCGAAGCTCTGTCCGGACTGGAGGATGACGCCTGGCTGAACCTGAGCGATATCGAGAATGTTGCGGCCGTTGATCGGGAGCGTTTCGATCTGCTCCTTGGTTACAACGCCTGCAACGCCGATTTGGTCGGTGTTGACCTGGACATCGCCAGCGTTCACTTCTACCGTCTCCGCTGCGGAGCCAATAGTGAGTTTCTCGTTACCCGAAGTCACCGTACCGACCTGAACCATAGTCTTTACGTCAAGCTTTTCAAAACTAGGCGCGATCACGCTGATGACGTAGGGACCAGGCGTCAGCGGTCCAAGCGCATAGTAACCAGACTTGTCCGTCTTGAGAGTGTGCGTATAGCCCGTCGCAGGGCTGGTGATCACAATCGTGGCACCGGCAACTGTCGCGCCGGTCGGATCCGTAATAGTGCCCTGAATCGATCCGCCGTTCTGCGAAATGGCCTGACCATAGCTGGCAGCGTTGACCGTCAACAACAGGACAAAAAGGGATAGAAGGGGCAGCAAAAACTTCTTCATTATGTGATGGCTCCTCGTGATAATTCGGGGGCGGTGACATAGGCTTATTTGTTGCTTTTTCGCCTATGCATAAAACTCTAAGTGCTCACCTACGAGCATTTGGCCTGCCAAACCGCTAAGTCCTTGAATTAATATCGGGTTGCGACAGGATGAGCGGGTCGTGAACCGATGTATCTCCAGGAAACACAAAGCCTGTCTACCGAAAACTGTATAAAGTAGCTCATGGACATCCTGCTAGTCTCCATCCGTGTCCGCAAGCTTCCCGCCAGCGATCCCGCCGGACAAATGCTGCAGACCTACGCCCAGCGCGCCTCGCGGTACGTCCCCACAACCTACCGCGAGTTCCCCTCCGAGGCTGCCTTCTTCGACCACCTCGCCAAGG
>Ga0116227_10013582_pt1 | contig 12735 bp, 7 predicted proteins | sample S1TSphgellanicum_FD_89693 | JGI IMG/M metagenome (GOLD analysis project Ga0116227, IMG submission 89693) | Host-associated microbial communities from peat moss isolated from Minnesota, USA - S1T2_Fb - Sphagnum magellanicum MG | ecosystem: Host-associated > Plants > Peat moss > Unclassified... | reverse complement strand
GTTGGAATACATTCACGTCAAGTGATGTTTCTTCAAGCTTTTCCTCTTCTACTGGCACAATTGGAGGATTCGAAAGTGTAACAACATCATCTGCCATGTTTAATGCTTCACCTACATCAACAAAAATCAAAAGGGGTAATCAAAAAAATTTGGTACTTACATTCAGAGGGGGTTGATGCCTTTTATTTAACAAATTAGGGTAGATGTAAGGTGTGGCAATGACAACGAATCTCATGAAAACCCGAACATCCTAATTTTAATGGATTTGTCAAACCCTAATTTCAATGGTGGATCTATAAGTACATGGGGGTTCTTATGATGGAAATTTTTATTTTTATTTATCATGTACTACATAGTTAATTAGCATATGGTAAATAATAACTAGGGTATATCAAATGAGTAAATGGTACGCAAGAATGTTATTACTACCATTGAATTAATTTAGTCAAGTAGGAAGTCAAGGATGTTTACTTATTATTATCAATAAATTATCCTAATAGTTAGTTGAAATAATTAGGATGAAGAAGTAAGATGTGAAAGTCAAATGGACAGAATGGATAAAGATCGAGCTCAAAAACCTCATCAAGATATCCAAGATAAGGAAAAGGATGAGTCCTCCAATTCCATTGGTCATGAGGATTATCATCTTATTTGATTGGAGGATGGAATTCTTTTAGTGTTTCATTGGGCATAATAATTCTCATCCTACTCTCCATTGGAGGGCAAATCATTTTTGATTTTCATTGGTTCTTGAAGGATGAGGAGGCCATGGATTGGAGGGGAAGATTTTCACAACTTCCATTGAACAAAAAAAACAAGCTCAAGGAGGGGTCATGAAAGGCTTGGGGGAGAGGACTTTTTGGCGGAGGTCTTTTTCTTGGGTTGTTTTTCTTGGAAAAGGGAGGAGAAGGATGATGCATCTTGGTAAATGGTGGAAGAGAGAAAGTGGATTGGATGTTTGTAGTACTTTGAAAGAATATAAGTGAGTAGGATAGTGTTAGAAGCTTGAAATTTTAGAGGAATTTCACAAACCCTTTCGAGTTTGGTAGCATAACTTCTTACTAGTTTGGGGGCAGAACTTTCAATTTGGTAGGCAAATGCACCTTGTAATTAGCTTTCTAATGAGCTAATGCAAGCTCAATTTGGACAACATATGCAATAGTAGTAATATTTTAAGTGACTGGTGTTTTGCAGGAAGTTGAACTTTCTGCCTTCATAAAACCCTTTTGGGTTTGGTAACATAACTTTTCACTAGTTTGGAAGTAGAGCTTACAATTTGGTAAGTAGATGCGCCTTGTAATTAGATTTCTAATGAGCTAAAACAAGCTCAATTTAGACAACATATGCGGTAGGAGTAATATTATAAGTGACTAGTGGTATGCATCCAAGTTGAACTTGGTGTTAAATCCTTAAAAGTTGGTTTGAATGGGTGATGATTTAACATAAAATTCTAGGATTTGTAGTGTTCGAGCTTGGAAAATAAATCTATCAATTTGAAATTGTAAATCATGCATAGAAAGCAAACTATCTAGTTTCAACTATAAACATAACTTAACATTTATAAATACGCTTATATTTTTTTCCTTCACTGATAGTGTATGTACTTTCAAGTATAGTCACTTCATAGAATCGGGAGTAGAAGGATAGAAAATCGCCTCACAACTAACAACTAATGTATTTTCTAAACTCATTATTTTGTAAAAGATTATAATAAACAAATAGGGGTATGTTAAAGTAAATCTAAAAATAAAGGAGAATAAGGGGTACATTCAGGATGGTAAGGGTAAGGACAAAATATGGAACTTCATTTCACAAAAAATAATTAGTTTAAAAGTCAAATAGAATCTATTAGTGAAGGGAGACCAAATAATTCTCTACATGAAACAGATTTTAGAGGACACTTAATTTTTTTTAAAAAATGAAATGGGTTAAATAGTTGAGAATTGATTTATGGTGTAAAATTATCATCAAGCATTTGAAGAGATAGAGGCAACAAATTTGGGCATGATGTAAAATGACTTGGTTAGGAAAGAAAGGTAAGCCCAAGAAGGATGAAATTCAATTTAATGCGATATGTGAAAATATGAAAATTTTACAATATGCATCAGTAGTACAATTACATTCCAATTTTCAAACCCATGGTTATATAAAAAGGAAATTACTAAAACATTTAATTTAAGAAGGAAACAATTTTTTTTTGGTAAATGGGTTAGTTGCACCAATATTTATAACACGAGCAAAGATGAAATAATAACATATGGATAAAAGATGTCGTTAAAGACATATTTATTATAATGACATATACAAAAAAGATACAACGAATACATCCCCAATGTATTTATTGCAAATTTGAGGGCAATTTAATGGAGAATTGAAATATCCATCAACACGATAGGTCAAAATTATGAAGCTTGAGATATAGACAACTAATAATAATTTCAAATTAACGGTAGGTAACGGGGTATCAAAGTATAAAATAAGTGACACTACATCGAAGTATCTTGCTATGTTATCTCCTTTGAGTTTACAAATGCTAGAAAAGGAAGACAAAGTGATAAAAACCATTCTTCACAAAAGATGAAAATTATCTTTTATGTGGACAGGATTGAAGGAACGCAAGAGGAGAAAAGAGATGGCAGGAACTAGGAACATGAACCTCAACCTCCCACATCGAGAAGAAATAGATAAGGAGGTAAGGCCAATTCTTGCGTTATGGAAGTTATTTACAAAGCATTGAAGCTTTTAGGGCATACTTATAAGAGGTGAGATTTATTCATTTGTAGGCCAAGGTTTCTCCAACACAAATAACCACAAGCCAAGAAGTAGCACTTTCTTATACTTGAATTTCTTTCCTCCTCGGCTTTTTTATCGAATTTAAGATTTGAATATTTTTGAGACCATTACAGAGGAAATTTGTTTTCTTTTAAAGGTTTTTTTTGGTCTTTTCCCTATGTAGCCACATGGTAAGGTATGGAGCGAGGTCAATGGCACATCAAGTGCTCTCCTAAGCACCCAAAAGCATTCTTGAATAAGAAATTGTTTCCTTGTTTTTTTGCGGTTTTCTTCAAAACCATGCTTAGGGGAATTTTGCAGAAAGCAGGATCACTTGTCAAGTCCTCTTGAAGGCATTCGAAAACTCAAAAGAGCTTGAAATAGGTAAAAGAAAATTAAAAAGGTTTTATCTCCTCAAAGCGCCGCCTTGAGAAGATTTGTAGCAAGATTAATGGAATGTTGAGTGTTCTCTTGAACACCAAAGAGCTTGGGGGATCTTTGAAGAAAGCTTTAGCACTCGTCAAGTGCTCTCAAGAACAATCAAAAGCCCAAGAGAACTTGATTAGTTATAATATAATGAGCATAAGAGAACATTCTTAAGCTTGTGGTTGCCTAAGAAAACATTCTTGAATAGGAGTTTTCTTTCCTTTATGTATTTTGATGCCTTCTTTAAACCCATGCTTGGGGGAGTTCTGTGAAAGTAGCATTACACATCGAGTGTTCTTGTGAGCACTTGAGAGCTCAAAAGAGCTTGGAATAGGTAGAATCTTTTTTAAAAGGTTTTATTCCCAATGTAACACCTTGAAAAGGTTTGTAGCAAGATTATTGGAACATTGAGTGTTTTTTTTAACACCAGAGAACTTGGGGGAGGTCTATAGAAAGCTTTAACAATTGTTGAAAGCAATCAAAAGCCCAAGAGAGCTCAAAATAGTGAGAGTATCATTTAAAATGTTTTTTCAATTTCTTCTCTTAAAATGACACTTGAAGAAGGTCTGTAGCAAGATCGATGGGACATCGAATGGTCTCTTAAGCACTCGAAAGCTTTCTTAAACTTGCGGGTACACAAGAAAGTAGTCTTCAGTGACGGTTTCCTTTTTATTATGTTGTTTGATGTGTTCTTCAAACTCAAAGGTTGGGGGAGGTCTGTAGAAAGTGAAACCATTCATCAAGTGCTTACAAGGCACTTGAGAGCTCAAAAGAGCTATAAATAGTTTGAATATTTCTAATGAACACACAAGTGCATTCTTAAGTTTCTGGTTGTTCAAGAAAGAATTCTTGAGTAAGATTTTTTTTCCTTTATGTATTTTGACACCTTCTTGAAACCCATGTTTGGGGGAGTTTTGTAGAAAGTGGGCTTAGATGTCAACTGCTATCGAGAACATTCGAGAGCTCAAGAGAATTCGAAATAGGTATAATATATTTTTTAAGTGTTTTATCTCCCAACGTAGGACCTTGAAATGGTATGTAGCAAGATCAATGGATTGTTGAATATACTTTTAATCACCATAAAGCTTGGGGGAGGTCTAAAGAAAGCTTTAACACTCATTGAATACTCTCAAGAGTAATTGAGAATTAAAGAAAGCTCCAAATAGGCAAAGTATCATTTGAAAAAAAATTGATTTCTTATCGTAGAATGGTGCTTGAAAAAGGTATACAACAAGATCGATGGGATGTCGAATGCTCTCCTAAGCACTCAAGAGCTTTCTTGAGCTTGCAGGTGCTGTAAAGAACAATCTTTAGTAAGGTTTTTTTCCTTATTATGTTATTTGATGTCTTTTTCAAACCCGGAGGTTGGGGGAGGTTTGTAGAAACTAAGATCATTTGTCGAGTGCTCTTGAGTTCAAGAGAGGTATAAATAGTTAGAATATTTTTAATGAACACACGAGAACATTCTTGAGCTTGTGGATGCTCAAGAAAGCATTATTGAATAAGATTTTTTTTTCCTTTATGTATTTTGATGCCTTCTTCAAACTTGCACTTGGGGGAGTTCTACGAAAGTAACATTACATATATGTCAAGTGCTATCAAGAGCACTTGAAAGCTCAAGAGAGCTTGAAATAGGTAGACTTTCTTTTAAAAGGTTTTACTCCCAAGGCGATACCTTGAGAAGGTTTGTAGCAAGATCAATGGAGCGTTGAATGTTCTTTTGAGCACCAGAGAGCTTGGTAGAGATCTATAAAAAAATTCAACAATTGTCGAGTGCTCTCAAGAACAATTAAGAGTTAAAAAGAGCTCGAAATAGGGAGAGTATCATTTTAAATGTTTTTTCAATTTCTTCTCCTAGAGCGACATTTGAAAAAAGTCTATGGTAAGATCAATGGGACATCGAATGCTCTCCCAAACATCTAAGAGCTTTCTTGAGCTTGCGAGTGTTCAAAGGAATAATCATTAGTAAAGGTTTCCTCTTTAGTATGTTATTTGATGCATTTCTCAAACCTAAAGATTGGGGGAATTCACTATGAAAAAAAAAATGTTTTGTAACTAAACTTGCAATTCAATTTTTGAGTTGCATCAAACACTTGAAACTCATTGTGAATGCTATTAGACAAGTTGCAAGAGTTGCAACTCACCATATGACCATACAACTCATTACAACTCAATTACAACTTTGTCACAACAATTTCTTTTCTATGCAACTCCCCTATGACTATAATCAAAATGTCATGCTAACATCATTTCATCCATCCATCAAAATTGAACACATGGCATTATGGAGATTTTTCACGATTTTTTTGAAATATTGATATCCATTGCCATCATGATTATTAGTTTTAGATGGTTTTGGATTATGACACATGGCACAATCAAAAGTTGTCACATGGCATATTAATTGAATTTTGGAATCAAATATATATATGTACCTAGCTAGGTAGAAAAATAGGACCTACTTATTAAGGTAGGCAAGTAGGTAGGTTCGGAAGGTAGAATACTAGAAGAATAGGTGAATTAAAGAATAACCACATAAGTATTTTAATTTTTTATGTGTTTTGCCTTCAAGGTTAAGCTTTTATGAACTCATCCCAACATGGCACATGTATTTTAATGTGAGAATGCAAGAGCAAACACCTCCTTTATATAGTTTGTGAAATGAGATATTGAAGACAAAACATATGGGTTAAATTTTTTAATGGCACCCTAGTTGCAATTGAGTTGTAACTACAAAAAAAAAATCCCCACGTGCTTTTTGTTTGATTTTAATTTTTAATTAGTTTGAAATTTATAATTAATCATCTAACATAATTATTTGGAATTTCATTCTTTTAATTAAATATACGATAATTAATTATCTAGATTGATTATATGAACTAATTAATATCATTCAAATAATTAGTTAGTTGATTTATTCAAATAATTAATTATTAAAATAAGTATTAGATAATTAATTATATAAATAAATATTAGATAACTAATTATGTTGATAATTGATGATCTGAATTCAAATAAAATTCAATAATTATTCACCTACAATAACAAAATTTGTCATTTAAAATTATTTGAGTTAATTAAATAAATAATATAATTAGTTAATGAGTTTAAATATTTATTTATTAATTATCTGAATTGGTTAAATTTTAATTAATCAAAATTGATTAATGAATTCATATTAACTGGTTATTATTTAATTTACTTAATTAGTTCATGGTAATTAAATATATTTATATGTTAATTAAAAATAAAAATTTTAATAACAAATAATTCATTCTAAAACAATAAATAATAAACATGAATTTAGGTAAAAGACATTGAGGTATATAAAGACATATTCATATGTACACCTTTATTGAATGTTTAATAAAATATAGACATTGCTTGTAATTTCAATTCAAAATAAACTTTTGCCTTTCATGAAAATTTATAGTTTGATATGTATGCATACCTACATAATATTGTGAATTCCAATGTAATGAAATATTATTAACACAACAATTGAACATCAATCACAAAAAATAGGATTATAATATTTACTACATTATTTAATTATATTTATTTTAATAATTATGAAAATGAAATATTTTAATTAATTAATTCAATAAAGGAATTAGCTTGTATGAATGAAACATTTAATAATCTAATCTAGAATAGTTTGAAGTGTATAAGCAATGATATCTTTATGTACATACTCATAAACATTTTAATACACCATTTTAATCCAGTTAAAGGCCTGCATTTACACTTTCAATGAATTGCACAATCTGTAAATTTTTTAATAATATGAGTTCCCTCATAGTTGACAATTAATTTTAGATAAGTTGAACACCCTAATTCCAAAATAATGAACAAGTAATAATTATGTAGTGAAACCATAGTGGCACATTTTGTTGTAACTTAGTTGTAAAACTAGTTAATGTAGTTGACTTTTAGTTATAAACAAGTTGCAAGTTCCAGATGTTATGGACCTTTACCTAATCATACACGTGGCATGACCATATGCATCAACACCATACACCATAACTGTAAAATAATTGTTCATTCAACGTTAAAGTTATGCTAGAATGCAACATAGTTGAGATTAATCACTTTGTTACAACTTGTGATCATGGTCAAACTATAGTTGACTATCATTGTATATATGTTGCATATATATGTTCGTATAAAGTCCAAATTGCAACTAATGTGCAACTAAATTACAATTATGAAATACTCTAACATGGCATTTTAATTATTAATTCATCATATTTCCATACTATAGTTGTACCCTAATTGCATAATAGTTTCCTTGATGATCTAATTCCATGCTAATATAGTATTCACAAACACAATTTCTCATAATGGTTCTGCAGAAAGCAAGGTAACAAACACATCAAGTGTTCTTGAAATCAATTTTAGGTCACGTGTTATCTTCAACACCCAAGAGCTTTTTTGAGCTCGCAAGTGTTCCAAAGAGTTCCCATCAATGTTAGAATCTTTAAATAATTTTATTTTTCTTATGTTCGTTTTCTTGAGTGCGGGGTTTGGGTTCGAGAAAGCTCCCATTAGTTACTATGTTCTTTTATTATATTTTTCATCTCATTGTTGTTGTGTAGGGTATGGAAGCAATTACAGACAAAAGTTTCCAAATAGAGGTGAAATGCAAAAATAATTATTTTGGCATTTTTTTGAGATGTTAAATTATTTTCTACATAACATAGATAATGCAAAAATTCATGACTAGTTGAAGGAGCCAAGTAAGTTAATTCAAAATAAGAAACCATAATCAACAATCCATATCATGGTCCTCTGTGAATCCTATCTAATTTAACAAATGTGGAATTGAGTTATTTTCATAGATAATTATTCACACTAAGGACACTGAATTAGGTTGCAATTCCACTCAAGTTCAAAATGAGGTATGTATCATGGAATTGTTTTTTTGGACTTGAAGTATTGAATTTTAAGTCTAAAACAATTGAAAGGTGGGATTTATGTTTTTCGGAAATTTTTTCGAGGAAAGGATTTCAATTCCACTACAAAGGTCCTACAATTTTAGGACATAAGTCTTTGTCATTGGTTAAATTATCTTTTGTTTTGTCAATAGTGAATTCTATTTACATAATATATCTTCCATTACATGCTTAGGTTGAAATGCAATTCAATTCACAAATGGACCCAAGCCATGCTTTAGTAATAATATATTTAGTAGTTCACCTCCATGTAGGCCTTAATAAACCTTGTTATGAATTCCATTATCTGCGCACAAAGGGGGGAAAACATTTTGTATAAGTGTCAATATTTTAACCCCATATGTGTGCATGTTAATATTTCTTTTTGATCTGATTAGTTTTATTTTACTAGATAGCTACACATGTATTCCATCTTTGATTCTTGCTCATGAAATTGAAGATGAAAAAATTGGCCTCTATTTGATATATCAATTTCACTAATTTGCACATTATTACATTCTCAAGTTGATATGCCGTAAGCTTCAAACATGGAGCCATAGTCAAGTTCAAAAGGGTCGTCTTCAGCAAACTGAAGATAGGTGGGTCTTTCACTTTGAATGCCCATTGTGACCAATAGTTAACGCCAACTACAAGGTAGACTTATGTGATATACTTAGCCCATTTGGGTTTAAGGTTAAGTGCTTAGGGTTTAGCAAAGTCCTTTGGTTTATGATCAAACCAACTCTCAATCCATACCATGTTCATGGATGGTTTTTTATTCCAACATACTAGTACCATTGCCTTCTAGTCATTGTTAACTATAAGGCTTTTTAGAAGGAATGATTTTTGCTCGAATTTTTTCCTAGCAATACTCAAATTTATTTTGAAAGATTATAGAAATCCCACACCCCCCATAGTCATTTTGTGGTTATAAATTTGACCATTAACACCTATAGTCAACATTGATTATAGGGCCAAATGTGAACAAGAATCATAGCATTTCTACATTCCAAAACTTTTTCAACCTTGAGTTTTAAAATAGTTTTTTTAATTCCCTTATGGTTGATACCGACAATAAAAGATATTGAGTAAAAATGAACTTCTTTGAGATTTTGAGTATGCCATTTTGATATATCCTTAAGCCAAGTTGCAGTTCATCAACCTTTAGATCACTCCGACCCCTATGGTCATTGACAACTATAGATAATAGTTCTTTAAATATTAAAATATTGAAATATTAAATGTTTGCAATTTTGGTATATCTCTAAACCTAATTTGCACTTCCTTGGCCTTTAGAACATTTCATGCCTTATGGTTGGCATCGACTATATGGAATGTATCTTGAAATATTGAATGTTGGAATGTAATATTTTTCCATTTTAATATATCTTTGAACCAAGTTGCATTTTATTGGCCTTTAGATCACTCTGACCCCTACAGTTAGTGATGACCATAGAAAACAATTCCTTCAATATTCAAATATTGAAATATTATATGTTTACAATTCTAGCATATCTCTGAGCCTAATTTGCATTTCCTTGTCCTTTAGAACGTTTCACACCCTATGGTTGGCATCAACTATAGGGAATATATCTTGAGATATTGAATATTGGAATATATATTTTTTCCATTTTGGAATATCTTTAAACCATGTTTACAATTCATCAACCCTTGGATCATTCCAATCCCTATGGTCAACGCCAACCATAAGGAATCAGAGACCACAAATATTTAAATATTTTTTCGTTTATTAGTACACACAACAATTAGTGAGTTCATTATAATAAAATTGACATTAACACCTTTTACTGAATTCATTGATCCACAATTCATTGTAAACTTTTAGAATCCAAAACAATTATTTCCCGTTGGTGATAAAAATCAATGTAATTGTTGGGTTTCATTGGGAGCAACCTTTAGAACTTATTATGGGAAATGCGAAATTGATGGAAGCCTTCTATCCCTAGGAAACTTCATTTAATTGAAAGCGTACCCCTTCCTTGATATGCAACTCAAGCTTTTGTCCTAGATTAATGTTTAGGTATGGCCTTCTAAAACCTATTCATAGTATAATATTCAATCCATTTAGCTTCATGATCACAACTATGATTGAAATAAACAAGTAGGATTTCAATCCCACTACTCGATTTTGTTTGCATGATAATCAAAGTGTCTCATCATTTTGTTGTATTTCAAACAATCAATTTTCTTGTTCACAAGTCCATTGAAATGGACCATGTGAAGCCTTCATTGGTTCACGACTTCTTCCACATTCAATCCATTAACATGATTCCTTGAATCAGTTTAAAGAGGTTATTCCTGATGAGTAATACAAAAAATGCGAGAATAAGATTAAGAAGACATTGTATAACCTTACCTAAGAGGCATTTTTTGAATATATGTATAGAGTAACCTTACGAAATATCCTTTGAAATAATTTTTTTCTACATTAGATTAATAGTCTTTTAATTTATGTGTGATTTTTATAGAAGGAACTCACGATAGCTGTGGACGTTGCCCACTAGCTATACTATGCAGAGGTCTTAAACCCTGTTTTTTGTGACTCGGAAATGTTGTTTTCATTAAGCAATAAGGCCATGGAGAGCATTCGGAAGGAGCACATGATAACATTCATACTCCCTCTTTGTGACCCAACACTTTGACCAAAATTTATTTAGTAAGTTCAAGCTCATTATAATATGAATCTAGATCTTGAAATGATGACAAAGAAGTTACATATTCTTGTCTCCTCTCAAGTGAGCAGTGAGCAAAAGGTTTTTTGGTTCAAACAATGGAATCACTCCCCAATCCTAACAGAAGATTAAAAGTTCCCAAAGGTTGGCGTGTCAAATGTTATTTTTGAGAAATGGCTCCACAAGGCAACTTTTTGGTACTAGGTACTTGTGATTGATCTTCATTTGATTGTGGAATACAAATTTTTTTTTCTTTCCGTCTTAATGGACTTTGATGTTCAATAATGTGTTTTTGTCATTACTATGTAGTTGGAAGTAGAAGCAAAAAAACCCTCTGACAACACAATGACAGATCTAGGGGTTTTCGTTCTCAAGTCTATTATAGTATAGATACTAGAGGATTTCATAAGTCACTAGAGGCTTGAATTGTGGGAAATTTTCTTTTTCCATGAATTCAAGTAGAAAGGTGCAATACTTAAAAGCAATACTTAAAACCAACAGGTTGGTGGTGAAGAGGCTTTCAAGCATGTGGTCTATGTGTAATCCACCTAATTTATGTTTTTATTCCCCTCGTTTCTTTCTACCTTCGGATGCCCATATTGAACTCTATTGGTGCATGTAGGTATTTTTTGCATGTATTCCTAGCCAACTAGGATATTTGGACTCTTCCTCCACATTTGAAGATCTGATGTGATTTTAAAGTTGAAAGTAGCATGTTCAAAAAATACCTCTTCAAGGATTGGACCCATGCCCACCATCCAAACTATGGCTAGTACTTGGATTACCTTTATTACACCAATATAAAGTCAAAATGTGAACTTGGGGAAAAGTTTGGTGAAACTAATTTGAAGAAAGCTACTTCAGAAAATTTGAGTTTAAGGGGTGGCAAGTAGAGCCAAAGTGCAAAGAGAGTAAAAAAGACAAATAAGCAATCGATAGGACCTTTTGGTGAGAAACTTGGTACATAGGACTTTGTTGAGGCAATGGTCGGTGGAGAGGAAGGTGTTGCAGAAGAACACATAGTTAAGACCCCAATGATTGCGCCTCCACAACATGAGCCTAGATTTAAGCTTGGAGGACCTTCAAGGTCCCATTCATGAAGCTATTGATCTTTCCATTGATTTCTTGATCCAACCATCAATTTTAGCATTTCACCTTTCTTGCCCCAGTTTTGTCATTGCAAAGGAATTGTCTAATTTATGGCCTTTTCAATACTAAGAGTTGAATAGATTGCTAACTAAAATATTTTTTTCTATGAAGTTTGCATATAAATTTCCCATTTGTGTAAGTCAACATCATGATTTCCACCATTATCGTTGCCAATGTATAAGATTTTGGATGTGGGATGCCAACTATTTTTATTGCCAATGTATAGGATTCTGAATATGGGATGCGAACTCTTCTCATTATGGAAATCCCATCCAATGTATCGTTTCCTTTTGTGTCCAAACACACGACCAATGTCCCCTTCTAGAATCAATAGATAGATAATTATGTGTATGGAGTATTTGGTTTTGCAAACAAGTACCTTTGTGCCAACAATTCAATTGTTGTTTTCCATGATGATGATCCTTGTGTGCTAAAGGAAATCAAATCCTACTTGGAAGGAAATGGATATGAAATCTAGTCAAGGTGGGTGGTAATTAACATTGCTACGAATAAGCAATGAACCATGGGGTGTCATGACGTGTAGTGTTGTGACATACAGTGTCATAAAGGTGTGAATCTGCAAGAAACTCTACTAAACAAACAACCTAAAACCAATTAAAGGTAGAAACTAATCAAAGAGATGCATGCACACACATATATACACAATGCACAAGGGAGGCTGAGATGAAATTCTCATGTATTGAAATAAATTGCAAAGAAGTAGTGAAGGTGTATGTAGATGGTGGCCGTGCAGTAACCAC
>Ga0116227_10013580_pt1 | contig 12735 bp, 12 predicted proteins | sample S1TSphgellanicum_FD_89693 | JGI IMG/M metagenome (GOLD analysis project Ga0116227, IMG submission 89693) | Host-associated microbial communities from peat moss isolated from Minnesota, USA - S1T2_Fb - Sphagnum magellanicum MG | ecosystem: Host-associated > Plants > Peat moss > Unclassified... | reverse complement strand
CTGGCCCAGCACGGCTCGTTCAGCCGCGCGGCGGAGGCCGCCCATGTCACTCAGCCGACCCTTTCGGCGGGAGTGCAGGAGCTGGAACGCGTTCTTGGCGCGCCCGTGGTGGACCGAGGCCGCTCCGGGATCATCCTGACGGCGGCGGGGACGGAGGCCGTGACGCGCGCGCGCGCCATTCTCACCGCCACGGAAGATCTGGTTCAGGCCTGCCAGGGCGCGGCCCAACCCCTTGAGGGGCGTCTTCGCCTGGGAGTCATTCCCACTGTCGCGCCGTTCCTCCTGCCGGCGGCGCTTCCTCGCCTCAAGGCGCGCTTTCCAAAGCTGCGACTGTTTCTGCGGGAGGATCTGACCCACAGACTCATCGCCGACCTCAAGGCGGGCCTTTTGGACGCCACGCTGATCGCCCTCCCCTACGACACCTCGGGCCTGGCCGTCGCCCATGTGAGCCACGACGCCCTCCTCGCCGCGCTTCCCCGTGACCACCCCCTCGCCAAGGGGGCGAGCGTGGCGGCGGAACGCCTGAACCCCCAGGAGCTCATTCTCCTGGAAGACGGCCATTGCCTGCGGGACCACACGCTCACGGCCTGCGGCCTGGGCCCCCAGAAGCACATGCAAGAAGAGGGATTCGCCGCCACCTCCCTCGGCACGCTGGTGCAGATGGTGGGCTCTGGACTGGGGGTGTCCTTCCTCCCGGCCATGGCCGTGGCCGCGGGTCTGGCTGATATGGCTCACGTGGCCGTCCGTCCGCTCGATCCCGACATCACCTCTCGGGAAATCGTCGTGGCGTGGCGGGCCGGGTCCACGCGCGGCCCCGAGGCGCGTCTTCTCGCCGATCTTTTCGGTAAATCCGTCGCGTCGAAAGTGACCCCCATGCCGAGCCCGCGCCGGGTCGCTTCGGGGGGGACGGCGGACGCCGCGCCATGAGCTTTCACTTCATCAAGATGAATGGCCTGGGCAATGACTTCGTGATTGTTCCCGATGATGATGGCCGTTTCGCGCCGACCCCGTCGCAAGCTCGGGCGATTGCCCGGCGCGGCGGCCCCTGGGGCTGCGATGTCATAACGGCGATTACGCGTTCCGAGCGCGCCCATGCGGGTCTGCGATTCTGGAACCCGGACGGGGAGGAAGTCGAGCACTGCGGGAACGCCGTCCGCTGCGTGGCGTGGCTCTTGATGCGGGCGCTGGATCTTGATCACGTGCGCATGGACACGCCCTCTGGTCTGTTGTCGGCCAGGCGGGAGAGCCCATGGCGGGTGACCATCGATATGGGCGAACCGCGGCTCGACTGGCGGGAGATCCCGCTCTCCTTCCAGATCGACACCCGCGAGGTTCGCATTCCCTTTGATCCCGAGCTCGGAGCGCCGGGCTGCGTCTCCATGGGTAATCCTCATGTGACTTTCTTTGTGCCCGATGTTTCGGCGGTGGACGTGAGTGAGATCGGTCCCCGCATCGAGACCCATTGGCTGTTTCCCCGTCGCGTCAATGTCGGCTTCGCACAGATCGAGGCGCCGGATCGCATTCGGTTACGGGTGTGGGAGCGGGGCGCCGGCTTGACAAAGGCCTGTGGCACAGGCGCCTGCGCGGCTCTGGTGGCGGGGCATCGCCGGGGACTTTGCGGACCAGACGCCACTTTGGTTCTGGACGGCGGCGAGTTGGGAATTTCCTGGCGGCCGGCGGACCGGCACGTGCTGATGACCGGGCCGGTGAGCGTGGAGTTCTCGGGTTACTTGCCACATTTGGAGCATCTCGCATGATAGGCCTCGATTGGCTTGAACCTGGGCGCACGGCCGTGATTACCGGCGCCGCGAACGGGGTAGGGCGGGCGGCCGCCCTGAAATTCGCCGGGCTGGGTCTCAATGTGCTCCTAGCGGACCGTAACGCCGAGGGGCTGGCCCGGTCGGCGGAGAGGGCGCGAGCCCTCGCCCCGGGCGACGCGGTCATCGATACCTTCCTGCTGGACGTGGCGGACGCGCAGCAGGTTTTGGCGCTCAAACGTCATGCCTTCGACCGGTTTGGCGATGTCGCGGTTCTGATGAACAATGCCGGGATCGGCGGAGGCGGCGGACCGTTTGGCCCGCCCGAGGCCTGGGCGCGGGTCCTGGCGGTCAATCTCTGGGGCGTGATCCATGGCGTCCAGGCCTTTGGCGAGGCCATGCTCGCCCAGGATCTTCCCGCCGCGATCATCAACACCGGATCAAAACAGGGGATCACAACCCCGCCTGGCGATACCGCCTATAATGTGAGCAAGGCGGGCGTGAAGGTCCTCACCGAGGCTCTGGAGCACAGCCTGCGAACGGCCATTGGCCGCAAGGTCCGCGCGCACCTGCTCATACCCGGATTCACCTTCACCGGTATCACCCGGCCCGCTGGCGCCGAAAAGCCGCCCGGCGCCTGGACGGCCGACCAAGTGATCGACTTTGCCCTGGAGCGCATGGCGGCGGGCGACTTCTATATACTTTGCCCGGACAATGAGGTGACCCGCGATATGGACAATGCCCGGATCACCTGGGCGGCGCAGGACATCACCGAGAACCGTCCGCCTCTGTCGCGCTGGCATGCCGATTGGAAGAACGCCTTCGCGGCCTTCATGGCCGAGCGAGAGAGTGTTCAGGAATGAGCCTTGACCCGCGCCAGGACCGCGATGTCGAGGTGGTGACATTTGGTTGCCGTCTGAACGCCTGCGAATCGGAGGCGATCTCGACCCAGGCGCGGGCTGATGGCGTCACCGATGCGGTTGTTTTCAACACCTGCGCGGTCACCAGCGAGGCGGTCCGGCAAGCCCGTCAGGCCATCCGCAAGGCCCGCCGGGAGCGGCCGGAGGCGCGACTGATCGCCACTGGTTGCGCGGTCCAGACTGACCCCGCGGCCTTCGCGGCCATGGCGGAGCTTGATCTGGTCCTTGGGAATGGCGCCAAGACGCGGCCCGGCGCCCTGTCGGCGGAGGGGCCAAGGCTTAGGGTGGACGATATCTTCGGCCCCCATCTAGGCCGACCTGGGACCGCATCCGGAACGTTTGACGGCCGCGCCCGCGCATATGTGGAAATTCAGAACGGCTGCGACCACCGCTGCACGTTCTGCATCATTCCGTTTGGCAGAGGCGCCGCCCGCTCGGTTCCGGCGGAGGCCGTGGCGGCGCGCGTCGCGGACCTTGCAGCGGCGGGCGTCCGGGAAGTCGTCCTGACAGGGGTGGACCTGACAAGCTGGGGCGCCGATCTTCCGGACACGCCGACCCTGGGAAATTTGACGGACCTCATTCTTCGACAGGTTCCGCAACTGGCGCGCCTGAGGCTCTCCTCCATAGACGCCGCCGAAATCGACGCCGCCCTTCTGGGTGTCCTGGCCCGGGAGCCCCGCCTCATGCCGCATCTGCACCTCTCCCTGCAGTCGGGCGATGACCTGATCCTCAAGCGCATGAAGCGGCGTCACAGCCGCGCCGACGCCTTGGCCTTGATCGATAGGGTCCGGGCGGCGCGGCCGGACATCGCCATCGGCGCTGATCTGATTGCCGGCTTTCCGACCGAGAGCGACGCGGCCTTTGAGAATAGCCTCGCCCTGATCGAAGAGGCGGACATCACCTTCCTTCACGTGTTTCCCTTTAGTCCGCGGCCTGACACGCCCGCCGCGCGCATGCCCCAGCTTGCTTCCGTGGTCATCAAAGGCCGGGCGGAGCGTTTGAGGGCCGCGGGCGCCGCGGCGCTCATGCGACGGCTTGAGGCCCGGACAGGGACACTGGCGCGCGCCCTTGTCGAGGCGCCCGGTCGCGCCCGGGATGAGGATTATCTGGAAATCGCCTTCACCGGTCCCGCGAGGGTGGGAAGCCTGATCACAGGGGTCATCGCCGACCACGATGGCCGCCGCGCGCGCCTGGATTCCTGGCGGCCCCTGTGATCGTCGGCCGCGCGGCGTGGCCCCCCCTACCGGTCAGAGCCTGGCTCGGCTACACCCCCGCGATCATGACGGACGCGAAAACGGGCTGGTTGAAACGTCTGGGCGAGGGCCTGTCGCGGACCTCGCGTCAGATGACCGAGCAGGTCGCCGCCGTTTTCACCGCACGGCCGCTGGATCAGGCTCAGATCGACGCCCTTGAGGAAATGCTTATCGAAGCCGATCTGGGGCCCGCGGCCGCGGCGCGGATCGCTGGGGCCTTCGCCCAGCAGCGCTTTGGGAAAGCGTTGAGCGCGGAGGAGCTCAAGGAGGCCCTCGCGGAGGCGGTGGCGGGGGAGCTCGTCCCGCGCCAAGGCCGATTCGCGCCGCTTGGGGGCCCAAGGCCCTTCATTGTGCTCTTCATCGGCGTCAATGGCTCAGGCAAGACCACCACCCTTGGCAAGATAGCCGCCGATCTCACGGAACGGGGCGCCAAGGTTCTTATCGCCGCGGGCGATACCTTCCGCGCCGCGGCCGTGGAACAGCTCAAGGTCTGGGCTGATCGGGCGGGGGCCAGCTTCATCAGCAGGCCCAATGGCGCGGACGCCGCGGGCCTCGCTTTCGACGCCGCCCAGAAAGCCCGGGACGAGGGATATGACGTTCTTCTGATCGATACGGCCGGCAGGCTGCAGAACAAGCAGGGCCTCATGGATGAGTTAACCAAGATGATCCGGGTAATCCGCAAGGTCGATCCGGAGGCCCCACATGAAGTTCTGCTGGTGCTTGACGCCACAGTGGGGCGCAACGCCCTGGCCCAGGAAAACGTTTTCGGCAACGCTGTGGGCGTCACTGGAATCGTGATGACCAAGCTGGATGGGACGGCGCGGGGCGGCGTTCTGGTGCCCGTGGCGGCGGCGTCCGACTCGCCGATAAAGTTGATCGGCGTGGGCGAAAACGTGGACGACCTGCAGGATTTCGACGCCCGGGCCTTTTCGCGCTCCCTCGTGGGCTTGGAGCCCGCCATTCATGACTAAAACACCCGCGGCGCCCCCCTGGGTGCGGATGGTCGTGGATGGCGTTCCGGCTATCGCCTTTATCGGCGCCTATCTGATCACGCGGGATTTTCGTCTGGCCACCTGGTGCGTGGTCATAGGATCAATCCTGGCTTTGATCTTCAATCTGATCACGGAGCGTCGTTTGGCGCCTCTGCCCGCCGTCAGCGGCGGCCTCGCCCTGATCTTCGGCGGCCTCAGCCTCGCCCTCCACAATAATGACTGGATCAAGATGAAGATGACCATCGTGGATGGTCTCTTGGGTCTAGTGCTGTTCGTGGGTCTCGCCCTAGGGAAAAATCCACTGAAGATCATCCTTGGGGGGGCGTTCAGCCTGCCGGAGACCGCCTGGCGCACCCTGGCGATCAGATATGGCATCTTCTGGTGGGGGTGCGCGATCGCCAATGAGTGGGTTCGGCGCACCCAGAGCGACCATGTCTTTGTTTACTTTCGGGGCGTTATCATCGCCTTGGCGGTTCTCTTCGCCTTCGCCCAGGCGCCCTTTCTAATGAAACACAGCACACGCCATCCGCCACCCACCCCAGAGCCTCCCGATCTTGGCGTTTAAGGCTTCCGCCCGCTCCTCGTCTTTCCGCGATATGGCGGCAGACGCCTACGGATGGTATGTCGTCAAATTGACGCACAACTACGGTAACAGGATGTGATCGAGAGTGGTCGGCGTCAGGGGACTCGCCATGACCAAAGCCAAAGGCAAGGCCATCAAGGATAACTTGAGCGCCTCGCCCACTCATCTATTGCACCGCGCGCTGCAACTGGCTCTCGATTTTCATGCGGAGGCGGCGGGCGCCTCCGCCATTACACAGCGACAGTTCACCGTGCTTTCGGCGGCCAGTGGCCAGGAAGGCCTTACGCAGAATGATCTCGTCCGGGCGACGGGAATTGACCGATCGACCCTGGCGGATCTCGTGGCGCGCCTTCTGACCAAAGGCCTTCTGCTGCGTGAACGCTCGGCGACCGATGGCCGCGCCAACACGGTGCGCCTATCCGCCGCCGGACGCGAAGCCCTGGACCTCGCCGCAGGCGCCGCGGCGGCCGGAGATAAACGGCTTCTAAGTCTTCTCTCGCCTAAGAAGCGGGAGACCTTCATGAAGATTCTAGGCAGCTTGGCGATCGCCGCGGATAGCCCGCCGACGACGGCGGCCGCCAAGGCGCCATCCAAACCCCGCAAGACGGGTAAGGCCGGAGCCAAGAAGAAGCGCGCCAAGCCAGGGAAGAAACACGCCGCGCCACCCGCCTCGACCGGTGAGGCCGCAGCCTAAAAACCGCGCATCTCGCACCAGGTTTCGAGAGGGTCGCGCCGCGTGCGCCACAGGTTGATGGGGGCGTCCACCTGCGCATAGCCCAGCGCCATGCCGCTGAAGAGTTGGCAGTCATCGGGCAGTTGCAGAAACCGGCCCACCGTCGCGGGATACCTGGCCCAGAACTCCTGGGCGCAGGTGGCGAGACCCCGCTCCACGGCCAGAAGCATCACCGTTTGCATATATATGCCGAGGTCAGCCCACTGAGGCGGCCCCAACTTGCGGTCCAGGCAGAAAAACAGAGCCACGGGCGCGCCAAAAAACGCCGCATTCTTGGCCAGCTGCGTCAGGCGACCAGGACGATCATCCCGGCCAATGCCGATCGACGCATAGAGGTCCTCGCCGCATTGATAGCGCCGTGTGCGGAAGGGGTCCCAGAGATTGGGCGGATAGACATTGTATTCCGGTTCCTCCATCGGCGCGCTTGTGACTATCGCCTTGAAATCGGACAGAGGCTCGCCCGCGAGCGCATAGACACGCCAGGGTTGCAGATTACCTCCCGATGGCGCGGCCTTGGCGCGATCAAGCAGATCACGAACCACCTCGCCCGGGACTGGGTCGGGACGAAAGGCGCGCACGGAATGGCGTGCGGCGACAGCCTGACTCACAGTAACGGGTTCCATCTGTTTCCTTCTCAGTTGCACGCTTCGCCGCGCCTTGACGGGTGCGTCACAAGACCACAGACCTAAGTTCGCCCGCGCCGAACATACCAGCTGGGGCGCGCTCATGTCAGCGAGGGATGATGGCGGATGTTCGTCGACGCACCGCGAAGGCTCCCCGCTTCGGGCTGCGCAGGCTGATCCTCATCTTGCTTCTGCTGTCCCTTCTGGGCCCTCCGATCTGGGTGGCCATCTATCGCGTCGTCGCGCCGCCGATCACGATCCTCATGATCGAAAGGATGGTCCAGGGACACGGACTGGATCGGCGATGGGTCCCCATCCGCGACATGTCGCCCGCCATGGTCCGCTCCGTGATCGCCTCGGAGGATTCGCGGTTCTGTCTGCACCATGGGTTTGACATACACGCCATCGACGCCGCGCTTCGGCACAACGAGGCCAAGCCCGGCAAAATTCGCGGCGGCTCCACAATCAGCCAGCAAACAGCCAAGAACGTCTTTCTCTGGCCAGGCCGGTCGTGGGTGAGGAAGGGGATCGAAGCGGTCTTCACGGTGCTGATCGAGGAAATCTGGGGCAAGCGCCGAATCATGGAGGTCTATCTCAACACCATCGAGATGGGCCCGGGGATCTATGGCGTGGAGGCCGCCTCTCGACACTATTTCGGGGTCTCCGCCCGGGACCTGAGCCCGACCGAAGCAGGGCGCCTCGCCGCTATTCTTCCCGATCCCCTCAAGTGGAAGGCCGCGAAACCGGGCCCCTATGTGCGTCGGCGCACAGGCAGCATCGCGGCGCGGGAGGAGACGGTGGCGCGCGATGGCCTGGCGGCGTGCGTCCTGAGCCCCTGATAAAGCTGGAGAATCTTAAATCTTGGATAGGAGATGCGGGCCGGCGTCGCGAACGTCCACGCAACCGGTTAAGGACATGGCCACACGCAGTTCCTGGCGTATCTGTTCGAGCATTTGGGTGACGCCCGCCTCACCGCCGCCCCCCAGCGCCCAGGCCCAGGCCCGACCGATGAGACAGGCCTTGGCGCCGAGACTGAGGGCCTTGAGAACGTCGAGGCCGGATCGGACACCGCCATCCATGAGCACCGTCAGATCAGCCCCAACGGCGTCGACCACGGCGGGGAGGGCCGCGATCGCCGAGGGCGTACTGTCCAGTTGACGACCCCCGTGGTTTGATACGACCACGCCCTCGACTCCGGCGGCTCGAGCCGCGCGAGCGTCCTCCGCATCGAGTACGCCCTTAACGACCAGGGGCCCCGGCCAACGGTCGCGAACCCAGGCAATATCGTTCCAAGTCATGGAGGGGTCGAACTGGCGCCCGATCCAGCCCCAGAATTGGCTGAGGCGGGTCAACCCCTCGCCTGCGCCCGCAAGGTTACCCAGCGCCCAGGATCCGCCCCGCAACCTGACATCCCACAGCCACGCCGGGTGGGCGAGGCCGTCGAGAACCTGCAGCGTCCGGGCGGCCAAGCTGTCATCGGTCATGCCGTTGCGCGCGTCGCGATAGCGCGCGCCGGGCACGGGCAGGTCGACCGTGAGCAGGAGAACGGGACATCCGGCGTCCCTAACGCGGGCCAGGAGCTCGCTCATGAAACCGCGGTCGCGGATCATGTAGAGCTGATACCAGGACGGCGTTACGGTTCGCGCCAGATCGGCCGCGCTGGCCACCCCCATGGTGGACAGACTGAAGGGCAAGCCCGCATCTTGCGCCGCGCGTGCGGCCTGAATTTCCCCGCGACGCGCGTAAAGGCCTGCAAGCCCGACCGGCGCGAGCGCCAACGGCATGGACAGGGCCTGACCGAAAATGGTTGTGGACAGGGAGAGGGCGGAGACGTCCTGAAGGACGCGCTGGCGTAGGCGGATCGCCGCGAAGTCTTCGACATTGGCGGCCAGAGTGTGTTCGGCATAGGCGCCGCCGTCGATATAATCGAACAGTACGCGGGGCAGGCGTCGGCGCGCCGCCTCGCGATGATCGGCGAGGCAGGCTGGCTTCACGCCGCCGGAACCGTTCCACGCCGGGCCGGGCCGGGCCGGGCGGCGGAACCGCCCACCAAGCTCGGCGGCGCCTCCAGAAGCGGCCCGGCGCTGCGGGCCACGGCACGGGGCTCCTCTTCGAAGAGGGCGGCAAGCTGTTCGGTCATGGCCCCGCCCAACTGCTCCACATCCACGATGGTCACGGCCCGGCGATAATAGCGGGTGACGTCGTGTCCGATTCCGATCGCGATCAACTCCACCGGCGAGCGGGTCTCGATCTCGCCGATGACCCGGCGCAGGTGCCTTTCCAGATAGTGGCCGGAATTGACCGAGAGGGTGCTGTCATCCACTGGAGCGCCATCTGATATGACCATCAGGATGCGGCGCTGTTCGGGCCGTCCGATCAAGCGTTGATGGGCCCACATCAGGGCCTCGCCGTCGATGTTCTCCTTCAAGAGACCCTCGCGCATCATCAGCCCGAGGTTCTTGCGCGCCCGTCGCCAGGGGGCGTCGGCCGATTTGTAGATGATGTGACGCAAATCATTGAGCCGCCCAGGCGACGTCGGCTTGCCGGCCTTCAACCAATCATCGCGGGAAACCCCGCCCTTCCAGGCGCGGGTGGTGAAGCCGAGAATCTCCACCTTGACCCCGCACCGCTCCAGGGTCCGGGCCAGAATATCGGCGCACACAGCGGCCACCATGATCGGCCGTCCGCGCATTGAGCCGGAATTGTCGATGAGAAGGCTCACCACGGTGTCGCGAAACTCCGTATCCTGTTCTTGTTTGAAGGATAGGGGCGCGGTGGGATCGATGATCACGCGCGTCAGGCGGGCCACATCGAGCATTCCCTCCTCGAGATCGAAGCTCCAGGTGCGGTTCTGCTGGGCGAGAAGTTTGCGCTGCAGTCGGTTGGCCAGGCGGGCGACGATATTGGACAGATTGGCCAGCTGCTGGTCCAGATAGGCGCGCAGGCGCGTCAGCTCCTCCGGCTCGCAAAGTTCATCCGCCTGCACGATCTCATCATGGCCTGTCGTGTAGACCCTGTAGGCGGGCTCCGGCCGTCCTGGATCCCTGATGTCCGGACGCGCGGGCTTGTCGCCCTCGGACATATCGAGGTCTTCGTCCACGGACTCGGCACTTTCGTCATCATCCGCCGACGTCGCCTGGGCTTCGGCGCTTTCGGACTCCCGGGCGCTTTCCTCCCCGTCATCGGACGAGTCGGAGGAGGGAGACGGATCCTCCTCCTGGCTCTGCCCCTCATTCGAAGCCTCGGCTTCCCCCTCTTCGCGTTCCTCCTCCTCGGAGTCCTGGTCCGCGGCGTTGGAAACCTCATCGCCCATGGACAGATCACGGACGACAGCCCGGGCGAGGCGACCAAAGGTCTTTTGATTGTCCATGGCCTCGCAAAGCCGGTCCAGGGCAGGGCCGGCCTTGGCCTCAATCTCCGCGCGTAGGGAGTCCACCAGAGCCCTGGCGGCCAGAGGCGGAGCGGACCCGGTAAGACGCTCACGGGCGAGAAGCGCGACCACATCGGCGATGGGCGCCGTTGCGGGATCGGTGACGTGATTCATCCCCTTGCGTTGGGCCGCATGCTCCCAGACCGCCGCAAGATTATCCTTCACCCCGGCCAGAGCATTGGCGCCGATGGCCTCAATGCGGGCCTGCTCCAGGGCGTCATAGACTTGAGCGCCATCGACGGAGGTCGGCTTGGCGCGACCATGCACGCCCGCGTCGTGGTGGGCGACTCGCAGCGCCATCTGATCGGCGAGGCCCCGAATCCTGGTCGTTTCGGGGCCAGATAGCTCCCGCGGCGGGTGGGGCAATACAGCCTTGTGCCCCTGGAGGCTCGGACCATCGCCGGAGAACACCACTTCCAGATCGGGCTGCTCGGCCAGGGAGCGCGCCGCATTGGCCAGGGCGCGCTTAAAGGCCTCTCCCGGGGTCTCTTTCTGGGACATGGGACAGCCTTAGCGTTCTCGCGCCCATCTTGGAATGCAGGTCGTGGAATGAGCGTCTTGGCGTTGGAGTGCGGGAACGCTCGCTTGGCGCTTGGCCTCGCCCCTAAGCCTCCACGGGCAGGTCCGGTAAGGTGGCGGCTTTGGCGCCCTGGCGCGCGGCCGTTCGGATGGCCTCGATATTGTCGCCATAGGCCGAGGCCCCGCCCTTGAAGACGGCCGAGCCCGCCACGAAGGTGTCGGCTCCAGCGGCCGCCAGAAGGCCCGCATTCTCGGCGCTCACACCGCCATCGACCTCGATACGCAACGCCTTGCCGCGCGCCATGGCGCGGATCGCCCGGACTCGCTCCACCGCTTCGGGGATGAAGGCCTGTCCTCCAAAGCCGGGATTCACCGACATGACAAGCACGAGGTCCACCATACCGATCACCGGTTCAAGGAGACTGACCGACGTGCCGGGATTGAGGGTCACGCCGACCTTCTTGCCGAGGGCCCGGATGGCCTGAAGCGTGCGGTGGATGTGGGGTCCTGCCTCCACGTGGGCGGTGATTAGATCCGCGCCAGCCTTGGCGAAGGCCTCCAGATACACATCCACCGGCGAGATCATCAGGTGCACGTCGAAGGGGCGGTCCGTCCACCGCCGAAGGCCTTTGAGCACGTCGGGGCCGATGGTGATATTGGGGACGAAATGGCCGTCCATCACGTCCATATGAAGCCAGTCGGCGCCGGCCTGAACCACATCGCGGACCTCTTCGCCCAGGCGCGAAAAGTCCGCCGCGAGGATCGAGGGCGAGATTACGAGGCTGTTGGCGCTCATCGCGAGGCCCCGCTTCAGACCCCAGCGCCCAGGCGCGCGCGGGCGTCGCCGGGTGTGGCGGCGGGGACCTGATGATACTGCTGACAAATGTCCACCTCGTCGGTGGCTCCGAAGATCACTGGCGTGCGCGCGTGGGGGCGACTGGGCGGAATGTCTAGGATGGAGGTCTGGCCATCAATGGCCGCGCCGCCAGCCTGTTCGGTCAGGAAGGCCACGGGACTGGCCTCATAGATCAGACGAAGACGACCCTGCTCATAGCCCCGGCGGCTATCGCCGGGATAGAGAAAGAGGCCGCCCCGGGTGAGAATGCGATAGGCGTCCGCCACCATCGAACCGGTCCAGCGCATATTGAAATTGAAGCCCCGCGGGCCATCCGCACCCTGGGAGCAGTCGTCGACGTAACGTCGCACCGGCTCGCGCCAATAGCGGTGATTGGAGGCGTTGACCGCATATTCGGCGCACCCTGCCGGGATCTGGACGCCACTTTCCACAAGGCGAAACTCGCCCTGGGCGCGGTCAAGGGCATAAACATCGACGCCGTCGCCCATGGTCAGGACGAGACGGGTCTGGGGTCCGTACATGAAGAAGCCGGCCGCGATTTGGGCGCGACCTGTCTGGGTAAAGGCGAGGCCTGGGTCGGCCTTCGCCGCCTCCGGGGCGGGCAGGATTGAGAATATCGTGCCGATGACGCCATTGACCTCAATGTTGGAGGAGCCGTCCAGCGGGTCGATGGCCACGGCCAGGGAGCCCGCCGGATCAAGCGTCAGGGGGCCTTCGGTTTCCTCGGAGAGGTAGGGACCGACGCCCGCGCCGCGCAGGGCGTCTCGGCAGAGATCCTCCGCCACAAGGTCAAGCTTCCTCTGTTGATCGCCATCGCTGTTGTCGCTTCCGAGTTTGGCCCCGAGCGACTCGCCCATGACCGGGGTGGCGATCACCTCGGCCAGATCGCGTGACGCACCCGCCAGGGCTTCTATCACCCTCGCCGTCGCGCGCGTATGGGCGCCGTCACGTCCCTCGACCCGTAGGCCCTCTCCCAGTGTCGCGCCCAGCCGCATGAGGTCGCAAAATCCTCGTTGTGTGCAATCTATACGAAACGATAGCGACTTTTCGCCGCCGCGACACGCGCTTT
>Ga0116227_10013579_pt1 | contig 12735 bp, 14 predicted proteins | sample S1TSphgellanicum_FD_89693 | JGI IMG/M metagenome (GOLD analysis project Ga0116227, IMG submission 89693) | Host-associated microbial communities from peat moss isolated from Minnesota, USA - S1T2_Fb - Sphagnum magellanicum MG | ecosystem: Host-associated > Plants > Peat moss > Unclassified... | reverse complement strand
TCCCTAAAAAAAACCAAAATTAGGTCAAAATGCCCATGTAACCCAAAAACCCCAAATCTTCTATATCTTGCAAACCCTACACATTTTGCCAAAACTAACTTCACCATTAGCTTCAAAACACTTTAAAATGGGGGGGTAGGTTACCTTGAAAGTTTCAAATTGTTTAATAATTAACCCTTCATGCCCTCATCTATCCAGCCCCCCTGAAATTTCATACCCCCCATATCTTTCAAATGATGATAGATTAGGGAAATATTACTACACCATTGGCTTCAGAACACTTGAAAATGGGGGGGTAGGTCACATCAAAACCCCAAAAAAAAAACCCAATTTTGGTGGGAACACCCATGTAACCCTAAAGCCTAAAGCCTAAAGCCTAACCCTAAACCCTAAACCTCGCGTCACTCCGTTGTGTCGTTCTTTAACTTTTGCTTTGCCCGCTTCAACTCCCGCTTTATCCCACTTCAACTTTCGCTTTATCGCGCTTCAACTCCCGCTTTATCTCGCTTTAACTTTCGCTTTATCGCGCTTTAACTCCCACTTTACCCCATTTTACGCCGCTTTAACTACCGCTTTACCCCACTCTACCCCGCTTTAACTCCCCTTTGACGCCTCTTTACCTCGCGTCGCTCCATTGTACCCCTCTTTAACTCTTTCTTTGCCCACTTCAACTCCCGCTTTATCCCGCTTCAACTCCCGCTTTATCCCGCTTCAACTTCCGATTTACCCCATTTTGCGCCGCTTTAACTATCGCTTTACCCCCTTTGACTCCCGCTTTACCTCCCTTCACGCCACTTTACCCCGCTTCCCCGCGCTCTACCTTCCTTTACTCTGCCTTAACTGCCGCTTCACCCCGCTTTACCCCGCATCACTACGCTTTACCCCAATTTTATTACCGCTTTACCCCGCTTCCACTCTCGCTTTATCCCGCCTAAACTCCTACGTTACCCCGTTTTACCCCGCTTTAACTGCCGTTTTACCTTGTTTCCACTCTTGTTTGCCTGAATTACCGCACTTTAACTCCCCTTTTACCCCGCCTCCACTCTCGTTCGCCCAAATTACTGCGCTTTAATTTCCGCTGTAACCCGCTTAAATTCCCCTTACCTTGCTTTGTCGCGTTTTCATTACCGTTTTACCCTACCTCCACTTTCTAAACCCTACTTCGCCTCGCTTTACCGCGCTTTCCCTCCTCCTTTATCGCACTGCTACTCCCTTTACGCCGCTTTACCGCGGTTTAACCCTTGTTTTACCCCGTTTCCACTCCCGTTACATTGTTTTAACGCCCGCTTTACCTTGTTTCAACTCTCGTTTACCCGAATTACTGCACTTTCACTCCCCCTTTACCCCGCCTCAACTCCCGTTCGCCAAAATTACCCCGCTTTCATCCGCCTAAATTCCCGTTACCCCGTTCGCTACGTTTTCACTCACGCTTTACGTTTCCTCCACTCCCTAAACCCTGTTTCGCCCCACTTTACCACGCTTTCGCTCCCGCTTTACTGCACTTCAACTCCCTTTACGTCGCCTTATCGCATTTTAACCCTTGTTTTACGCCACTTCCACTCCCATTATGTCGTTTTACCGTGCTTTAATCGTAGCTTTACTCTGTTTCAACTCCCATTTGCTCGAATTACTGCACTTTAACTCCCCCTCTACCTCGCCTCAACTCTCGTTCGCCCAAATTAACGCGCTTTAACTCCCGCTTTAACCCGCCTAAATTCCCATTACCTTGCTTCGCTATGCTTTCACTTCCGATTTACCTTGCCTCAACTCCTTAAACCTTGCTTCGCCCTGCTTTACTCCGCTTTCACTCCCACTTTACCGCGCTTCAACTCCCATTACGCTGCTTTATCACGCTTTAATTCGCACTTTACCCTGCGTCAACTCCCTTTCGCTCCAATTATTGCACTTGAACTCCCCCTTTACCCCGCCTCAACTTCCCTTCACCCAAATTACCACGCTTTAACCCGCCTAAACTCCCATTACTCGGCTTCCTCGCGCTTTGTAACTTGGGCTTTACCCTATCTCAACTACATAATCCCTGCTTCGCCTCCCTTTACCGCGCTTTCACTCCCGCTAAACCCCGCCTCAACTCCCATTTGCCCAAATTATCATTCTTTTCATTTTCGCCTTTCCTTGTGCCTTTTCTCCCTCGTCCCCCCCCCTCTCTCGCACACTTTTCCCTCCTCCTCTTTCTTCTTTTTCTCCCTTCCTTATCCCCTTTTGCCTCTCCTTCTGCCTCCTTTTTTCTTACCCCTTTCCTTGCCCTTTTTCGCACCTTTTTTTCAAATCTAAATTTCAATTTACTTGCATTTCATAATCGTTTATTTCATTGCATATTTAAATATATATTTTCTAAAACATCCGGGTTCCTACATGCTTCCGTGGACCCCTTTGGGTGTCGCGCCCACCCATTCTACCTTGTGATTGTCGTTGCCATGCCCACGTCCCTTTATAGATTTCAAAATTTATTCAAATGGACTTTGTTTAAACATCTTAACTTGAATATCTACCTCATGCACAAAATCGTTTTATCAATTTGTAAAAATCGTAAAAGTCATCAGCTTTTCAAATCAAAACTTATGGATTGCGCTTCTCATTACCATTTCTATGTGGACTTTGCTGTGCTCCGTTAACTGATGGGCTCTGTGTTAGGGACTTGTAATTACTAAAATATCATATCAAAGAAATGTGCCAGTCAAATAAATAATGAATTCAATCTAAAAACTATATTTATGGGCTTTTAAATAACCTAATAATGATCATTTTTTCATAAGTCCATATCAAATTCGATGAAGAAATATTTTATGATTTTTTTTGTTTACATGCTTTAAAAAAATATAAATTCTACGTGTGCCATCAATGATATTGAAACATGTGGAGCAAATCGATGTAAACTAGTGCAATTTCCAAAATTTGACCCTTCTGTTTCATAAACACGGACTTTGGTTCTTTGACAAATCAATCCCCCCTACACTGCATCCTCCGGTTATTATGTAGAATAAAGAATCCTATTCATTTCAATATTTTAACCCGATCGAATTATATGTTTCACGATTCAATGATACAATTTGTGCTAGTTTTCGTTCCATCCACAAAAATACGCTATTTAGTCCCATTGATTATGCTTTCACCTTCTATTTTTTTTGAATTCCAAAATAATGTGATAAATGCACGATGACATTGTTTGAAAAAAAATGAAGAATGTCAAGTACAAACATGAAGTAATATATTGAGTATGATTCGTGAGTCCTTAATTATTCTTAATTAAAAGCTCAAATTTCTTATTGAATTCCTCTTACTATGTATCAATTAACGACTCACCTATATTACCTTTAATATTCCTAAGCAACCTATATCCCCTCCACGTTACTCCATGTAACTTATATTTTTGTCCTTGAATTCTTTTTTTACTAGTAACTACTAAGGAGCCCATTCATTCAAAAAGATTAAAATTGACTTCAACACGTCATTTTCTATTGAAATTGGACGTTCTCAGGGAGTGACTCACATAAACGTTCACATTTAACCCAGCTGGGAAAGAGCCGGCAATGAATCAAAGTTCTCGTTCCAGGTGAGAGCACTACATTGTCCGGTCGGATGGTAGGCATGGCAATCTCTGAATTGATGCACCCAGAAGATGCAACTTGTGATTTCGTTTCTCCTAGCCCCGGTCAACATGACTTACTCCTTCGATGTGTGCGGTCCCCTCGGCTGCCGTACCTGCAAGGACTGGAGCAGCTCTTGCTCTCAAATCTGCAGCCGATACGGGTGCTCCATACAGTGAACTTACACCCAGTGAAATGCAATAAACTCACCGAGTGTCCTTTGGAATTTGTTACATCCTCTCAGCACCTGGTTCGATGCTCACTTTCGCAACATTAACAATATTCTGAAGACCTTTAGGAGCTGTCGGATGCTAACAGGCTGCTACATCACGAAGAGAATAAATTCGGATCCAATATTAAGTCTTCCGAGCCTCTGATCTTTATTCAAATGTCAATCAGTTGTGGACGTGAATTCCACCATCCAGAGAATGCGTGACCGGATTGCAACCGTCGATGGTCGCAGATGCCAATTCTCGAACATAATTTTGTCGCGCGTCTGTAGACTTGGCGTTATACTTTTGATGCATCGGACTGCCAGATTCTCGAAACCTGCAAACCCTCACCGGCATGCAATATCTGAGCGATCCTGGGTCGATAATATGGAGAGATGTAGATCATGTTTAAGAGCTTCGTGTAGAAGGAGGGCGTTCATAAAGTGCTCGCCGGTTTTTTCTTTTGGGCTCTGTTGGTGTGATGCACCAGAGGTTTGCGGTCCCTCAGCTGCAAATGTCCATGTGAAGGAGTACATTTTTGCGTGTCCTTGTGCGGTCCGAGGTTTCACGATGTATCTGGAAGGATACCGTGAGTCTAATTTTTTCTAGGCTGCTCCTGATGTTGGTTCCCCGTGTAGTGGTGATCGTACGGCGAACTCGGTGGGTGCTACGGAGCCTGGACCGGGTGCTTGAGAATCTACCGTTGCAGGCTGAAGTGTGGTACTCGATGATTGTGGTGAATGCTCTCTCCCTTTTCACGTTGCACGGGAGTGCTTCGGTGCCTGGTGATGCAACGTTCTGAATGAATTAGTAGCATCGAAATTAATTTTACGAGGATGTCTGAGTACAACTTCTTTGGGTACAGCGCCCTGATCTGGAAATTGCACGGCACATATAAGCTTTTAAGACATTCTCCTCATAAATCCAGCATACTTTGACCTCGTCTCTCATATTGTACAGATGTAGGGAACTTCTGTGCAAGCATGCCGGAGTCAGGTTACCTTGATAGGAATGATGAGCCGATTGATTCAATAGCGAAGGCAACCCTTGCAGCAACATCTGTAACCGGTGTGCCTTGGAGGAGAAGAACCGTGGATTCCTGGGAGCTTGCTTTTGGATCCGATGCAGGTTTGATTCCTTCGGAAGTTGCTGCAGGGACTCTCCTCACTCACGAGAGCTTCTATGTATGGATCCCAAATTAGATGGAGCATACCTCGGTCTGCCCCTGTGGCAATGATCTCAGCGATCTCGGAGATGCTATGGGAGGATGTTTTTGTCAGTCAAAAAGATTGATGACCGACTGTATAGGACAAGAAGACGTTGCCTTCCGCCAAAAGAAGGTTCAAAGTGCTGCAGACATGCTGCGGGTGGCATTCCTCGACTTCTACCGAGGGCTTGGTATGCTGAAGAGCTTCAGGTTTCATACATTTTCTACCTTTGAGGCTCAAAGTGCTCGAGACTCTGGCCTTGGGTACTCTCATCTTTTCTCTTCCTATTTGTAGCCGCTTGTCATTTTCTTCTTCTATTTCACAGTTCTTCGGTGCTCTGACCTGTCCAGCGGATGTTCACGTGTTTTCTTTGTCCTATCTTTGTTTTTATGCTGACCTGATATGTTGCGATCTACTCTTTGGGCCATTGTCACTTCCAGTTGTTGCTGCAATCAAATTTACTTCACTTGATTGTTGCGTGTGTCTGGAGGCATGCATCTCGACTGGCTGTTAACTCCTTGTTTCTCTCCTGCTTACACTCTTTCTAGGAGATCGCTCATCCTGCCATCCTAACGTGCATCTCCCTTGTGAATGAACCGAGACCAGAACCCTGACAATCATTGCGGGGATATTGTGGCAGCTCCTTGAACATGGCTGCTTTTGCAAAAATATTACAGAAATATGAGAGGGTTGTTTGACTTCTTCCAGCCTTGTTGATCTCATATCTTGGATATCATGATCCTATTCCAAGCACAACAGTTTCGGAAAGTCACCGTTTATCCTCCTCCCACTTAGACCAAAGTTCTGGACACCTTGCTTTGGCAACACGAACAGAGATAGATTTTGAGTATTCGGAGCATGCACCGTGTCTACATTTTAGCCGACGGCTCGTCTTTCTCGGAGTTTTCTTCTTGTGCTGCAAGCCTGGGAGGATGAGTTTCTCGGAATGGACGATGCATTTTTCACAACTTTTGCTCAAGATAGTTGCAATTAGATTCGTTTCTCGGTTACGAGTGTTTCAACTACTTTGGAGTGGTCGGGTGCTCTTTTCATATGACGGTTGCTGGGGGTTGGTGCAGGTCACCGGTTTGTTTATAGCTCAAAGCTGTATGCATCATGTGGATCGTGCTGACATCAATTCCTCCGAGAAGGTTGACGACTCTTGTTCCTGATCTGCAAGGTCAATTCTGCAACTATTGAGACAGCTGATGGAAGGACTGGTCTGAATTGGTCGACAGCTAGGAAGAACATTTGAAACCTGTATGATATATGAACTGGAAAAAATGTGGACTTCTGAAAGTGTACAATTTGCTTGGATATGGCAGATAAGTCAACTTATGGGGAAGGCGGAGGTCACATTCGCAGAGCATTTCACGTCAGGTAATCAGCAGCAGGCCGTGGCAGCACTGAGACCGATTCACCGACCCCTCACGGTCTGACGTATTTACCGGGTATGATAAAAATCATTACCATTGTCAAACACGGGTTCACATTTTTAGTGGTTTTGTATGGAGGCATCCCTTTCACCTTAAAGAGCCAAATCCAAGTGCATAAATTGTTGCTGTCAGTGCATTCATAAGGTTGATACATTCATGAGGAAAGAAGCATCGGAGCCTCCCATGTTGTGCTGTGGTTGTATTACTTACTGAAAATTTGAAGCTCATTGAGATCATCCGTAGATTTCCGGTGTACAATCGAAATATGAAGCTCCGCAACATTGCTCAAGTTCAATTTTATGCTACCTCAGAAACCGTTGCCTCCCGGGTCTAGGGTTTGAAGCTTACTGCAATTGCCGAGGTTTCATGGAACTGTGCCGGAGAGCTGATCCTGGTTCCACGTTAAGTCCTGAAGATTCGACGAGCCGCTTAGCTCTGATGGCAACTCTCCGGTGAGGAAGTTTTGTTCCAGTGCTAGGGTTGTGAGAAGAGAACCATTCCCCCACACCTGCTGGAATGCTACCTGTCACGACATTCCTCGACAGATCCAGGATGCGCAGTCTTTTGAGATTACCGATCTGAACTGGTACGCTTCCTACGAGACTGTTGGATACCGGATGTAGAACCTCCGGCTGCTGCAGAGCTCCTGATCCGGTGACCATCTCTGCTGGAATGGGACAGGAGAAATCATTCTGATACCAGTAGAGAGCTCGCAGTTGTGAGCAGTTAGCGAACGATGGCGGAATAGTACCCCTCAACTGATTTCCTCCAAGTCTTAGGATCTGAAGCTGTCCCAGATTCCCCGCTGCCTCTGAAGGGTATCCTCGCAATTCAGCTCCGTGCAGATGAATTGCTCACACGCACGGCTCTTAATCGACATCGGTGCATGTGACACCTCTCCAGCTGCTGCAAAAACTACTCGCATTCGCCACCGCTGCCGTCGTCGTCGTCGTCCTCGAACTGTTCGATACGCCCTGAGAATCGTTCCATGCAGCACGAATCTCCAACAAAGCTGCAATGTCTGTCTGTGTATTCTGTTGCTGTGCTTTTTGTGCTCCTCCCACGCTCGGGAAGACTACCGAGCTGCTCCCTAGAACAAACACTACTAGTATTATCGGCCCCGGGAGATTGCTGCTCGCCGCCTCCGTAGCAGCCAAACACTTTCGGCTCTTCTTTTGTTTCTCCCTTCTGATCTAGTGTGCGTTACCTCGACCTGTCTGTGTCTGTCTTTCGTTGCCGGTTCCTGTTTGTGCAGCTTCTTCTCCTTCTTCCTGCTCCTCCTAGTGTAAATATGCTTCAAACCGGCTTCTCGCAAGTCATGTAAATCCTCCTTGCATCCTCACTGATCAGCCTTCTTCCGCTCGCTTGTCGATCGTCTCCAACGTGCTTCAAGATCATGTAACATAAAAGTAAGCGAATGCTCCTGCTGCAATCTCTGCTGCAATCGTTCCTAAAGATGAACTCATGCAACTCAAAATTGCCGAACGATAACTGTTCGCAGACCTCTCCTACTGTAATTACTTCTTGCCATTTGCACCTAGTGTCAAATACTGCATTGGACTACTGACTGCTGCTGCAAACCTGTAGAGAGAAACAAAACATTCCCACGACAACCGGCTCCCAAGCAGTTCCAACACAAATGGGTGGAGCTTAATCTGCGCAAGCAGCGTCAATGATTCCTTCTGGACGTATCAAACTCTGCAGGCCGTGTCAGGATCCGACGACAGGAACTCCGGATTTGAGGATTACTGGCATTCTGCTTGCATATTCCCAGATTCGTCCTTCTCTTTCTCCCGTGAAAATCTATAATTCGATGCACTACTACTGCATGCTTAACCTTTTCCTTATAAATTTAGCTCAGGAACGAGCCTCTTCCCTCAACCGACTCATCATGTATTGGAACATTATAACTCTATCATTTGTGCGTACAACTAAATATACAAGTGTTTTTTAACTTAGGTATTTAGCTCCCACCCATGCCACTTGTCAAAAAATTCTCAAAGAAAAGACTACAACCAACCATTGGTTTTGGTAGTCTCTAATGCCTGTGGGAGACATTAAATGGCCCCCCACAAACTCTATCCAACACATTTTCAAGTTCGTTTTTTGCCACCCTTTTTGCATCTTACATGGTTCTATGCATTTTTGAAAGAGCAAATCATAAACCTCCTTTAACTTAAGTCTCAAATCCAATTTTCATTTTTTACCCAAGAAAAACTAAATTTATAACCACAAAAAAATTCTCAAAATTCCATATCTCTTGCATCTTACATCTAAAAATTACAAAATTGTATCTATGCGACCCTATTTGTTGAGGGCTTTGGAACGACACCAAAATGTGCCTCAACCCTCTATAATTTTTAATTTTTATATGTAAAAATGAGGCTAATTTTGACATTTCAACTTAGAGACCTAGGATTGTACAACTTTTTACCCATATATGGAGAATATCAAATAAACGGAAGGTTTAATTTTGAATTTTTGACAAAAATAATCAACATCCACTTGTTCATGCATGACTCGTTGTTCCCAAAATATACGATGTGCTTATTCAAAGGAAGAAGCCTTTACTGTTGCATGCTTTTTGTATTAGGTAATAAGGAACATTTTTCTTAATGCACATTGTGGAGGGTACACAATATAGTTATCTGTAAAGTCGCGCAATTAGGGGTTGAAAACGGCCAGTTTTGCCATAATAGGGCATCAAATGTGTAACTGGAAATGAAAATTATACAAAACGAAATAACTGGGAACCCCACTAGTTTGCCCACCAATTTTGGTGGTAAACTGAGATTCATCCTGTCTGTCCTTTTTCCTGAGCGCCTCCGTTCCACTGCTGCTGCACATATTTTTGGGGCGAAATCGAACTATTTCGTCATAATGGGATGGGAGGGGGGGGAGATGAGACGTACTATATCTCGGGACAACGTTCTTATAAAGCGAAATAACTGGGACCCAAATTGAGAATCGAAATGCATTGGAAAAAGTTCTTTCTGGTTACTGCTATTCATTCTTGAAGATCATGGTGATGTCAAAAATTCCAGTGTTTTTTTTAATAAGCTTTTCTTTGGGATTGTGCTTTGTTGTAGACTTTGGAATCCACAAAATTTGCTTTTGGTGGACATTCTCTCTACCCCCTACTTTTTGTACCTCTCCCTGTAAACAGTGCCCTGATGAATTAAGTTTTTAAACATTTCAGAATTGTCAACAGAAGGAATTATTATGATACCATGAAAGATATGCTGACTGCCTCATAAGATCATGATATCGTTAAACCAAAAATAAATAAATAAATTATTATTATTATTTCCATTTTGGTAATTGAAATCTGGCTTTTTTTTCAGCCAAAAAAAGTGTAAATTTTGTGGCTACGAAACTAAAAAACACCGAAAAGAAACACACATACACACATGTTTGCCATTTGGAAAATATTTTTAGCCGACTTTGCTACATTTAGCCAGAAATTGAAAACACTGTGACATGAAGCCATCGATGCATCGAGATTCAAGACCTGAGGCTAAGGTTTTGGAAACAGAAATTCCCTGCAGTCCGCGGGAAGGCTTAGCATGCCCTCGTGATGGGCTTCTTTTTTACCTTTTGGTGTGGGGATGGGCTGGGAGGGATTTTCTGTGTTTTCCCCCCTTCTTCCTGATTTGTTCCCCTCAAGTTCCCAAAAGCTTCCCAAGCTGTTCCCAACGACACCTACGTTTTATCCCCTCTGCTTTGCCCAAACTTCAACTCCCTTTAATATGAACTATAATCCCAGGGTGCACATCTATTTTTATTTTGAAACTGGCGCTGTAAAGAGGTGCTCCATGTTCCCCAAAACTTTGCTATTGGCCCAATCAATATGGCTCTTTCAAAAAAAAATCAAATCACCATGCCCATGAACTAATATATGAATCGCAAATAACAATAATATAGTATAGTGTGATTGATATTTGTTACTTGGGGGGTGCCTCACGTGTCTGACCTTTTTTTTTTTTTGTTGTGAGTTCTTTTGATTGGCCCATCACAAAAAAAAAAGGTTCAAACTATGGAGCCTCCCCCCCATTACAACATTCTATCTGAAGATGGAATGCCTCCCCTTTCGCCCCGTCCTATAGGTGAGAAGAGGATGACTTTGGCCAGAATATAAGGGATTATAGTGAGTTCCTATTGGGAACACCTTTGGGGAACACATTGCGAACATAATGGGAACCCATTGGGAACTTGAAAATAACATAGAAAGAACATCTTCCGAACAAAAAGAAAGATGAAAAGAAATCCTTTCTCCCACCCCCAAATTCAAAAGAAACAAAAATCCAGCCACTTGTAGTGCATGATTCACCCTACCCATTGCCCGCATGTATTTTTCGTTTCCAACACTGTTTCTCGCCTGAGCTAATTGCAGGGGCAGAGATTAAACAAGGAAAAAAAACCATCAAATCACGGCCCCGGCCCCCCCCCCTGAGTGCATGTTCACCCTTCCCTTTGGCTGCATGAAATCCCTCTTTCCAAAACTGTTTGTCATTGTTTTTTGCCTGGTCTGTATTAGCCCCGGACGGAAAATCCCAGTTTTCAGAAGAGAACATTTCATTCCATCGTCATGGACCCTGACTTTTCTTTTTTAAACCGTAAACCCCCATGGGTTCCCCGGGATGTTCCCGATGGCACCTCGGTTTTATGGATATGGTTTGACCAAAATTCAGCTGCCTTGTATATAAACTCAAATTCAGGTGAGCATGATTGTTTCCATTTTGCAACTGGGTTCCAAACAGGTGCTTCTATTGGGGGCATGCCCCATGTTCCCAAAAATTTGATGATGGGCCCATCAATATGGCTCCTTGAAATATATATTTGTCGATGCACCCACACACCGATTATTCTGAATCACAAATTATTAACCCGCTTTACAATGTGGGTATTGATTTGCACATGATTTATTGCGACATTTGCCTTTGCACCTTCGGTAAATCTACAACCCTAGACGAAACTGTTACCGCTGGTAAGGGTGTTCCGAGCAATTCAACCCCCTATTGTAACCTTATGTTTTTTTTCCTCTTTTTCAACGTTTTGTTCCATACCTCCCGGGGCAGCATCCCGCTCCTTGCTAGCATTAGGGTTCCTGAGGGGTTGCCTTGCTTTTCCTGCTCGTAGTCTGTGTGTAAGACTCGGTTTGTGCTGGTCATCCTGCTAGCATTTGCGATGGGGTCCATCTCGACGGGTCCGATAAATCTTACTTCCTGACCATCATGCACCCGGCATTCCCCAGGATTATTTTTTTCCCGTTTCTTTCAATTTGAGGTTTGAACTGGCAAGAGCGTGAATGATCTCGATGCTTTTTGTGGCAGTCCCTAAAGAAGAAATAATACCTCGGATTGAGCATAGAGTTCTTCCGCCGTTATTGTTTGTGGCCGGACTTTACGATCGTACTCCGTATGACATAAACCTCCTGTTGTTACTGGTTTTCTGCTGCAAGACCCCTATTTTTTCTCGTTCCATGTTTTTGGCCGAACAAAGGAATTTTGTGATTTTATTACCTTGCTTGTTGTGTATGGGGTCCATGTTCTGACATAATGCTCCGCCGATATGAACATCCATTCTGTTGGTACGTTTCGACCTAGGGTCCTGTCTGGCAGTGAGTCTCTGTGCTCGAATCCCCGGCCGTAGGGCCCGGACGGCGATTTGTGCCGAATAGCGTTTAGGGTGCGAGGGGGGGCGGTTCAGAAGTTTTCTAGATACAGGGTTTCTGAGTTCGAGAATATGCTTGGCATACTTGCTTCTGCTGTGCTACTGATGGGTTTCAGGAATGACAGGAGCAGGAACTGATAATGTGAAGCCTGAAGAAGAAGTGCCTGAAGGAGCAAGTGGCAGAGTTAGAGGGAAAGCTAGCAGTGCTGTCAGAAAGGTTGCAACAGGAGGGGCAACGAATTCCTAACATGACACATCCTTCTGTTCCTATTGGCTCTGAGGATGTTGCTTCCATTCGTAAAGAGGTAACTTTATCAATGTCACGCATCTTTAATGTCTCTGTATGTTCCAGTAGGAGTGGTTCTTATGGTCTTCAAGAGAGGGGCTATAAAAGTGAAGTTGAAGCAAAGGGGACAGGTTGGCAGGCGACGAGAGTTCACATTTCCTGTGAAGAACCATGTGGAGTTGGGGCTTGCTCTTGATCTCTTTGACTTTGAAGCTGCATCTGAGGTTTGTTCTGCATGGCCATACCCTTTTGAATCCAGCTGAATGCCACAGTGGTACATCAAGCCTAGAGACTTTTATTTTCGGATTCAGCAGT
>Ga0116227_10013577_pt1 | contig 12736 bp, 8 predicted proteins | sample S1TSphgellanicum_FD_89693 | JGI IMG/M metagenome (GOLD analysis project Ga0116227, IMG submission 89693) | Host-associated microbial communities from peat moss isolated from Minnesota, USA - S1T2_Fb - Sphagnum magellanicum MG | ecosystem: Host-associated > Plants > Peat moss > Unclassified... | reverse complement strand
GAATTGAAATGTTAATTTTCAGATTCAAATAATAATATTCAAAATTAAAATTTCCATTTTAAGACTCAATTAATAATTTTCTGAATTGAAATATTAATTTTGAGAATCCAAAATAATAATTTGCAATTCAAATTTCAACTTTCAAGTCAAATAATTTCTTAGAATTTAAATTTTAAACTTCAGAATTCAAATATCAAATTTCAAGTTCAAATATAAATATTTAAAATCAAGTTCCTGATTTATAGACTCAATAAAGTTTTTTAAATTGATATAATAATTTCTAGATTCGAAAAAATAATAAAATATATTTCAAATATCAATTTTTTGAATGTAAATAACGATTTTCAGAATTGAAATGTTAAATTTCATATTCAAATAAAAATATTCAAAATTGAAATGTCCATTTTTAGACTCAATTAGTAATTTTCAGACTTGAAGTATTAATTTAGAGAATCCAAAATAATAATTTGGAATTTAAATTTCAGGTCCGAATCAAATGATTATTTAAATTTTAAATGAAAAAAATTCAGAGCTGAAATATAAATTTTCATATTCACATAAAAATATTCAAAATTTAAATGTCCAATTTTATGATCAATTAATCAATTTGTGGATTTGAAAATATTTATTTAAAATGAAAAATCAATTTTTAGATTTGAATTAAAAAATTCAAAGTTCAAATATTAATTTTTGAGATTCATTATATGAACAATATACATATGTATGCATATTATATATATATAGTACATACATTAAAATACCCCCTATGTCATTGTAGAATACCTTTAGGATGCAACTAATTTTGTAACTATTGCGACTAATGGGACATATCAACCTATTAATGGATGAAAATAAATGTAAAATTGATGCAACCAATAGGATGAAATTTCTAATAGTTGCATCATAGTTGTGAAAATGATCAAAATAGTTGAAAGTTGTTCTTGTAGTTGCAAATATTCTCAAATCTAGTTGCAAATGACTACAAGTCACATGTAGTCATAAATGGAATGGTTACATTTTGGCTGATTTCTACTAGTGTATCCATAAACGTTACATGGAATGACAATGAAGGTGGGTTCAACTTATTTCAATATTAAGTGAATTAAGCTCCCTTTTAGCCCACCCCACCCTGGTCAATAAGTATAGTGGAATAGACCCTATAATGAACTGAATTCACTTTTACAACCCCATATCAAACTAGTTGGTCAATGAATTACACCCACATTTCCTATCAATGCATCATTAACCAATTGTACCTCATTAATTTTATACATGCATAAGATTAATTTAAGGTTGAGTGGTTTCCATTAATAGGACTTCATTAACCACCTCTATTCATGATTATCTTTTGTTATTAGTTGCCAACTATGAATTATTTTGGTGCTAAAGTACACAACAACTTTCATCATTTCAACATTTTGTTAAACTTATTTCTTCAAATTCCAATAATTTTTTGCCTTCATTTGTTATAACATTTTGATGTGTCTTTGTTTCTAACAATGTTCATAGTGTATTCATTTGTGTCATATTTCAACATCTTGGACATTTGTTTTTTCAAAATCCATTTACACTCTCACCTCCCCCCACCTTCCTTTTGTTGCAACATAGATTTTTACAATGTTTTTATTCATGCTACCATTGTCTTTGTTCACGCAATGTCATAATAAGTTGTTACAACATCCTTATTCATCATCCTCATAATGTTTTGTTACAAATTAAGGACTTTTTTTTGCACCATCGCCATGTCAAAATCCTTTTAGGTGTACCAAAAATGGTGTCACACCATCACCTTTTCTATATTTCTTTAAATTACTTTGGACCCTAGGTGCATCCACATTATAAGGAGGCATAAGAATTGTAACCAATGCTTGGGTTTTCATGTTTTAAAGTGGTTATTTAAGTTGGTGTTGAAATTTTTGGATTTATTTATATAGCAACATTTATAAAATGTCATGGGAACAAGTGAATAAATTTGAAATATATCAATCAATGAACAAAAAAAACACCAATTATTTTTTTAATGACTTGAATATATTTGAAAATGACATGTATTTTTGGAAAATTATTAATACAAATCTTAACATGATAGTATAAATAATAGTTTTAAAAATTAAATTGAAAAATTGAAAAAAAATTCCAGAATTTTCAAAAAATATATAGTCACCAAAAATTGCATGTGTGGTTTTTATTAGTGTGGATGGAAACACCCCCCACCCCCCCATTTCATTTCACCATACACATCAATACAAAGTGAATGATATTGATGTTTATAAATATATGGCGATTTATAAAACTATCACGTTTTAAAATATTTAATTAAAATTTTTTTGACATTTTTCATTAATTAAAATTGATGGGAATCAAATTATAGGGTGTATATATATATAAGGAGTATAATATAATTTTGTGATTGGTACATTTTTAAAATTATTTTGACCTTGTCTTCATTTCTTGCATATTTTATTTGATTTTCTACACTTATCATTGTGCCTTTCTCTAAATTTGCACAATCATTTTCATTTGTTCTAACAATTTAGTTCATTGTGATTGTTGTGTTTTAATACTACAAGGGTTTTGTTTGCATTATCACTTTCATTTAATGTTGCAATTTAATATATTAATTCAACAAGTCTGTCTATCGGTCAGTCAGTCAGTGACAGGGTTATACCCAAGTGACAGTTATTAATTCAACTGACAGTGACTCCAGACAGACAATGATTTCATCGTGCCGTTATTTGTAGGGTAGGTAGTAGGTACCTACTAGCCTAGGTCACAGAGCCTGCTAAAGCCACAGGATCATCCTAAGTACCTACCACCCTACCCTAGACCAGACCAGAGAGGGCCCCGGAGGCAATCAACCCGTCTCCCGAGAACGGCGCCCGAGCCACAGACAATTGTTTGAAAAGAAAAGTTTTTTTAAAAAACCAAAAACATTGTTGAAATAACACACCTGTGCATTATGCACAGGGTTCACACTAGTATCTTCTACATCATTATGCTATGTAACAATGTTTTTATTTGTGCCACAATCTTCATTTGTTGCAATGACTCTTTACTTACCTTATTTGTTGTGTTCTATTGTACCTTTGTTTGAACTAACTTCACCATCTTCCACTATAGTATTTTCTTTTGAAGTTCACATTGTCATTTCCTTTTTCTCATTGTATTCATTGCCATTTGCATTGTTATCTTATTTGATTTGTGTTGTTACATGTCCTTTTATTTCATTTTTTGGGGGGCCGTTTTGCAATTGTTGCATATAATTTTTTATTGGGTGTTTGTGGTTATTTATAGGTTTTCATTGTGTTCAATGTGAGAAGTCATCCTACTTGCACAATGTTTTTAGCTTTTAATCCAAGCACATGACAAGTTAATCCTTGGTCATTTCCAAATCTAGAATTACATTCAATTTTGTTGAATAATTTACAAATGAATTATAGTTCTAATTTTTAAAAAATCAACACATAGATTATAGATGTATGTGAAAAAATGGCAAATGTGTTGATTTTCCATAGTTACAAGACTTGCATCTATGTTTTGCTTTTGAATCAAAATTTTGGTTATTGGGTTAAAACAAGGCCACCAACTTCGTGTTTTCAATTTCTCATGAATTAAAGTCAGTTTTTCACATATTTAAATGTTAAAGCAATTCAATCTTGAAAACATTTGGTGCGTTTTTACGAAATGTTTATAATATATTATGTGAACATTTAATTGAGTTTGAAATTATTTCAATGAATATAAAATACCCAAAAAATTTTGTTAAATAATGTGACCAATGTTTTCATTACTTTAAAAAAATATTTAAAGCACTTTAAATGATTTGAAAATGACATATTTATGAGAATTTGTTTATATATACGATTACCAAATAGTGAATTGCACCATCCTATTGGGTCATCTTTTTTTGTCGATTTGCAAAAAATGGTTTTAAGAATATTATTTTTGATAGTTGAATCTAATTTTGCCATGTTATTTTGACTAGCAAACCAATGGCTTTCAAGGAGTTGAATGTGGGTCGTTATTTTATGACTACAACCTAATATGACAACAAAAGATGGATTAAACTCTTTTGAGTTAATGGGTCTTTCATGAGGTAGTTTATAAAAAGATCGAAACATAACATGAAGTTTTCATTGCAAGAAATTTAATAATTTAATATCTTATTTTCCATGAATTTGTACATGTGGTGAATGAAAATTTCAAAAACCAATTATAATGAATTGAAGGGGACAATCATCACATGTGATGGAAACATTTAAGGAGTTATCAAGTTTGCCAAATTTCTAATGGGGCCATTAATGTGGTTCAAATTTATATTTAAAAACCAAAACTCCAAGCTTTTGTAACAAATTATTATTCCTTCAAATCAAAGCCATATAATATATAAATGTAGGCCATTTTTGACCACATCAAATGATTGAGCTTGTCATTTATGTGATGCCAAGGTTTATGAACAATGTAAAAATCTTGAAATTGTTTTCAATCTATCCAAAAGTTGCATGGGGAGATCTATTCGATGAACATAATTCTCATGAACACATCAAATTGTAAATAATCAAGACCAACGAGTCTCCATTGCTTGCATGATAGGCTAATGGTGCCCCATAATCAATTGAAAATTTGACATTCCATTATGTGGAAGCATTTTATGAGTAGTTTTATCGTGCTATGGTTGCAATTGAAAACAAACTTGGTACATTGAAAAAGTTCTTTTAGGAATTGATGATAAAATCAAACCTTCATTCCTTTAAAATGTGGTCATTTCTTATTATATCTTGCATAATAGGTCGATTGTGAATGGGAACTTGAATAATAATATCAATGGGCTGGTATTGTAATAATTGGAGTGGAGAATGCAATATAAGCTAGATGTGGTGTGCCAATAACTAGACACATTGATTAGGTGAATGAACTTGACATTGACCTAGCCTTGCAAAAACATATATTAGGGGTTAATCAACGTATTGCAATATAACAACATTTTTGTAATGCTTGACATGGTATACATTGGATTAAAATTTATTAGAAAAAAAATGAAAATTAACAACTATAATTTTTATGACTATTTTTCAACTCACAAACAACATTTGTGACTACAAAATTGGTTAGATGCATACAACATGTTGCATGTGGTAGATAGTTGCAAATGACATGATGCCATCACTAGCATCATTTATTTTTGAAAGAAGTATGTGGTCAACACATATGATCTCATCATTTAACCATCCACATATGGACTTCTATTGTGTTATATAAGGGTTTGTGACTAATTTGTCACACCTACTAGCTAGCTTATTACTTCATCTAATTAGCCTATCTATATAACTACCCAAATATACCAACCTGCAACCTCCTTACCTACTTGCCTACTTACATATCAATTACCAACCCCCAACCTTTCTTTATAACCCTAAATATATCTTTAATAAATATTAATACAAAATTAAAGGATTTAGGTCCCATGTTAAAGTTTTTATCAATAATTGGTTATTCTTGCATTTATAATGAAATATAAAGTGTCATTCCTGGATGAAATAATTTCTAAAATCATCCCATTGGAAGGTTGAAAAAACTGTTAGTTACAATTGAGTCATAAAAATAACCAATAGTTGTCAAGATTTTAAACAAAGTTACAACAATGACCATGGACAATTGCATGTAGTTGCAAATGATAAGATTTCTTATAGTGATTAAAATGGAAATGTAATAAGAATGCAATTTAAATTGAAACCAAATGTTTACAACATGTGATAACTCTTGTAACATGTGTTTCTCTATGTTTCACTATGAATTTGTTTTCATTTCATCATTGATCAAAATGTGCAAGCTTTGAATCGACAACTTGTTCTTTAAATCATGTACAAAGAATCAAGTAAGTCAAAGTTATGGGAGGCATTAATGCTTGATCCTTGATGAAAGTGTCACATGTAAAAATATTCAAATTTGAAAGCATTATCACCATGTTCTTGTTCATCTTGTGGACTCTTTCATCTATTAATTTGAGGTTCAATGTAGATCCTTTAAAGTGCTAGTTATGAACCTTTTACTAATGTTGTCCAATCTCAAGTTGAGTAACATCAATCTTGTCGATTGCATCCATGAATACCTTGTTGTTTTTTTTCATAAATTCAATGACAAGAAAGAAAATATTGTGGTGGTTTTGTTAACTCCAATGTTCTTAGATAGAAATGTTATAGGAATACATGTAATATTGATGGTATGAAATTGATAAATGTTGTTTCTTGGAAGCAACTTCGAATCTCTAGATAAGTTCGCAAAACCTATACTTCCAACTCTTGTGCCTAGAGTTTTAACAACTTTAAACACATTGTCATGTGATTGCATTTTTTTCATTCTCATGTTGTGTCTCCTATGTTGGCGGAGAAAAAAATCCATTCCATTCAACATTCACATCCCTGGTATGTAGAGGAACTTTAATAATCTTCTCCCCTTGAAAGGTTAATCAATTCATAACATTTTTTGTTATGTTGACAAGGTAAATGAAACTATTTTTTTTTTCAAATGAAAATTTCCAAAAACATTTCTGATCTTGTAATCAAAGATAAGCGAATTCCCCTTAACACATGGCGCCATTTTTTGGAAATCTTCATCTTCTTTTGCAACTCTTTGGCATTTTATTTCAACAACCTAGATCATGCATGCTCTTGGTTTAATGAACTCCCTTTGAACTTTTTGTTTAATGCATTTACAACTTATGAACACAAACAATTTGTCGTGCACTCTCAATTGTTGTGCCTATGTCTTGGAATTATAACTTTTCCATTGCATCCTATTTTGTCACCAATGTAACCTTTTTCCTCAATTAGTTGCTAACTTGCTAGTTGTAAGATTGTTAGTGAATTTGCACCTTTGGGGGACCTTGTGTTCATTTGCAAATTTGTGCTAGCTTGTGAACGTGCACTTGTTCATGAATTAGTGTTTACCCATGAATTGAACATGTTAGAGTTCGAAGTCATCATTTGCTTTTGGAGAATTTACAACTTCTTATGATGGAATTGTGGAATTGTTGTTGTGTTGCTATCTACATTTCTCCATGATGGATCTTCTTTACAATCAAAATTTTGCATTGATGTTGTGTTATTGTCACAATTATTTTTGGATTATTAGTTAATCAACATTCATACACTTCTTTGTTAATAGGAATCTAGGATTTTGAATGGATTTTATTGTCGCTTTCTCTCATCAATTTGTTATTAGTTGCGATAAACATGCCATTCACCTATCACATAAAAATACACATTGATAATTTATTTATCTACATGAATGTGTGAATAAAGTTATGATATTTTTTTTAGCACTATTGATATCCTTAGGTGTGATTTGACTTTTAGTATAAGTTGAAAGCCAACTCCATCACATTCAATTAACAAAATAAGTGTTTTGATCAATTTTTGGCAACAAGAAATTAATCTAATGTGGTTCCTACCAATTTTAATCATTGATGGTTTATTGTATTTGGTTTCTTGATTTGAATAAGCTTCTCATGGTTAGGTGTTATGTTGATTTTATGTTTCATTAAACATAACTCTTTCAAAATATGATAGAAGATGGAATCAAACTAATTTTCACAAACTTTAAGGAGCCATTCTTGTTCCTTCAACTATTGGTTGTTCAACGACTATTCACATTATCCCATGTAACTCCTATCCATTAAGGCTCCACACAATCTCCTTTCAATTTTCAAGTCTATATGAAAAGGGAAGGAGAAATAAAAACAACAAAGGTGAACTAATGACGAGTTCAAATCAACTCATGGCTAATGATTGGGTACATCAAATTGGATATATCCAATTCACATTTTTCTACAACTTGTCAAGGATGTTTTGTGGAAAAATTTCATTAATTTATTTGGGATTTTTTTGGAAAAAAACTTGAAAAACCAAATTTTTCACAAAAATCCACCATTTTAATGAAATCAAAAAATTGAAAAAGGACATTGCACTAGCCCTATAATTAGCATTAAAATATGGGTCATATTGCCTACATAACCTTGTAATCCACCATAGGTTCACAAAATGATATTGTTATGCTCAAATTGTTAGTTGTATTAATTTAGTTGGAGGGGTTGCCAAAATAGAATCACATTGGAGCTTCTTTTGCCCACCTTTATAAGTTGTGATATTTGAACTTTAGACAAACCTCATTGAATAAATTGTGGTGATGTTGGGTGTGTGCTACATCACCGAACAAAAGGAAAAAAAAGATTGTGTCACCATCTTTTAATTCAATGAATTGTCATTATTACAATGTGCTGTTGGCATTCAAATGGATGCCAATTCGCAAGTAATTCCACCCTTAGTGAATTGGCTATTGCCTCACAAGTTATAGCATAACTACATTGGTTTCTAATTCACTAACTACCAACTCATGAGTAGTTCCACCTTTATTGAATTGGTCATTGACTCATAAGTTGCCCCTCTCCCAAAAGAAATCAACTAGGCCCCGCCCCTCTCGCCAAAGGAAAAAAAAATGAACCTTGTCAATACATATTGCCTAGGGTTTTTTTTTTTCATTGCATTGTTCCCAATTTTTTTCCTCCATTAATAGCCCACCATGAGCATGGGATACATATTCCAAATCATACCATAACACCTTTACCATTTTGGCATAAATTAAATTATTTTTCATTTTGCCAAAATTTTGAAACATTATTTATTATTTGTGCCAAAATTTTAATAAAATCAAAATTTCAGTTGTCAAGGTTTGAACCCTAAACCTTTAAGATCAACAATTTAACATTCATGATGCAGTCCATACCAATGTTGTGCAGGTATAACTTTTACATGGATATACCCATTGGGTATGGATAGGGTATATTGTATATCCTAACTTAATTTTTAAAAATAAATATATTTTAATGAGGTGCATATCCTAGAATTTATAAATCTGAAATTTTATAACCTATTTAGAACCTCAGATATATTTTAAAAATACCCTTACACAAAACTAGACATGTTTTGGCATCTAGGTAAAAAATAATTAGGGTAAAAAAAATTAAAACTCTAAACCTTCACTACACTGCCATATGGATTGCCACTTTTGTGTGTTATTAATTGCATCACTGTTGTCTCACATTTTTTTCCCAACTTCAATTGTTGATGTTGCTTTGAAGCTTGCATAAATTAATAAAAGCTTCACAAGACAAAGTAGATATCCATGAGCAAGACGCCAAAAAGGTCTTCCATTGTTGTCCAAGACCCAAAAAAAGGTCGAAAAGACACTTGAATAATCATCTCATGCTAAAGGTTTGACTTATTTATTTGGAGTTATTAGGTTTTGGCGGCATTGAAAATTCACCTTTTCTTGTGGAAAGTTTTATTATGTTTCTTTTCTTTGTGTTTATTTAATGTTTTCTTCTTATGATTTGTTTATTGAATTTATTTTGTTGCTAAGGGTATTTACTATGCATTGTGTTTATTAGAGCCCAAAAGAGGAAACATGTGCAATGGATTAAAAAAAAAAATCTACTTCAAAGAAAAGTTTGTGCAACAAAGGAACAAGTTTTTTGTCCTCTTTCGTTTTTTTGACCTTTTTGTGGACCCATTGCTTTTATTCACCAATGGAGTAAATATGGTATAATGCAAAAGTTCTTTCCCTTTCTTGTTTTTTTGGCCCCTTTGTGGGACCCATAGTTTTCTTCACCATTTTTATCAAATCAACTACATGTTTTTCTTTCCTTCGTGGGCCTACATGACTTTTGTCTTTTTGTTCTACATCTATTTTCTTCCATCCAGAGCCAATGGGGGAAAAAAATCTCATCATTTAATTATTTTTGTAATGACTTTATGTAACATGAAAACAAGAATATAATTTCGTGTTGTGTATACTACCCACATGGGCTTCTATGTGATACTACATTATTTGAAAGGATTTTTTTTAATGTCCATGCAAGTTAGAAACAAAAACTGTGGTAGGGGTTTTTATTGGATCCTTTACAATAGTGAGATCCAATACAAAGGAAGTAACATAACATCAATTTTATCATACTTCATATGTCAATTGAATCATATTCTTATTAATGTTAGTCTTATTTTCACTATGGTTTTTTTTGGCCTTTTTGTGAACCCATAGTTCTTTTCATCATTTTTGTCAAATCAACTACATGTCATTTGACATTTGGATTTATATGCATATGTTTTTTTTCCCTTATGGGCCCACATGACTTTTATCCATTTGTTCTACATCATTTTTCTTCCATCGAATGCTAATGGGGGAAAAACATATCATCATTTATTTAGTTTTTGAATGGTTCAATGTAACATGGAAACAAGAATATACTTTTGCGTTGTGTTTATTGCCCACATGGGCTTCTAATATGTGATCAAACCACAATATTTGAAAGGAATTTTTTTTGCTATCCTTGTAGGTTAGAAATAGAAATTGTGGTAGGAGTTTTTTTTTGGATCTCTCACAACATTGAGATCCCATACAATGGAGGTAACATAGCATAAACCCTATCAAAATTCAAATGTCAATTAAATCATATTTGTATTGATATCAATTTTATTGCTTTTTGTTTGTTGCTATATTGTCATGGCCTAAGCGATATACATATACGAGCTATGGATTTCTATGCAATAACAATTAATTTCGCATTATTTAATAGGTGGATGAAAAAGGTAAGTGTAATTTTTTAATTTTTATGATAAGTTTTATGCATGGGTTGTGCAAAATGCATGGTCAATGTAACAATTCATTGTTTATTGTACGAAATGGAAACAATAATAGGTTAAGTCATCATCAACATGTCAAGGCAAGATTTCAAAAAGTTGTTGGGATTGAAATCTAAATGGTGTTTCTTGAATTGGGTTCCTTGGGCATTATGTGTATTCATATAGGGGTTGAGGGTGGTTAGTTGGGCATTTTGAGTGTATGTATGCAAGAAGGGAGGGGTGCATGGTGTTGGAATTTCAAAGTGGAAGATGTGGAGTCAACATATCATGAACATGGTGATTATATCCTAAACATAGAATGTATATCTTATCTAGAAAGGCCTCATAGTATTCTCATTTGGTGTGTATGTTTAACATTAGACAATTGAATTCATTCTTTTAATTAATCCTTGCATTTCAACATAAGGATTTATGCATTACATCCCATTGAATTTGAGCCTTTGAAAACTATTTTAACATGGATAATTTTTTATTTTAAATTAATTGAATAAAAAGGTACATACCCGTTTTTTACCCCAACCATGGGTATATGATAGAGGGTATCCATGCCCTACCCATCTACCAGAATCATAATTTTTTAAATATTTGAACCCTAACCTAATGGAAAAAAAAAAATGCTAATATATCCCTACCCTCTAGATAAATGAATAAAAATTTGAATATATCCTTACCTTTGGATATATCAAAAATAATATATTTACACAACATTTGTCCATACATACTAAACCATCCCATAACACTAGTGCCAATTTGTTTAGTATTGTATCTAACCATGATCTGCCAAAATTTTCAAAACTAAAAAACCAAGTGTCAAAGTTAGATTTAAGATTTAATTAATTATTTGATAGTATGTTGCCAAAATGATAAAGGTACTATGGTATTTTCCAATTAGAAATGTGAATAAATTTCCATTCATCCATAGCCATTTGAGATGTGCTGTAACAAGGGGGGAAAAAAATTCTCCTCTCCATTAGCTAATGAACTTGTGAGTAAGCATTGCATTTTGCAAAATGCCTTCGCATGGTGTGAGCTAGAACAATTGCCCTCCCAATCCTCTTTCATCTTATGACAAAAAATTATAAGACAATTTCAAGTCATATGAGCAAGAGGGCTTGTAACTTGATGTAGTTAAACAATAATCTATGTAATTATTTAATGATTTACTTGTTAATAGGATTTCATAATTTTATTGGGTCATGGTGCATTGACTTTCACACATTAATTTATGTGAAAGTCATGTGCACCATGTGTTTAGTTTCCTTTTGATTATTTTATGTGAAATCACATGGGGGACCATGTGTTTAGTTTCTTTTTAATTATTTTATGTGAAATCACATGGGGAATCATGTGATTTATAAACTTTAGGAAACTTCTTGTTTAATTTCCTTTTGGATAGTATTTAAGAGGGTGTTTGTGACCTTTGGGAATACCTTCACTTGATACAAAATTGTTGTATAAATGCAAAAAGTTTGATGGAATATAATTGTGAAGGAATTTGAGATTTTGGTTTTGAATGGTTTTGGTGTTGTTTATGTTTAATCCATGGTAGAAGAATGGTGTGGCATACTAGTTATGCATAGACAATAGAAAGGTGAGAAAATATTTATGCAACCAAGAACATAGATTTTCATAACTGTGTAATAAACATACATAGTTTCGGTCCTAAACCTGTTTGTGTTCTACATATTTTGGTTCCATTACCGAGACTTAAATCTATGTTTTTTGTGTTGTGGAACTTAGTTTTGTTATTGAAAGTTTGGTAGGAAAAAGAAAAGAACAAACTATTTGTTTTGTTTTGGAACAAGAAATGCAAGGTGATTTGTTTATCCCCGAATCATCACTACTAGAAATCTTGTCGTTTGCAACCAGTCACTATGCAACTGGCATGCAATTGGTTGTCGTTTGCAACTATCTCAGTCATGTTTGCAACTATAAATTTGGTATTGTATAAATTTTCAACCATACGGTTGTGTGTGCAACTAATGTGCAACTAAATGTGTACAACATGGACACGTGTCATAAAAATGATGGCCTAAACT
>Ga0116227_10013576_pt1 | contig 12736 bp, 10 predicted proteins | sample S1TSphgellanicum_FD_89693 | JGI IMG/M metagenome (GOLD analysis project Ga0116227, IMG submission 89693) | Host-associated microbial communities from peat moss isolated from Minnesota, USA - S1T2_Fb - Sphagnum magellanicum MG | ecosystem: Host-associated > Plants > Peat moss > Unclassified... | reverse complement strand
TAATGGATTCTACATTTGTAGCAACATGTACAACATTGGCAATATGATTAACATTATTTTCTTCTTTTCCAAGTCATGGACATAATGAATTTGCAACATCAATAATGGATTCTACATTTGTAGCAACATGTACAACATTGGCAATACAATTAACATTATTTTCTTCTTTTCCAAGTCATGGACATAATGAATTTGCAAAATCAATAATGGATTCTACATTTGTAGCAACATGTACAACATTGGCAATATGATTAACATTATTTGCTTTGGTTTCTAGATTCCAACCTTTAGTGAATGCATTTGTGTGCTCCCATGTAACTTTATTGTAACTTTCAATCATTTCATCATCCAATATCCATTTTGCCCTACTTTGTTTGCAAGGTAGAAGCCTTCATGTATTTTTTCCTCTATCAACATGTGTGTTCTTGTTGTTCCATAACATGACAAAAGTTGCATGGAACAATTTTACTTATAAACATTAGTACCCAACTTCACACTTCATACAATTGGGATGTTCTAATAATCTCAAATCAAAAAAGTCACATGAGGATTTAACTTGGTATGGATAACAAAGTTACTTGTAAATTGACCTGAGAGACTAAATTGACATGCAAAGATTTGAGACCACATTGGGACCATTTTCTTCTTTGTCAACACAAAATATTATTCCTCTAATATTTCTCCTCTAGAATTCAAAAGTTCTTATGAAAGCTGAATTTTTTGGAGGTATTTAGTCCATGAATCAGCAGAGTTGTTATTCATGCTTTGATCCATGTGCTACATCTTGACATGGGTAACTGCAATTGTCTGCTTATGATGAGCTAGATTTGCACTTGGGAAGAAGGTGGGTTATGATATTAGAATTGCATGCAGGTAACTGCAATTGTCTGTTTTTGATACTAGAATTGCACTTGGGAAGGATATGGGTTGTTCTTTATGCTATAGAATTGCACTTGATGAGAATGGCATGGTTTTGTGATATATCCAGTTTTTTTCTTGCAATTGGGGTGGTGGGTGGATTGTGATATTGGGCTGCTGTGCGATCCAGTTGCTCATTGCTGCTTTTTTGTGTCCATGTTTTGGAGGACTGTCCCTTGCTAATGCAGTAGCATTTGAGAAAAAAGCACCTGAAGGTTCTCTGGTGAATGTTGACATTGGCATTGCAAGGATTCAAACGAGGATTGCAAAACCCATTTTGGGAATCAACTGTTGTGAATTTTGTTTCTGGTGGCATGCACAGCAATTTAGAGGCAAATGGGTGGTTGCAGAAGTACAAATGGTGGAGACAAAGAACAGTGGCAGCAGTTGATACATTTTCTGTCAGCATTTTCTAAACTCTAAACCCTATTCTGAGCCAGTATGTGAAGGACTAAAGATTTGAATGTAAATCCAATGTCCTGCTTTTCTTGAGATTGGCTCATGGGTCATTTGTTGATGCAACATTGATTTTGCATTTTCAGTGATTCATACAAAGTCAGTGCTATGGAAACATCATCTAAAGACAACAAGATTTATGCTGTGTTCTCTAACAAGCTTGAATCACCCCAAGATGCAAAAGCAAAATTAACAATGGATTTGCAGTAAAATCGTGTTCTGTAAGTACCATTTCACCATCATCTCTACTCCAGGATCCAGTAGCATTCATCTATTACTTGTGGCAAAATTTGATATTGTTGGTCCTTATTTTTCAAGGCAATTGACAATGACAAAGTTTGTGACCCTAACTCCAGTGTTTGAAAAAGAAGGAAAAAAATTTCCATTTAGAAAATTTGCTGATGAACCAAAGTGCAAGTGTCTTTGTGTCTTTGCAAAATGTGGTCGCAGGGTGAAAACCTTGTGTTTGTTGTGTTCAGAGTTCAGACCCAAGGTTCAGTAATGCATGTGGAGAGCCCATGGCCCCCGCCACCTTGCAACCCAAAGGCCTGGGCTCAAACCTCAAACCTCACATGCTGCTCCCCAGACAGAGCTACCTAGCAGTAGTCAACCATTGATGTGTAGGCTAAGGTACCTCACATGCCACAAGGGCAGAACATCCATGTTGTTGGGAAAGCTAACACAAAATCCTCCTGCCATGGAGTCCGTTGCATTTCTTTCTCATCATGAAATCGACATGGGTTGTGTTATGTATAGGGGAAGGCACTCCTGCTCCTGCTGCTGTCAGTGCTTTCTCCTTTCTCCTTTGTAACAAGGGGTGTGTGTTAGAGTTATTTCAACATTTCATGTCATTGACATATGAACATGTGTTGTTTAATTAATTTTTGTGTGAATATGTTGACATTGTTCAAAAGATTGTTTACGAAAGATATGTCACACTGTGACTTTGCCATTTACATTTAAAAAAAAATCTTAAGACAAAATGAAGACAAAATGAAGAATGATGAAAACTCAAATATTTCACCATGCAAAAATATAATCTTTTAAAAAAAAAAAATCCTCTAAAAGAAACCAAAATCCTTTCAGATATTAGAACTCTATAACTAATCTCAAGTTTCAACACAAGCCAAAGATATCATCTTTCAAAAATCCTCATATAAAAATAGACCTATTATTTATTACCTAGTAGGGGCCAAAATCCCTTAAAGCTACTATACTCTATAATGAATCTAAACACAATATCCTTGCCTTGGTAGTAGGCAGTAATCAGACAGTTTGATACCAGTGTTGGAAGGTTGTCCGAACTGGAAACTGATATCCGGAGGTTCTCAATTTGGGTCTCAGAATCAAATAACTGGGGTTCTGATAGATAACTATAGTTCTAAAAAATGAGAGAACCAATTCTGATTTATAAACCGTGGTTCTCAAGAAAATCTAAGAACCGGTCAAATAATGATTTATAGAATTGTCAGCTCTTTGCCAGTTATTTTGTAAAATCCGCCGGTTCTCTGAGGCTTCCCGAAGAATCCCGAACCAGGGGTTTTTTGAATTCTATATTTAAAATTAAAAAAACTGGAACTGTAGGTACTTTGATTCTGAAAATAAAATCAAAAAATTTAATGAAAAAATGGGCCCAAATCACCACATCACAAGCAAAAAAAAAACCCTAAAGTCGTCATATGTAGAAAATAGGTTTCAATAAGTCCCCAATTTATAAGAGGAATCCTAAATTTTTCCGCTTTCCCCCCCTCCGACCCGTACCCAAATTTGGCTAAGTCCTCGGGTGCATGCTCACCACCCCCCTCTTATTTCACAAATTTGAAAAACAAAAAAAACATGGGTATTAGGCAGGTACTTGAGTTTGATAATACCCAATGGTTCTAGTTTTTTATTATTATTTTAGAATTAGAGAAGCACTAGTTCTGAGAGTTTATTGGGGGAAAAAAAGTCAGAGACCACCATTTTTGGTTATTAAAAAAATATCAAAGAACAAGTGATTTTATAGGTGATTATTTGATTTTTTAAAATTAATTTTTTTTTTTGAGAATCATGGTTATATATCAGGATCCATTCTTTTGATTTTTTGAGAACCGACAAATATGAACATCAAAAACCACTTTGATAACCATGGGGGTCTGTTCGTGTTTTTGATAACCGCCCAACACTGAACAATACTCTATAGTTTTAACTAAACATTATGTTATGAATGTGTTGACGAAGTGTGAAATACAAGATAATTTCCCATTTGGGGTGGGTCTCATTTAGAACATGCCCTTCATTTTTCTCCATTTCTACTTGGTTCACACATTTGTGTTTTGTGTTCCATAAAATTTTGTTGTTAATTTACTCCTAAAAACTCCCAATATTTGGGTGAAAGAAATTCTAGTGTAAATTCAATTAATTCAAAAAGTTGGGGAAAATTCACACTCTATCTCACATACACACACTCTCTTACATAATTAGCTCAAAATGGGCATGAAGTTTGGTGTTGATGTGCATGGGCCTGAATTGGAATAAGGCCCATGAGGCCCATGGTCAAGGGCTTAATCCTAAGTAAAAACCATGTGTCATTTTGTTCTCTTTTTTTCCATGGTACCCATCGATATACCCTTTTTCAAAACACCCTCCAAAAGTGGAGAAACAAGGGGTGTGTCACACACTTTGGCCTTGCCATTTACATTAAAAAGTAACTTAAAGCAAAAAAAGAATTATGGAAACTCAAATATTTTTCACCATGCAAAAATATATAATCTTCAAAAAAATCCTCTAAAAGAAACCAAAATCCTTCAACATATTATAACTCTATGATAACTAATCTCAAGTTTCAACACAAGCCAAAAATATCATATTTCAAAAATCCTCATATAAAAATAGATTTATTGTTACCTAGGGGTCAAAATCCCTTAAGCTACTATATACTCTATAATGAATCTAAAAACAATAATCCTTTGCCTTTGTAGGCAAGGCCAACAAAAGAAATATGCTGGGTAACATGCCCTCCAGATACACTACAGAAACCCAATGCAATGAAGAGAGAGGCTTGTTGCAGCAGTTCACTTTGCAGAGGAGCAGCACTGGCCCTTCAATAGTAATAGAAATCAAGTGAGTTTTAGCACCATGATAGTAGTATAACTTGTTTGGGAGCAATTTATGTAAAGTGGTAATGATGAATGCCCCAAGTATCAATCTTCTCTGCTTGCCCCCTGAGTTTTGTTGCAAGTTACTTTTTTTAATACTTATGATGACTGCCCAAGTCAGTGTTGGGCAGTTATTAAAATTTGCACCAAATAACCGATCCGGGCATTCCTAAAGGGTTTAGGTTCCTAAATGTCTCTAAACCTTACATCCCTTTTTTCCCTTGAATGCTTGAGCCTCTATGTTGAATGGTGTTCTTGCATTACAACCTAGGTCTCTATCCCTTTATATCAATAACATTTTCCCTTGTTGTTGTGCATTTTTGGGTTGTCATATAGTATGTGATGCTTAAAAAGTTCACATCCAAAGCAATTGGACTTCTTTTCAAAGGTACAAACAATAGAACAAGTTTTGCTATTTATTTGTGCAACTTTGTGATATGAACCTTTAGGTTCAAAGTTTTGAGGGGGAATTGTTATTGATTTATTTTCAAATTTCCTATCATGTATTACTATGTCAATGTTTACAACTATCATTGTTCACATACATAAACCAAATGATGTAAAATTATCTTGATTAACACATCACATCCAAACACAAAATACAACTCACTTGCAAACAATAAGAATATAATCTTAAAACACGAAATGCAATACATGTACAGAACAATGTGCAATGAAAAAACTTGCATAAAAACACAAAAAACTCTACAACAATAGACTTGTATTTTCTAAAATCTTAAATCACCAAAATTGATTTGACACACACAATTTAAGATTAGATCTCAAACAAAAAATAATTTGAACATTGTTCACATTTGAATTGGTTCCAAGCTAAAACATAATTAGTTGCATTAACTTAGGTTTAAATTAACCTAATGAAAATTTAACCGAGTAATTTACATAACACACTCAACAATTGTTGTATGTTACCATGTCAACACCTATAATTATCATTGCTCACACACGTAAACCAAATGAAATAAAACTCCTATTGGCCCCCCTAAGCTAAATAATAATGCAAAGATTTTGTTTCATAAATTCACCAAGAATGAAAACCATGGTTCTAAAATGAAAAGACCAGTAAGCCAAGTGCAAATGATGATGGATAAAAAATTTAGCATGTTCCTACTGTTTAATTACACAAATAGGTACCTAAATATGTTTAGTGCACCAAAAACAAAACCATTTTTTGATCAATATTTCTTCCAATGACAACACAAAACATTCCATATGTCAAATTTTTAGAACACCAATCACAAATCAACACAATGACAATCCTTGCGGATGCCCAGACAACATGCAATGTAATTTAGGAAGGACAACAACCAAGGATGGGTCAATTTGACCATCAACATTAAGAAAATTACACAATGCACAATTATTCATGTGGTCTTCCATGTTTGACCATCTTCACCTTCCAAATTCCGAAAGGTCACACCTTCCACATGCACAAAATAACAATTCCTATAATCACATCCAATGTAATTTGTGTTATTTATTACAAGTACACATAATCTCCTAGTTCAAATCTATGGACTTAAGGCCAATAACCATGACCTCCACAAATAATAACATAATGCAACATATCTTGGTGATCATGAACACTTGTCATATTTTCCATAATGAATGGCATTACATGTCAAAATAAAATTGTTTGTTGCTCACATGTTTGAAGCCATAGATTTAGATCATCAAATTTCATTATTGCCATAATGTTTTCTTGGATTGAAGCTAATATCTCAAGCTTGTGCCCAAACAATAATATATATGGTGAAAAGGAAGCAAAAGTGACATATCAATTAAACTTATACCTTGTAATTAACCATGGTAATCATAAATTTTAGTCTACAACATGGCTATTTTGAAACCCATACTTACATAAATTTTGTTGCATCATTTGCACCATTTGTTGAACTAACATGCTTGTTTTTGGATGGTTTCATGAAATTGTGCAATGATCAATCAATGGTTTTTCACATAATTATTGGAACTCCTCACAAAACTTCATACCTTGGTTAATGATTATTTTAATTAAAGCATTAAACATATTAAACACCTTGTCTAGAAATGCATAAGCAATTCATTCATTATTGTGATTTGGCAATCACATCAACTTTAGCTAGTTCAAGAAATGTTCAATCGACACATCCAAAACATATTGAATATGTTATGTCATCAAACTTAATGGGTTGGAAAAATCCAAACTTCATTGATAACCAAGCCCCATGATGCACGATGGTTATAGATAAGTTATAGGTGCATTGAATGATACCCATGTTTAGTCACACACCACACATTAAAACAAATGGTTAACCTTGTAGTTGCATCCTTTGCCACCAATATGGTGCTTAAAATAAACTATATGTTTATCAAACCCCAAAATGGACCAACTCTTTGTGAAAATGTGACATTTTCATATTGTTTTGGATGAAGCACCACCCACATTCATCCATCATTTCACACTAAAAGGAATTACTTTCCCATTTGAACCTTTTAACCCTATGCATGGCCCATCATTGTTCTTTGGGTGTCAATCCAACTAAAATTTCACCAACTTGCAAATATGTGGTAATAGGTGTATCTTAATGTATGTTCAAAACACCATCGCTTCCAAACCTTAAGAACCTTTATTACCCATGCCATTATGGAACCTAACCTTATAATATCATAATAAGGTGTAAAAGTAGGTAAAAGCATGTCATCCCTAAATTGCTTCCAAATTTACATCTCCATACAATTGGGCCCCAATGATATCCTCTTCATTAGAATTTAGGCTTTGATTCAATCCATTGACATCTTGGTTAACCTTACCAACATTATGAACAATGTTAAAATAATATTTTTGTAAGATAAAAGCCCATCTTGCCTATTTTCTTTTGAGATGATTTGATTCTATTAAAAGCTTGAATGGCTAGTGGTTTATAACCGAAGTAAATGAATTACCATAAGAATAACACGAAAATAATCAAACAACCCGAACAATTACAAGGAAATCCTTTTCAAATGAGTTGTACTTCATTTTGTTTTGTTGTCAAATCAATTAGCATATGCCAAGACAAATTCTAAATCATCATCGTCAAATTGGGTGAAGTTATTCCTAATTTAAAATATTTTAGTTAATATGTAATTGGAATGGTCATCTTGAAATGAGTTGTCACAAAATGAGAGTTGAAATGAACTTTGCCTTCAACTCCAAAAAGCCTATTCTTGTACTTCATTTGAGATATATTTTTGGTTGATCTTCATCAAATGAGTCAAAGGTTTAACAATGCCACTGAATCATTTGATGCATCTCCAATATTAATTACACAAACTTTAAAAAAATCAAAACCAACTAACATCTTACGGCTAGAGACATGTAAAATGGCCTCAATTTTAGTCTTCTAAACCCTTAATCCACCAAGATAAATAATGTGACCCAAGTATTCCATTTTATAAAAAAAAAAACATTAAAAAAATACAATTTAAAATTATGGTCCTTAAATCAATCAAACGCCTTCTCTAAATATTGCATAAGTTATCTATAAATGTTGCATAAGTTATCCTTGACCCTTGGATTGATTACTTATAAAGGGATACATGTTTTAATTGATGACATTTGGCTTTATCTAATGTAAGTGGATGGAACTCATAAGTTATGACCTACCATATTTGCAAAGTGGTCAAGAGGCCTAGTCCACCCTAGCCATTAGGTAATAGGCATAATGGAGTGGATAAGCCTTTTATGGAAAGCATATGTACCATTCAATAATTGTGGGCGGGGGTAGCTATTCATCCTCTCCATGTATCCCTTTTAGACCATGTAGGTAAATTGTGGGTTAAACACTTTCCATAGGCATCAACTCTAGGCATGGTCCTATTTAGAGGTGTGCACTCAAGCCTTCCTCAAGGACCTTATGTCCCCAACCATGTTGAGAATCCCTTGGTGTGTGTAACCATAGATTTGTAGATAATTAGTCCCATTTTGTATCTTGAATAATAGACTAGTATTGGAGTTCACAAAATGTAAGTATGGGAATCGCATAAAAATTTGACATTGTAGTTGTTTGAGAACTAGAAATCCATGGCCAATTTCCATTTCAAAGGGATGCAAAATAATCAAATTCGATTTTTGGTTGTCTAGTAGAATTAGGGTTTTTGGTGAAGAAAACCATCCCATCTTTGGCCCTATTTCATCCCCAATTAGCTGTAAAGTGAGCAGAACTGGGTACCGTTTGATGAAACTGGGTATCAGGTCACAAGAATTGCACAATATTTAATATTCTCTCAAGACTTGATTTATATGAAAGCATATGAGTAGCAGTGAAAGCAAGAGCAAAGGCCATTCAAAAACTGGGGGTCAAACTCATGTGAGGACCAATTTAGGTGAGCAAAATCAGTTTTGATCCCCTCTTATTCTCGATCTCTTGGCATACTGTTTTAGTCCTGACTTTTGATTTCATCCCCAGTTTTGAGTAAACTAGAGCCCAGTACCGCTAGTTAGTTTGGAGTACTTTAGGGATAACTCCATCCTCATCTGAAGTATTTCCATCTTGCCTAAGGAAATTGGGCAGATCACAAACAATTATGGTTGTTCCTCCATTGCAATTTTTTTTTTTTTGGGGGCCCCACTTTGATTGCCCCAGATTCCAAATTTATTTTGAGGCTCATGGTGGCCATGTTGGTGATAATATGACAAAATAGTCAACAGTTCTAATTCAACTGGTTTGATGATGGAAATTTTTAAAAATTTGGGCCCCAGTTCAAGTTTTCTACGAGTGGAGAAAAAAATATTTTTAACAAAAAAAAAAATTGCCCATAAAAAAAATAAATAAATAAATAAATAGACAGTATCTTTAAATTTTCTGAAATATAGTACAGGGGGGCAATATTAATTACACATGTCTGTCAAGTAATAAATTAATTTTCAAAGATTTCATGTTGAAAATAAAAGATTGCTGAATTTTCCCAAGAAAGATTCCTTCAAATTGTTCACAAAAAAATTTGTTCTATGAACAAAGTTGAATGATGATTAGTGTTGAAGATGCCAGGGCACTAACTACTACTACCCTATTTGAAAAGGCTCTTCCAATTTCTGAATCATTCTCTTCCATAAAAAGTCATGTGCCCAAAAGTGCACTTCCTCCCTCCCTCCCTCCAATTTGCATGCAGTTGAAAACAAGTTCAAGTAGAGCCTGACAAGTTGAAATTATTGGTGATGAACATGAAATCAGCCAGTATTTTTGGGGGGCATGCAGAAAGTACTAGGTATGCAAGTCCAAAGCTTTGAGTTTCTCAAAGCTTGTTTGGACACCCAAACAAAACCCCTTGAACCCAAAACCCGAGCAAAGAGCATACATAACCTCCTCTTCAAGTTTGCACACCCCAAGATTGCTAAATCTTAAACCCTAAACCTCAGAATGCATATCCACCTAAATCCTTCACACTGAAAAAAAGAACCAAAAAAAACCTTAAATCAAAAACCCTTAAACCTCAGCATACATATCCTCCTAAATCTTTCACACTAAAAAAAAAGACACCCCCAAACCATAAACCCTAAACCTCAACATACATCTCCTCTTAAATCTTTCACACTAAAAAAAACCTGTAAACCATAAATCCTAAACCTCAACATACATCTCCTCCTAAATCTTTCACACTAAAAAAAAAACCCCAAAACCATAAACCTCAGGGTACATATCTTTCTAAATCTTTCACACTTTTTTTTAAAAACCCCCTAAAATATAAACCTCAGGGGACATATCCTTCTAAATCTTTCACAATAAAAAAAAACCCCTAAACCCTAAACCTCAGCATACATCTCCTCTTAAATCTTTCACACTAAAAAATAGATAATAATCTTAAACCATAAACCCTAAACCTCGGCATACATATACTCTTAAATCTTTCACACTAAAAAAATCACACCCCCTAAACCATAAACCTCAGGGTACATACATATCCTCCTAAATCTTTCAGACTGAAAAGAAGCCCTAAATTATAAACCCTAAACCTCAGCATACATAACCTCGTAAAGCCCTAAACCTGTGAAACCTGAACCATTAACATACATAACCTCCTATTATTAGGACTATGCTTACAAAAACCTTTCACATTCCATTTACCTCAAATTTAGTTTTATATGTTCCTCCATTTTCCGGTGGACATGTATACCATTCAAGTTGGGAAACCCTAAATTTGGGTGGTTTCACATCTAATGGACTTGATTTTTCAACAGAAGACGATATGAATCATGTCATTGTGACAAGGGTAATGGAATTATTTCTTTTTAATGTAGTGGGTAGTAGCAAAAGGCTTAAGCTTAAAAGGAAATCTTTATGCCCGACAGTTAAAGATTCTTTAAACCCAATCTTTAAACCCAAGGGTTAAAGATTCTTTAAGGGCGAGGGTTAAAGATTCTTTAAGCACAAGGGTTGAAGATTCTTCTCCGAGTTGAGGGAGGACTTTGGAAAATCTACTTAAGAGGAGCTGGGAGGGGAACAGAAGAAAGAGAGAGAGAGAGAGAAAGAGATGCACCCTGGTCAATGGTGGCCAAGCAAGCATACTTGAGTGTTGGTTACATCATGTCCACCAAAACTTCTGAAACCCGAGAAAGACTCCCTCCCTCTGTAAAGCATTCGAACCAAAACTTCTGAACCCGACTCTCTGGAAGCATTCGAAGCTGTCGGCGTGAGACAGAGCAGCTGCGACAACTAGTACAGTAATTTGCCTCTCTCTCTCTCTCTCTCTCTCTTCCCTCTCCGGTTAATAATTGCAATTATATAAATTTTAAAATTAATAAAAAATAAAAAATAAAAATGTTTATATGTAGTTTTTGCTGAAGATGGAAGTCACAATTTGAACCAAATTCCCTCTCAAGTTCTAATTTCTGCACCCTTTTTTGTCCCCTCAATTTTGTGATATCAAAAAATTGGAAAAAATTCCCAAAAAAATAAAATAAAAATAAAAATAAAATTTAATTAAAAAAATACATCCAAAATTTTCCCCAATAAATTTGTGGTGGAAAAAAATTGGACAAAATTTGTCACCCAAAAAAAAAAAAAATCCACTTGAGGAGCACAAAGCACACATGTCAGCCATGTTATTCACTGCCACTGGGTTATAATGCCTTGTGTAAGTAAAAGGTACACACCAAAGTAGTCGTATGAGTGGCATGGGTGCTGGTCACTGGTGACAGTGTAAAACAGCACCATATCTGTGGCCCCATGTGCTGCTTGCTGCTTTTGATCAGCAGGGCACACACACACACACACACATACACACACTTCTTCTTCTTCTTCCTCATGCTACTCTGCTCAGGAGAAGAAGCTGCTGAGCACTGGCCTTGTTCATTCCAACAGATGATCACTAGGGTTAGGATATTATTATTAATTTTATTATTATTATTATTATTATTATTTATTAATATCATTCTTGAGTTGAAGAACACTCCTAGATTGTTCTTATGTCAACCAGCTGTTTGCATTTTTTCCGGGATTAAAAAAAATCTTTTTAATTATTTAAATAATAATAATTTAGTGGGTTTAGCTACCCATTTTAAGTAGCTATTTCAAATTTAGATCCTCTGTTAGGATCAATTGTCAGATTTTTTTAATTTATTTTTCAGTTTCGTTTCTCTTTCTCAAGTCCCCTTCGTGTATAACATAATGAGTGTCTTCTACAAACTATTTATGATAGACATGCATAGGCGTACAAGTAATGACTCTGTGACATGATGGATTAGGTGACCAAGGGGGCGAGGCCAAGGGCACAGGTAGTAGCCAATAGTCGAGGTGTGTCGTGAATGTGTCGAGATTTCATGTGAGAATTCAGCACCTTGACTATTCTTGGTAATCGGCGCGCCTCGTCCTAGTTACTGGATGTAATCATCCCTCATGAGAATGAGATTGCCCTCTTTTCATCCATCCAAAATGTGGTTATGAAATGTTGTTCATCTATAAGCAATGAAAGGTTATAGAAATCATTGGGTCAATGAGAGCCCGGGATGGTGGTACCTTGTGCTATCTAATAGGTTGCTATTGAAATGGAAGTTGAAGGTTATAGGTTGTTATTGATGATGACTCAATAGTCAATCAAAGCGTCAAGATTGTCATGACAAATGGTTATGTGTAGGGTAAAGAGGCCCAATGGGGGGGGGGGGGGACGGCGAATGATATGGGCCCGGCCCAAACCGGCGCCCCCCCAGCATCCTACCCACCCAGTATGGGTGTCTCTCCCAGTTGGGG
>Ga0116227_10013575_pt1 | contig 12736 bp, 9 predicted proteins | sample S1TSphgellanicum_FD_89693 | JGI IMG/M metagenome (GOLD analysis project Ga0116227, IMG submission 89693) | Host-associated microbial communities from peat moss isolated from Minnesota, USA - S1T2_Fb - Sphagnum magellanicum MG | ecosystem: Host-associated > Plants > Peat moss > Unclassified... | reverse complement strand
GTTCCGTATAATGACCTTATTTATATCATTAGTTGCTTAACCGTGGCCTCATTGTTTTGCTGAACGGCAATATCCAGTGCCGTTTGCCCGGCATTGTTTACCCGATCCAGGGTTGATTTGTCTTTATCTAAAATTAAAGAAACCATCCGTTTACCCGACATATGGTCTGAATTTCCAGCAGCATAAATCAAAGCCGTATTACCCGATTTATCTACATAAGTGACATCCGCATCATGATCAAGCAACAGTTCAGCAATGTTATACTTCATTTCATTGCCACACTCAGCGAATGACATTAAAGGTGTTTTGCCCGATTGGTTAGACTGGTTAACATCAGCTCCGGCATCTATCAATTCCTCAGCTAGCCTGTTATTAAGATCAGCCAGGTAACCGGCCTGGTATAAGAGATTGAGTGCTGTATTACCCTCTTTATCAATCGCAGCATTGACAACAAGGCCATTTGCCACTAAGACCTGCAGCATCTTTACCACATCCGATACTTCCCGACTCATTCCTCTGCCAAGATTGCTTACGGATCTGACAATCAGATAATAAACAGCATTCTCATCGTTACCTGACCTAAGGTTTACATCTGCGCCGCCTTCGGCCAGTAACTTTACTAAAGGGGCAGAAGGATATTCGCAAGCCAACATGAGCGCCGTTCGGCTGTATTGGTCAGCCATTTCATCTAGCTCAGTCCCGGCCTTGATCAGGGCTTCTACCGCGGTAGCGTCACAATTTAATACCGCCTCATGGATGGTCATCCCTCCGGTCGCAATGTCACTTTCATAGGCTGAAATTAAAGCAGCAACCTCTTTTACACCACTGCGTTGAGCGTAGGCTAGCGGAGTAGTGCCGTAAACGTCTTTATCTTCAATATCGATGCCACTCTTTTCAATCAGTATACGCACGGTTTTAACAACTGCATCCACAGCGCCAGGAATGCCTTTCCGGTTAACTAACTTATCGCAAATGCTATGCAATAGGTTCATCCCCCCGGACTCAGTGACATCCATCCTGACACCTGCTTCAGCCATAGCCTGCAGAAATGGATACATGTAGCGCAACCCTGCTTCAAAATAGGCAAGCTTACCAGAATCATTTTTCTTTTTAGGATTGACCCCAACATCCAGCAAAGCCTGAGCAGTGTGGTAGATTTCCTCAGCTTTTTGATCCAATTTCGGATCGCTAAAATCAAACCGGGTATTTGTGAGTGCATGAAAAGCAGTATTGCCATATTTATCAGCATTCGGTCTTAACCCTTCCTCTTTTAAAAACCGGATGGCCTCCGCATCAGTGAAAAGAGCTGCTAAATGATAGAGGCCTTCTTCATAGTCACCGGTAATGCTGATATCGGGCAATTGCTTGTATAGGCTTAATATATCGACCTTATCACCTGCTGCTGCAAAAAGATTGCGTTGGTAGGCATTCTTGATTTCGTTAAATTCTTTTGTCATGGGCTGCACGGGCTAATCATTACCGCTCCTGTGCAAACAAAGTGCCATATAGTGAAGCTTTGCAGTCTGATTGAGTAATCTTTTGTCTCCATTTGGGATACTGATTTTCTACTAACAGGGATATAACAGGGACATAACCCGGATACAACAGGGATATCACAGAGACCAGAGCCCTGTTATGTCTTTACATGATCTTAGTTGGATGTTGGTTAATTCAAATTTAATTACAACCCGATGTTAAACAATTTGTATGCGAAGATTGTTCTGCTAACCTAAATTAAAAAAACAAAATTATTATGGCAATTATTAAAAATGGTATCACGGGTGGTTTTAGCGGCAAAACAGGTAATGTTGTTGGCTACACCCGAAAAGGAAAAGATTGTTTGCGTGGGCGTCCAAAGAAAAGAACGGCACCACCAACACCCAATGAATTAATTAACAGGGAGAAATTTGCTTACCTTCAAAAATGGCATCAGCCACTTATTGAATTTTTACGGGTCGGATTTAAAGATTACCATCCCGATTATGAAGGCTTTGTTGCTGCGAAATCGTACAACGCTAAAAATGCTTTAATCGGGCATTCGCCCAACTTCCAGATCAATCCGGCACTTGCTTTACTTAGCTTTGGAGAGATGAGCCAGGCAGATTATGCCACCGCAGTTGCAGAAGAAAATTACTGCATCAAATTTAGCTGGATTGGGGGTAATTTTGTTTACGATGACAGGGCGATGTTAGTGGCCTATGACATGACTGGAGAAATTGCCCGATTTAACACCTGCGCTGAAAGGGCGAATAAGGGGTATTCTGTACTAAAACTTGACCCAAGTTTTAAAGGCAGGCAAATGGACATCTTTCTAGCCTTTGTATCTGAAGACCGAAAAAGACGAAGTAAGAGTCAGCATTTAGGCCTGGTGACAATAATTTAAGGGAATTAACACATACCATATGCAGCACTAAGGCTCAATTGCCGATAGTGCTGCAAAGGTAAAAACAAGGGCAATTTTCGTAATGGGAATTGCCCTTGAAGTATGCATGAACTTTGGGGCTAAAAATAAAAACATCCAATTCTAACCATATTGGAGGTAAAGTGCTATAGATTCACACTGGACAACAAACAATCATAGCATTCACATGAAAACAAAAAGTCAACAAATCACAGTACAAGGAATAGAGATCTCTATTTTTCAACAAAATAATGCAGATTACATTTCGCTAACTGACATGATCAAAGCAAAAGACGGAGACTTCTTTATCTCAGATTGGATGAGAAATAGAAACACCATAGAATTTTTAGGCGTATGGGAAAAAATTCATAATCCAACTTTTAATTATGGCGAATTCGCCATAATTAAAAGTCAGGCAGGATTAAACAGCTACAAGCTAAGTGTAAAAGAATGGTCAAATCTGACAAATGCAATAGGCGTTAAAGCTACAACCGGTAGATATGGTGGAACTTATGCACATAAAGACATCGCGTTTGAGTTTGGCATGTGGATCAGTGCAGAATTTAAAATATATCTGATCAAAGAATTCCAACGCTTAAAAGATGAAGAAAACAGCAACAAACAATTAGACTGGAACCTTCAACGTACACTTGCTAAAATAAATTACAAAATACATACGGACGCCATTCAGCAGAGCTTAATTCCAGCAGCACTCAGCTCGCAGCAAAAAAGCTACATTTATGCCGATGAAGCCGACATACTCAACGTTGCCCTGTTTGGTAAGACAGCTAAGCAATGGCGTGATGAAAATCAAGCCCCTAAAGGTAATATTAGAGATGGCGCAACTATAGAGCAGCTAATCGTACTTTCTAACCTTGAAAGCATTAATGCGATACTGGTACATCAGCAAACACCACAATCCGAAAGACTGCAAAAACTAAATGAAATTGCAATCATGCAGATGCGTTCTTTGTTCAGTAACCCAATGGTTAAACCCCTGAAAGGTTCTGTTGATTAAGTCTATGATTTATTTAACAGTTTTTGAATGTTTTTTCTAAACTTTCTGCTATCAGTATAAGACGCCGTAACAAAGTGGCGTACTTTGCAGCGGATTCATAACATTCCGTCGTCCGAAAAAAACCTTTAAACTCGCCCAGATAAGTATACTCTGCGCCTCTTGTTCGGCACTGGTTCATAACAAAAAAGTAGATCACCCGTGTAACATAGGACTTACATAGGACTCCACTAGGGTATAGAGTCCTATAACGACCTACGCAAGGCGGGCGTTAATCAACTGTTAGGCAATTGTAACTCCTTTTATTCCAGAACCAGACCAAAAGGAGATGCGAACATCCTACAACCCGAACCTACGAAAGCACAACTAAATTCTTCCAAGATTATTGTTTGAAGAAATCCAATTAACGGATAATAGCCACCTCTTTACCGGCTGTTGGTAGGCATAACCCGAAGAGTAGCCGAGGAAATACCGATGAACAGCCAACTATTATGCGACTATCATACATTAACTACAAAGCAACACACCACCCCTTAAATCAGAAAAGACTAGCGGTTTAGGCTAGTCTCTAAAGTTATACGTTACATTTTAAGGTTACTCCAAAATATCTCCTGGGTTCCTATCTGGCTTAACACCAATATTTGGGGTTCCCTGCCCTGATACAATTATTCCACCATAAACTACCCAGGTATAAGTTGCATTTGGATCAGAAACCACGGCAGACATGGGTGTACTTACACCACCTTCTATTATGTTTCCTAAATAATAGAATATGTCATTATATGGATGTGGCCTCTGCATTTACATGTTGATGTTCTGTGCAGTATAGGGCTTTGTTTGGTTTGCAACATCACCCACATCAACTCGCCTTTTATACAGTTTCTGTTCGTAGGCCCCCATAATTGCCGCCAGCTTCCTTTAGATTCGCAGTCACCCACGACACCCTTGCTATTAGCTAACCCTTCCTACTGCAAAGTGGGTTCGGGACTTGCACCCTAGAGTTGATCGCCATGCCCGGCGCACAAACAGAGGCTAGCTACTCACAAGGAATAGCTAGCCTCTAAAATAATTGCTGCTTAGTTAGAATTAAGCTCCTACTATATAAGTTAATGTAATGGCATAAGGCGCAGCATTCAAAAGTGCCGCCTGTTCAGAAATCACCGTGCCACTATTTAAAGTAATCACAATACGAAAAACAAAGCGATCGCCTGGTATCTCTGCTTTCCCTGGTACCCCTGGTGCCGCCGGTACGGCCGGTATCGTAGTCGTCAGACTCGCTAAAGTTAAACCGTTAGCTGCAAATAGCGCAACCAAGCTGTTCAACGATGCAGTGTAAGTTTGCGGCCACGATGTGATATCGGCATACTTTTGAGTATAAGTACTTACATTTGGCGTTGCTGCCTTACGGTAATCTACCATTACACTCACGGTTTTTACATTTCCACTTTCGATGACCTTTAGCAGAAATGGGTCTGTAACCGCAGGTGAGGCTTTACTTAATGTGAAAGTGTTATACGCTGCCGCTGAAGTTCCAGTTGCAGCTGTTCTGGTAAACTGTGCATTGGCCGAATTTTCAACTTCAGGGTAACGGCTCTTTTTACAAGCTACTGTACTTGTAATTAAGGCTATGATGAGTAAGAATTTAAGATATTTCATATGTGAATTATTTAATTGGACCAAAATATTTTTGTTGTATATGCATCAGGTTGCCCAGGAAAATTAGGGTTAGAAGTAATTTCAGCATTCGGATAGGTTAATCTGAAAGGGAAAGTCCTTGTACTCACAACTTCCGGGTCAACAGCACCTGTAGTATTTGGCAAAACCGGGAAGCCTGTACGACGATAATCAGTATAGGCATCCATGCCATATCCAAAACTAGCGATCCATTTTTGTGTCATGATGATGTTTAACTTATCAGCAGTGCTCGCTAAGTCATAAGCTGCTAAAACACTGTTGATGTAAGCATCTCTTACTACATCTGTAATTGCAGGAACTGTTTGTACAGAAGCTGGAACAGCCGCAGCCTGCTTGTTAATTTTAGCAAAATGCTCCAACATAGCTGCCTTTAGCAAGTCTTTAACAGTGCCATCTGTCCCGATTGTTAATGCGGCCTCCGCCAATATAAATTTTACCTGGTAAGAGGTTAAAACACGAACAGGTGCATCACCAGTACCACTTAATAACGTACCAACGCCCCCAGCTCCATCATCATAACGTCCGCCAACAGGAAATAAACCAATTAGAGACTGAGATACACGCTGATCCGTACTACGGTTTGGTCCTTTTGACGCAAATCGCAAAGAAACAAAACGGCCATCCCTGAAGTCGGGTAAGTTAGCCGGGGTAGAACCTGCACCTGATGGAGTAAGTTGGTTATAAATGTAATACGGCATTCTTGGATCATTCGAATTTTTCAAAATCGTGAAAAAATACGGACTAACAAAACTCTCACGTTGCGCACCTGTGTTGTAATTTGCAAAGAAACCAATGTTTCTATTTTCCGGGGCCGCAGAAGTTCCAAAACGAAGTTGAAAGTCTTGATCTTCAGCAGAAATTAAATTGTTACCTGCAATTAAAGCATTGATTTGCGACTTTACATCACGTTTTAACCGAACCTGATTGTATAATTTTAATTTTATAGTGTTGGCCAGTCTAATCCACTTTGTTCGATTTCCAGAATAAATAAGATCACTGTTTGCATCAGGGGAAATAGAAGAAGAACCCGCACTTAAGTTAACAATGGCATTATCTAACTGGAGAATCAAGTCATCATAAATTTTTGAACTGTCATCATACTTTGGAGTCAAGTTGTCATTACCTTTCAACGCATCGAAATAAGGAACATCGCCAAAAAGATCAACCCAAAGACTAAAAATATATGCCTTTTGAACTTGAGCTACGCCTACATAATGGGGTGCATTTTGTGCTGTTCCTTTGTTAATTATAGTTTGAAGGTCATACAATACACCCGGATAAACACCATAACCCGCACCCGAGTACCCCCATGCATTTTGGAAATTCGATCCATCTATCACGTAATCGTTCACTCTCGAATTTACAATTTGATGTACAAATGTTGAGGTAGCGGAGTTAATCCCTCCCACGTTCTGACATAGGTTAAATGTCAGCCCGCCTTCAGCAGCTGGTAAAATTTGTGTTAACGGAAGATCAGTCGGATTATTAGGATCTGTATTAATGTCTAAAAAATTCTTCTGGCAACTTCCGAGAATAACAGAGAAGCCCATTAACGCCAGCCCTGCAAAGTATTTATATTTATTTTTCATGTTATATCAATTTAGTGTAATGAATTGATTAGAATGTAGCCCTTAAGTTTAGACCAAATCTTTTTGTACTTGGCGCATTGGTATATTCTATACCAGAAATATTTCTTGTATCGGCGGCGCCGTAGGTACTTGTTTCTGGATCAAAATTGGTCCCTTTAGGAAAATTGGGTGCGTAGAAGAACAGATTACGAGCTGTAACCGATACATTTATAGATCCAACTGGTGATTTCCCAAGCCATTTCTTAGGAATATTGTATCCCAAAGCAATCTCTCTAAGTCTGAAAACACTAGCATCGAAAACCAAAAGATCGGTTTGACCAGTTAAGCCATTTGCGTTAAAATAAAGATCATTTGTAGTGGTTTGAACCTGATTTGGTATTTTATTTCCATTTGCATCTAAAATAGGTTCAAACGGAGCACTTGCACTGCCATAATATCCTTTAATAATTTTTGGCGTTAAACGGTCTTCTGTATCAGTGGTTACCCCTCTTCCTAAAAGTTGCCCAACTGTTCCAGAGTAAAGATCCCCACCATGCCTGTAATCAACTAGAACAGAGAGACTTAATCCTTTATAACGGAAGGTATTGGTTAAACCTGTTATGAATTTCGGGTTAGGATCTCCAATCTCTTGGTTTGGAACCTTGATCATTAAGCCGGTTATTTTATTGATCAAAAAGTTGCCGTCAGCATCTTTAGCGGCTTTGTTACCAACCAAAATACCATATGGTCTTCCTGGTCTCAATACTACTCCAGGATCTCCGAAGCCAGGTACAACAGAAAGCTCCGTTAATCCTTCTGTAAGACTAACAACCTTATTTCTGTTAGCAGAAAACACACCATAAATGTTCCAGCTAAAGCCATCAGGGTTTTTAAACGGATTCAAATCTAAGCCAAGTTCAAATCCTTTATTGGTCATTTCACCAAAATTTGTCAGTTTAGTAGTAAATCCTGATGTACCTGCTACTGTAACACCAGCGATTTGATTGGTTGATCTTTTATTATAATAAGTTGCATCAATTCCTATTCTATCATTCAGAAATCTCAATTCAAAACCAACCTCACGCTCTGTTGTAAACTCTGGTGTAAGATTCGGGTTTGTCAACTGGTTTCCAACGGTTCCCGCTGAAACACCAAGAAAAGGAAAAGTTAGGTTACTTGCATTGTTTCCTAAAGCAGGATTAACTGTATAAGTAGGAATCAACTGATATGGAGCAGCGTCATTACCTACTTTAGCGATGTTCGCCCTTAGCTTTCCATAAGAGAGCCACGGTGCTTTATCCTTGATTAATTCTGTAAAGACAAACGACATATTCGCTCCAGAATAGAAAAAGCTTCTATTTGCTTTAGGTAAAGTCGATGACCAGTCATTTCTTCCTGTAACGTTTAAAAACAAGAAAGATTTATAATCAAACTGCAAATCTGCAAACGCACCGATCAGCCTCCTTTGAGAATAACCGCCACCATTTGGAAGTACGCTAGCTGTATTGTCAATATCATCTATATCAAACACAACCATATTACTCCCTACAACAGACTGACGTTTTCTGGTCACCTGATTTACGTTGTGGCCCAAAATACCTTTAAAACCCAAATCAGGCAAAATCTGTTTGGTCACCGTAGCCAAAAAGGTCGATTCGATCTCCTGATTGAATATCTCATCATTTGTAACTTCACCAATACCACTGGCTCCAACTGAACCACGACGGATTGTTCTGACACGACTATCTGTAAATTGATTCAAACCAATTTTATAGTTAAAGTTTAACCAACTATTCACTTCATACCCCATACCAACGTTACCATAAATCCTATTTACATCACTTTTATAGGTGTTGTTTCGTATAGACCAGTAGGGATTATCTACACCTGATACTGGAAACAATTGCCCTAATGTAACTGGATTTTGATATGGCATTGAATTAAAATCTGACAAATTCCAGTTTCTAGCCAAATACAAAGTACGCGCAAAAGCAGAAGCTTGTCCAACACCATTTTGTGCTCCTAAAATCAATCCGTCTTGTTTTGAATTTACATATGATAAAGTTCCAAATACTGTAAACTTATCATTCATTTTCATGTTTCCACCAACGTTGATTGTAGAACGGACAAAGTTAGAGTTATCAATAACACCGTCATTTTTACTTTTCGAGGCCGATACTGTAAAATTACCTTTTTCACTTCCACTGCTTACCTGAACCTGATTTTCAAATACAGATCCGGTTTGAAAGAAGTCTTTCACGTTATTTGGATAAGCCTGATAGGGCACCGTAGTTCCAGCAGGAAATTGTGGAAGCGCCGCATTTCCGGCATACCAATGAGGAATAGTACCGCCAGTCCAAATGTTTGAACTCCCCTGAGGATAAGTAATTCCATTTCCTTGCGGATATAAACTAGGGGAGTCAAATGCTGGCCCCCAACTTCCATTGGCATTTGAATAATTAAATTCACTACCTGCACCATATTTATTTTGATAGTCAGGTAGACTAGAAACCTTTTCAATAGCATACGAACTTATTAGCGAGACTTCAAATCCTTTCTTATTCGCGCCTGCTTTCCCTGTTTTTGTTGTGATTAAGATAACGCCATTAGCCGCCCTTGACCCATATAATGCGGCAGCTGCAGCACTTTTTTCGACCACCACACTCTCAATATTATTTGGATCCAAGTCGACCGCCCTATTCGATACTGCATTATTATTCACCAAAGTTGAAGCCCCTGATTGATCGGATGAATTGTTGAAAGGAATACCATCCACAACGATTAAAGGCTTATTATTTCCTAAAAAGGAGCTATTACCACGGATTGTAATATTTGTTGCACTTCCCGGCACGCCATTAGAAGCGATAATATTTACACCGGCGACTTTACCTGTCAAAGCCCTTAGCGGGTCTGGCTCAGATTTTTGAGCTATATCACTATTAGTCAATGTAGTGGACGAATAACCAAGAGATTTAGCATTCCTTTTAATACCAAAAGTACTAACAACAACCTCACTCAATTGGCGTTCATCTGTAGATAAAGAAACATTGACAACATTTGATTGTCCTACTGTTCTTTCTTCGGAGACATATCCAAGATAAGAAAACAACAATTTGACCTCGCCAGCAGGAACGCTCAATGCGTACTTTCCATCTCCAGTAGTACTTGTTCCAGCCGTTGAGCCTTGAATTTTTACACTTACTCCAGGTAATGGTAATCCATCATCCTTCCCAGTAACTGTACCGGTAATTGTTCGGTTTTGTGCCATCGCAGCACTCGTGCACAGCAGCAAAATGAGCAAACTTTGTAAAAGTTTTTTCATAAAATTAAAATTTAGGTTAGTTAATAATGGCCTAATATAATGCTTTTAGTATGCGTGCATATCTTTTTATTACAAAAAAACATTTATTGACACTAACATGACAGTTCAAAAAACGCACTAACAATGTCGATGGATTAAAATTATATTCTGTAAAAACAGAAAAATAAAGAATTAAAATCTGAAATCAAACGATAGATTATTACGCCACAAATTTTTTACAAAACAACACACAATAAAAAAAAATAATGCAACAACAAAAAAAAATAAACACAGATATATTTAGTTAAAAAATTACACCTTCTGTTTAAGAAACTTTGGGTACTAATAGCCGGAGCTCTTGAGGCTTTGATTGAGTTGTGTCACTTGAAATATTTTTATAAGAATTGCTAAAAATAGAAAACCTGTGCACTAAAAGAGAAATAGAAGAAAAATAACATTTATTTTAACCGCTAGTATAACTGCTTGAGCAAAAAAATTCAAAGAATTAGGATTGAAAATCTTGGAAAAAAAAAATGCATGGTCTAAATCAATCAGACCATGCATGTTTAAACATTTATTTAGGAGAAACGCTTATTCGACATCATTAATCACGCGTCGCGCTTTTCATCCTTGACGGTAATAAGATTAAGGAATATCCTCTAGATAACCCGTTTTATGATAGCCTTCGATTTTATAAGTTATCCCATTTACGATAAGATCAAATGAAATTAAATCCGCGGGCGCATTTGATTCCGGCCCAACAGTGCCATTTGTCACAACCTTTCCATTAGCAATGCTAAACGTAGGGATAGTTGTTTTAGTTGTAGCAATATTGGCGATATTAGTCCCAGAAAATGTCTGAGCACCAATTTCTACCGGCACTTTTCCCTTAACAGCAATTACTGTTGTGCCTGATTTAAGTGACGCCGAAGTCTGAACCCACATTTCTGTTGATGAATTGGCTGAAGTATTAAAAGTCATTACAGCGTAATATGAACCTGTATTATTAACTTTAACATACCAGTCGCCCGCCATATTTTGAACGGAAGTTCCTCCAGCCGGCACATCCTTTTTACATCCGGATGCGAATACTATTATTATAAAAACAACAACAGTATTTATAAATATATTTTTTTTCATTTTTTGCCTTCTAGTTTATGAATAGATTGTATTATTTACCCCACCAAACTTTAGTAGTAAGCGGCACTTCGGTCGGCGTGTTAGAATTCCTACTTTTTTCGTTGTCAGGAAAAACGAATCTCCTTGGAAAGTTCCCAGTACCAGTAACGCCATTTACCGAATAAACTATTCTACCAGCATATAGCGTTGCATATGTCGGATCTTTAGAATAAACAGGACTAATTTGAGGGTAGCCCGTCCTATTCTGTTCAAAAAAAGCTTCAAGCCCATGAGGACCAAACAAAGATGCCCATTTCTGTACTATAATCGCCTCTACCTTACCCTCCAATGATGCTGAACTAGGATAAGCATAGCTACCTCCAGTACCAATTAAAGCTCCGGGAGTTAGTCCTACCTGGGTAAATGCAGCAGTAACACCTTTGTCATACATAGCTTTAGCTCCTGTACCACCAAAATAACGTTCAAGAGCTTCCGCCTGCATAAAATAGGATTCAGCTTCACTAATTAGCCAGGCAGGGTCTGTAGCGTTTACGATTGGGTTTGAGGCACCGTTTGTAACAGTGACATAATCTCCTTGATTAATCGCTACGATATTATCTCCATAGTAAGCTTTAGCCCTAGGATCGTTATTTTTATTTAACCAACTAACCAATGTAACACTAGCTTTCAGGTTATCTGGAGTATTTAACCTTCTAAAATTATATTCATAAAATGGATTACTCTTATTAGGGATATCAACAAAGACATTGGCCCCAGCACTCAAATCAAGAAATTTTGCATTTGCTGAGTACAGAGCCCTTATGCCCGCTTCCGCTTCCGCAGGCTTTGCATTTATCATCCGTAGATACATTTTCAGCTTTAGGGTATTAGCAAATTTCTCCCAACTGCCCATGTCTCCAAAAAACAACAAATCCGTCTTACTCTGCGCAACTGTTAAAGATCCTGTTTTATAATCCTTAGCTAAAGCAGCGTCTATTTCAGCAATTAAAGCTTTATAAATAGTATACCCATCATCAAATTTAGGCTGTACATAAACTGTTGACTGCAAAGCTTCGGTGTACGGAACCTTATCAAAAAGATCTACCAATACTTGATAAGTATACGCTTTCAAAACAGTGGCCATTAAATTATAATGCCATTCTTGAGATTTGTTTGCTAGTTCCAGCGTAAGTCGATAATCGTTTAGTGCCCCACTGTACAATTCTGTATATGGACCATTTATAAAAGCAGAAGTATTCCCTATATTATAAGAATCTACTGTTCTAAATTGGCTGGAACCACTATTTTGCGTCCAATATTGTGCCCACATGCCACCAACAATAGATAAATCACCATTTACACGGCCGATTGTTGACATTGTACCAGAAGGGAAAAGCACCTCCATTGTCGCATCTTCAACTTTAGGGTTATTTGGACTTCGGTTAATATCAAGCTTGCTACAGCCCGATGTCACAAACAAAGCTGAGAGCACGATTACTTGTGTATAATTAAATATCTTTTTCATAATTGTAGACCGTTAAAATGTTACGTTTAAAGAAAGACCAAAGTTGCGTGTAGAAGGTCCAGTTCTGAATTCACCGAGTTCGCTAGATAAATCGTTACCTAAGTTTGAAACC
>Ga0116227_10013574_pt1 | contig 12737 bp, 7 predicted proteins | sample S1TSphgellanicum_FD_89693 | JGI IMG/M metagenome (GOLD analysis project Ga0116227, IMG submission 89693) | Host-associated microbial communities from peat moss isolated from Minnesota, USA - S1T2_Fb - Sphagnum magellanicum MG | ecosystem: Host-associated > Plants > Peat moss > Unclassified... | reverse complement strand
AATTTCCAATGGGTAAATAAAAAAAAAAAATGATTTCTATTATTTTTTTTTCATAATTAAAATGTAACCAAAAATGGCCAAAACATCTTATAAATTATAACTATTTCATCTACATCAAAAAATTTGGAAAAAAAAAAAAAAAAAAAAGGAGGCCAAAGTCCCTAGATTTCAAAGAACCAATTTCTGAAATCACCATATTTAGCCAATAGGTTCCTGAAGGTTGCCAAAATATAGCAGGATTTTTTTTTAATTTCTAATCTGTAGCCAAATTTTGGCTAATTTCTCTTGTAAACGATCACTAATGTGCCTCCATCACAAAATTGGGAATAATAATAAAATTTATAATTATTATTTTAAAAATTAATTAAAAAAACACCCACTCATGATAATGTCACTCCTAACTAACATTGCCTAACATGTAATAAAAAGGCATAATTCATTAATAAAACCACCATGAAAGCCACACAAGTTTACAAGTTCATGCCACACGGAACTTGGTAGTTGCCATGGTACCACCCTACCAACATTATTACATCATTACTGGCTACCATTACACCAATTTGTCTTCCTATAAATCTTTCACTATTCCTACAAATAATCAAAGACACTCCTCAAAATCTTCCTCCAAATCTTCACACAACAATGGAGGTTCTTAGAGGTCCATCATGACCTTAATCTTTGATGCAATGGGCTAAGTGGTACCTACTTCCTTTGTATTCCCACCAAACAACCCTAACCCAACAAATGGAATTACTTATGTGGTGAAATAAAAAATAAAATTCTCTTTTTTAATTTGTTGTCTATTCCCTTAAAATGGAGATCAATGGTAATATTTTATTTTCTTTTAAGCATCCGTAAATGTCCTTATCTACTATCAACATCTAACAATTAGCTTGGTTCAAAAGAGTTTACAATTTTCATTTAAGTAAAGATTGCACATTAGAAAAACTTTTTTTGACCTTTTGGAATCTTAAATTACCTTTTATTTTGTGTGCCTTTGTCATGCCATGATATCATTTTAGAATATTTTATATTTGAAAAACCAATATTTGACATATAAAAAAAGGTCTAAATTATAGAAAAATATGGAATAACATAAAGTTTGGTTTTGTTTCATTGGGGTATCAATGTATTCCATCTACCTGGTTTGATTACTTGAATATTTAAAAATTTCAGGGGTTTTAGGATTTTGAAAGAAATCTTAACTCGGCCCACCATTTTGTTACCCAACTACCCATCAAGCCAAGGCCCACCTATTGGACCCAACAAAAAAAAAAACTATTATCTAGTCATAATTTCTATTTGCATAAAATTGATATCAAGAATCAACAAGACAAAATGGTCTTTTAATATTCTTCTAATATCATGGGATGTTCTTTACATCTTTACAAATTATTTCATGAAATGTTACATTTGCGCAGTGTGTGCTATGAATGAAATATATGTATGTACTATGCACCCATTCTCGAGCAAGCATTTTTTCCTTTCAAAAAATGCCCCAGCATTTGGATAGGACAAATTCCACTTGATAACTTCAAGATACACCGAAACAATTTCTGCCAATGCCTTAGGTAATGTTGGAGAGGAAGTTAAGAAGGAATATCCACAATTTCAGAAAAAATTAAAGAAATAAAATAAAAAATCCTTTTAATTTGATGACTTTTACACTTGTTTTTCTCACAAATATCTTTTGTATGAGTTGAATTGGAATTATTTTTTTTGGGTTGCCGAGTGGCATAAATTTGCCAAAAAGGGTGATTCTACTACACACACCCATTTGCAGATCACATGGAAACAACCATTTTTTAAAAAGAACAAAATTTGCAAACAACTTTTTTGAAAGATTAAAGGATGACAATTTTTAAAAATTGCACTTCCAACATTCAACACTCACAAACTAGCACATCAAATCACATCTACAAAAAACTACTAAAAAAATCATGTCACCCAACAAACTGAACTATTATAGAGAGAGAGAGAGAGAGAGAGAGTCTCTAAATCTTTCATGGTCTCTTGTTCATGAGCATTGTCATGTTCTCTTGTGTTATCATGAGTTTAAAAAACTTTTTTTTGATGAAAATGTGTTTAGTTACATGACATATCCCCACTCAAGAAGGAAAAATTATCCAAGTGTTGTACTTCTATGTCCCTTGCACATACCAATTGGGTACTGGTATTGAGTCCTTGACAACAAAGTTGCCACGAATCACAATTTCTAACATTGCAAGATATCAACTTACTTTTTTAACATGATTTAAACATGTCCACAAACTATGATATTAATTAGTAATTAACATTGAGTTATATTTGTTTGGAGTTTTGCAATTTTAGTTCACAACTATAAAAAAATGATATTTCTTCTCTTTTTTTTTAAAGATAAGTAAATAAATAAATAAGGAAGGACAGAGAAGGATGTATGCTGAAAATTGAGTTAATTTCTCATTTTCTGAGACTTTAGTTGATAACAATATTTGGCTCTAAAATCTACTTTTTATTAAAAAAAATTTAATGTCAGTTACCAATGGTTACTAACATCATCTTAATATCAATGCAAAATTATATATAACAATTAAAATTTAAGGTTAGTTAACATATTAGGTGTGAACTAATAGTTAATTTTTAACATCGTTAGTATTAACCTCACATTGCAGTGAACATGATGCAACCAATACTTTTATTTACCCAGATTGCTCTCTTTATGAACTACCATTGTTGGCCAGTTCTTAGAAATAAGAACCGACCTCTACTAGGGTAGATCGACGACCCATCACCCATCAGCTGCTTATGATTGAACATTTATTTATATTTTCATCATATGTGTTTCATTTTGAATGATTTAAAATGTTATGAATGCACTGCCTTAAGCACCCTAGGAATCATCTTTCAAATGCGAAGGAAAAGGGGTAATGAAAAAATAACTGAAAAAAAAACTTTTCAAGTTATAAAACAGGGATTTATTTATTTATTTTCTTCTCTTTAGACCTTGCTATTTTTAAATCTCATAACTTTCTTATTTTTTATTCATTTTAAATAATTTGAAATACTATAGGAATGCCAGCTAAAGTTCTACAACTCTAATAACAACACCCTCCTACTTTTTAATCTCATAACTTTCTTATTTCTTATTCATTTTAAACAATTAAAAATATTATAAGAGTGTCATGAAGTTTTACAAATCATCTTTGAACTCTAATAGCAACAAAGCAACATACAAGAAAGAAATGTTTAGGTGTTCAGAACCAGTCTTTGCAATGTTTGATGATTCCCCAAGTGTATAATACCCAGCCGTGTGGTGGGAGTGTTCTCCTACGGAAAAGTACTTAAGAAACATCATATCATCAAGTAGGGCTAGCATGCATGATGAGTTTTATGGACAAAAAGAAAGAAAAACCCATCATGATGATGAGCCCCATTGCTGCTTGTTGTTTGCAAAATCTTCAAAGACAATTGGGCTACTAGCCCTCCTAGTTTGGTTGTTGAAGAGGTGGAACCACCAGGTTGAGAGAATAGGATGAGAGATTTGGATGATGATTATGATGATGATTCATTCATTCCACAATGATGAAAAAAAATCCCGAAGCTCATCTATATTTTCAATCCTTCACAATCAAACTCCCCAACATACAAGATTCCAATTCCTTATTGCAATGAAAATTTCCCCATGCCAAGAATACACCGACAAGTACTCTTGTTTTATCAACTTCACAAATCAAGAATCATCCATCCATTCATCCAGCCATCCATCCACAACCTTTCTACTTGTGACAAGCATTGGGTGCTTGATCTAGTAGCACATAGTTATTATTTGAAAGCTTGGGTATGGTGATACTTACAATAATTTATTTATTTATTATTATTTTTATTTTTATTTATTTCAATTTTGTGATGTAATCACACTGGCAATTATCTGCTAGAGGAATTTAGCCAAATTTGGTTACATGTCAGGGAACAAAAAATAATTTAAGAATCCTGAGCATTATTATAAAGGCTACCCACAAATCTTTAAGGACAATTTGCTAAATAAGATTTTTCCAAAGTTATTATTACTAAACACAGATTAAAATGATAATTAAAAACTCAGATCCAAATAAATAAAATAATTTTATGAAATAATTCAAGCTTTACAGATCAGGGGATTTTTTTTTCCCCAATTTATTGAAGATTTTTTTCCAAAATTTAGCAAAATTACTTGAATTTACAATATGAAAAAAAGAAAACACTATCCTAAAATCTCCCAAATGTTTTGTCAAGAGATTTAAAGAAATCTTTATTTATTTAAAAATGCTCAAATTAAGATTTTTGAAATAGATTGAGATGTACATCAAAGAATTTTGCTAAATTTCAGATCCAAAAATATTATAATTTCAAAACTAACAGAATCAACTATCTGTACATACTAAGGTTCCAGAAAATTTTGAAAAATAAATAAATGGTCGAAAAATATGAAAATCAAAGGAAATTTTAATTCCAGCAATTCAAGGGTGTTTTTTTCTGACAGATTTTGTCGTTTTTTCAACTAAAAAATTGGGAATTTTTTGGATTTTTATTTTTTTTCTAGTTTGAATTCGACTAATTTTGATTTTTTTTTTTAAATCCCCAAAATTTCAATATCACTTTCACAAATTTGGTAATAGAAATATTTTTATGAAATAAAACCGTGGTGTACTCGTCTGGTTTTTTCCAGCAAAACAATTGGGAAATTTTTTGGAAATTTTCGTTTTCCAAGTTTAAATTCGACTAATTTTGCACTAATTATGCTAAATTTTTAGGGGGAAAATCCCCAAATTTTCAATTTCACGATTCAAAAATTTGGAATTTTTATTTTTATTTCAAATTTCAACAAAAAAGACCCTGGTGTACATGTCTGGGTTTTTCCACCAAAAGAATTGGGAAATTATTGGAAATTCTATTTTTCCTAGTTTAATTTCGACTAATTTTTGCTAATTGTTTGGAGGAAAAATCCCAAAAAATTCAATGTCACGATTCACGAAATTGGTATTATAATTTTATTTTATTTTATTTATTTAGAAAAAAGACCCTGGTGTTAGGTACTTGTGTGGGTGGTGGAGCTGTGTGAGCGTTGTGTGAAAAGGGATTTTTTTGAGCCTTTCCGTGTTTCAATGGAAGAAGTTGAGGAGAAGCAGCGCCATCACTTCTTCGTCTTCTTCTCCTGCGTCTCCCTCTCGACTTTTCTCTTCCACCTCTCTTCTCTCCTCCTTTTGTTCCACATTCTTACACGGATTTGTGCTCCGGATCAGCGAACTTGGTAGCTACTTACATTAGGTTTCTGCTGTTTCTTGTCGTTTGAAAAACACTGGTCTGTAGAGAAAGATATCGCTTCTCAAAGAGAGCTGTTCTGGTTGTGTATCCGTGTGTGCGCGTGTGTGTTTTGTTCTCCTTCTTCTTCTTCTTCTTCTTCTCTGTTATTTGTTCCTTTGGCCGTCTGGGTGGCGCAATGGGTGTTGTCGCATTGGTGTTGGTGATGGGTCTACTGGCGATGGCATGTTTGTTGGCGGGAGTGGCAGACTGTGAGCTGCTTGCGGAGCAGCAGCAACAGCAGCAGCGGGCTTCTTCGAGAGTCGTCGTCGGGTTGTTGCCCGGTGGGGAGGAGGATCTCAAGTCCTCCGAGTCGCGTATTTCTGAGGAGTTTGAGAACTGGATTCGGCATCTTGCAGACGGAAATAAGGAGGAGCAGAACAACGGAGGTATGCTCGCGGAAGAGAAGGATCGGCCGTTTCTTCACAATTTGCGTTACTCTGAGGGGACCAAGATCGAGGGCACACGGAAGTCGAAAACGGGAAGAAGCCATCACGTGAAACAGGCCGCCGATGTCGTCGTGGAGTCCATCGACCAGTTGCACGAGAAAGACGGCGCTGATGTCGGCGTCCCGGAACAAGGCGGCGGCGGCTCATGGGGTGTTAACCATCATCTCCTTTCGCCCTCTTTTTACTTGCCCTTTTTCTTTTGTTGAGCTCGCTCCCAGATCCTGTAGAAGAAGAAGAAGAAGAAGAATTGTCGAAATAGAAGTCAGAAGTCTTTCCCACTTTGGGTCGCTGACAGCTTCCCACACTTTGGAGCAGTGCTCAGAACATTGAACCCCATGAGATTGCATTCCGGACGTGAAAGACACATACCCATTGCGCCAACCAAACCCACTTCCTGCCTTTTGGGGACTGAACTGAACTGTTGCAACAGTTCATGACCATATCAGACCTTGGATGATCCAATTCCACCTGCGAGGACTGGAAAAGAGAGTCCTCTTCCTTGACTCCTGCAGCCATCAAGAGCTTGAGATTTGATCCATCGCCACTTGTTGCAAGGAAACGATGCTGCTGCGAATGCAGTATTCTGTTTAAAATCTTTCAGAGAAAAACAGTTTGTTGGTGCTTGCTGACGATGCCCACAAACCCCCCCTCCACTCCTCTTCCCTAGAACCCGTAGCATCAACTGGGTGCCAATTGCTCTGGAGGTTTGATCAAGTGTCTTCTCATTCTCTTTTGGGTTGTTTCTGTGGAGATAGTCTTCATTTCTGCCTCTTTGTTTGCAAGGAGGTTGTATTTCCATGAGTTTCTTTCTTTGAAATCTCACAGGAGGTCTTTCTTTCTTGATTTAATTGCAGGAGAGACTGTGACTGCAGCAGTTACAGCACAACCACTCATGCAGCAACACACCAAGGTCAGAACCTCTTCACCCTGCATTTTCCTTTGATTTCCTGTGGTACCCATCAGAAGCCTTTTTCGGCAAAGGAATGCTTATTGCAAAACAGTTTGAATGTGGGCGAATGTGAATGGTGAAGGCTTGGGGAATGTAATGGGTGAATTGGAATCCCTGCAGGACCCAGAATAGAAAAAGGCATCATGATTTGTTAGCATTCTCTTTCTTCCAGTGTGATGAAGAATCCGTATGTCCAGAGTCCCAATAAGTCAGTCACACTGTGACTGGGATCTGAGCTCTGCTGTTTTGTTTGTAGTCATTGTGAGGATCATCCGCTGTACATGTTCCAAAATCCAAATAGGCCTTCTGGTTTTAGAATATTGAGGCTTTGGTGGGTACTTGCATGCTTTACTGTTGTTGAGATTGCTCAAGAGAATTGATAAAACCACCAACACTCTTTTGCTGACAAAAGATAGGGATGGATGTTGGGCATTTGTGTGAAATTCAGGAAGATGGACTGGATCAAAGCTACCAAAGTGGGGCTTCAGATGAGGTACTGTGAATGTCCTTCTGCCTTATTCGCTTCCTTCAATTGTCTATCAGTTTAAGTCACAGTAATTGCAGATATACTGACAGACAGACAGATGAACGAAGTGATAAAAATTGTGATTACAGGGAAGAATTCATGCCAGGATCTTCAAGGAGACTTGTTAAGGGCCATCTTTCAGACACTAGTTGAATGAAACTTCTGATCTCAACTTCATAGGTCAAGAATGAGCATTGTGGAAATGAAAGAGCCCTCTGTTGTGAAAAATGTCTTGATGAACAGGCTAATTCACTGAGGAACTTGCCTGCCAAATTTTCTTGCACATGTGGTCAGCCAAGGGATCAATAGAAGAAAATAGCTTTTTTTTTCACTAGGTTGGTTTGCTGATCCAGCCTGATGCCTGATCAGGTGGTAAGAGACGAATGGGAGATAATAACAAGCTCCCTGCTGAGAATGGAGGTGGTGAAATTCTCGAATGGAACAGAATTGCAACTGTTTCCATCATCAGAGCCCATCCACAAGCAGTTGAATGAGATGCGGAGAAGACTGGGTGATTTTCAGCAGTGCTCACCATGCACTTGCTGTGACCGAACACGCAGCTGGTGTATCCCCACTGCCTGCTGTTACAACATCCGATGCAACCTCCAGGGTCTTCCATTTGGCCTTTGTTCATTTGTCCCTATCTCCTGCACTTGCTACGGATGCACCAGCTGAAGAAGAGAGTAGTAGGTGTTTGGGAAGATGAATCCCCCACACAGGTCTTGTTGGTTGGGCTAAATGACAGTGCCTAGTTCTGAATGAAAACCATGCACAAAAGGTAGTACCCACCTTGATTGCCGGAGATGAACTGGAGTGATCAACTTGAATGCATAGATACAAGGACTTTTTTGTTGTTTTTAGCAGAAATATTTGTTGCTGAGAAGTTTGTTCATTCATCTCCTTATCTCAATGTCCCCACTTGGAGGAGCAAGGAGCCCACAATGTGTGAGAAGAAGATCAAGGGTTTGGATGAACACCATTCTTGCAATCTGGTAAATTGTTGGGAACACGAAAATCATGGCTGAGGAATTTGTATAAGAGAATGGTTCAACTACTCATAGAAAGTCTTGGGTCCATGTGTGAATGGTAGTAATGCCTGTGGGTATAAAAGTGAGGGGTGGTGGCCTGATACTAGTGAAACAAGTTTTCAATGTTTCCATGTTAGGGGAGTTGGGTATGGGTTTTGTAGTGGTTTTCCTCAAGCTAAGAACTTTGCATCCCATCCAATTATCTCAGGCCCACCCAGGTTCCTTGAACCCTTTTCAATGTGCTGTTCTGAGTGTTTTCTAACCAGACAGCTCCTACACTAGTTTTACACTCAGTCCGTGATATAAAAAATGCATGGTACTATGGTATATGAGCTAGTTCCTGCTGTTGAGATTGCAGGTTGAAACTTGATTGTAGAGAAACATGGATCTCCCTCCCAAATCCTTGTTATTTATTGAGTATGGAAATACAATTTGCATTTGCTGTTTTATTGGGTGTGTCCCGATTGTCGCTGTTTGCAAGGGCCTGTCTTGTGCCATTCAGGCAAGCCCAAAAAATTTGCCTCTCTTTACCCAAGAGAATCTACTCTTCTGAGATTTGAACACAACCTTCAAGGTGCACATTTCCCATCAACTAACTGTTAGGGAAAGCTTAAGGTAGGAGGATGGTGAGCTACAGATTTCAATACTGAAACTTCACATTACTTGCTACAATGCACATCAACTCGCACTCAAATTTTATACTCTCCTGTGCTGAAAAATTGCAGCTCTTAGTTTAAACAACATTCTTCATGGAGCATTTCAAAGACATGGATGATCATCATCTGTCAACATGGATGAGGTTTAAGCATGTCACATTGAGTATCACCAATTGCAAGTTTTTCATTGAACCAGTGTATTTTTTATGTAACAAAGGTCTCATTACATAATTGGTCTGCTTCTTATGGCCAGTTAAAACCGGTGTTGGGTAGGTACAAGGCTGGAACTCTGGTATATAGACTAGTACTCATTCTGGCATCAAAAAACTGACCAGACTGGTAGTATGAAACTGAGGCAATACCAGTTTAATATTAGAGCTAAATTGATCTCAATATCAGGTATATATACTTGTCACATTTTGTACCTTTATGACAATATGCACTTCCTCATCAACTTCTTTACTTTAGAAAACAAAGTTGAGCAGTTTCAAATTTAATTTTTTCAGAATTTCAGGAGTTGAAGAACAAGCATGCAAAGTACACCTTGTGTTTGTGTTTGTGGATCTGTAATAGTAACCCAATGGTGAGGACTCGAGGTTGATTCCCAACAATTTTTTTTGCAACTGTCAATTTTTGTTTCCAAAACAATCTTGACTAGACCTTTTTATGAATTATTTTGTGTGGAACATCAATCAGTCTTAAGGTACAGTACCAGCCAAAAATAAGCCTTCTAAGACCCTAATACCAAAACCAGAGACTTGTAGAGAAGAAAGTTTTAAGAAAGATCCAATACCAGTACCTGGGCTGGTACCAATTTAATTTTTTTAAAAGGATTTTATACCAGTGACAGCTGGTATGTTCAAAAGTTTATACCAACCCCCAATATTGATCCAAAGTTCAAACCAGCAAAATGGGTTAAATTAAGAAATGTTTCATAAACTTTTATAATAATAATTAATAATTAATAATAATTTTTATTTTAAAAAATGAACTCACAATTCTGAGTAACACCCACTCGGTGAACATTTCTCAAATTGTGGGACCAAATGCAAAAACTACATCATTCACCTTGTGTAGTCTCTCATCTGCATTTGCCTTTTGTCAAAGCATTTTGTAGCCCATTTTGTCAAAAGTTTCTGGGAGCAATGGACTTGCTTTCTGGGGATTTGCAATGAATGGGGAAAGATGATGGGCAAGCCTTCTTGGTGGGGAAGGAAGGCCATCACCACCACCACCACCACCACATTATTAGAGTGCTGAGAACAAACAGAGCTTGACTTCCAGTTTATTTGCATGGCATTTGTTTCATGGGTCGACTGCCAAAATTCTGCTTTGTTGGTTCTGTCCTGCCCACCTGCAAGGGATTTTTCACCACTGGTTTCATAATTTTGAAGACCTTCTTCTTTCCTTCTTCTGACATGCTTCTCTTCTAAAGTGCCTGCCTGAACATTGTTACATCTGTGTTGATTCGGAAGAGCTTGTAAGGGCACAATGTTTTTCAGTCTCTTTTGTTTTTGTGGCAGGGCAACATGTTAGTCCCGTATTCGGGGGTGTACAACAACGAGTACATCATTACTATTGTGCAGCTTGAGATTATTCGAGCATGCAAATTGCCTCATGGCACCAAGCAGATTACTCAGATGGGCTAGTTGGTTGCCTTCAGTCTTTTTTTTTTCCTGCAATGAAAATCATTTGTGGAGGAAAAAAACCACCCCAAAAAGAAACTTATTAGATGGGTGTTTTGTAAGGAGGGAACTACATTCACTCTTTCCATAACCCTCATCTAAGCACATTAAAAAACCTGGAGAAGAGTTTTCTTTAGTATAGTTAGGGGGCACTTTACATGATTTGAATGTTTTGCATGACATTTTGTTTGGAAGATTTATACTTTATACGAACCCTTGTTATGCATTATGGTGTATTGTGTTGCTAGGAATGATAGCATTGGTTTTTACACAAGACTATTTTTGTGCAAGGTGCTATAAAAAAGGCTGGCCTTGATTTCTATGCTAGGTAAGGCCCTAAGGGTTGGGTGGGTTGGGTGGGGGAGTAGCTATTACCAAAATAAGGACCCATTGCAAGGACATTTCCAAAATTGGGGCTTGATGGTGCAAATTGCCTTGCAATGGGTCATTGTTTTGGGAATGTCCCTGTCCTAGGGTCTTTACCTACAATAAACTCCATTAATGGAGTTATACAATGGGAGATTACTTGAACAAATTCACATTGGATCAAAGAAGCATTGTGGTCCTGAGAGAAAGGAAGTTCATCCTCTAAACCTAAGAAGATGTGGTTTTTCCATTTTGCTTTTGAGGTGAGAAGGAAAGTGGTATGATTTGCGAGTCCAAGCTCCTTTACATATGTTCCATCAGACTTAAAAGGGACCGGGGGAGCGGGGGAGGGGGGGTTGTGAAACATGATTTGTAGCTTGACATTAGCACCAAGAGGAAAAAAAGAATATGTTTAAGGTGAAAATTCCCATGAAGATTACACTCACAATTGTCCATAGATTTGTGTGTCATAAGTGCCACCCTTAAACAACAACAAAAACTGCAAGGCAGAGGAAAGAGTACAAAGTCCGTGACTCCCAAACAAAACCTAAAAAACTAATAATAAAAAAGTATGTGCCCATCCGTGCATGGCATGGTGGGTTTCATACGACACACTAGATAGAAAGAAACCCGATGGGCATCTCTCTCTGATGTTTTTTTGCAGTGTTTTATCCACCAAAAAATTCGCAGATATGCCTGGACTCAACAACATCAAACAAGACAAAAAGGAAATTCCCCCATCTGCAAACTGTTTTGCATTAGTTGTCAAAAGTATGTATCTGGCCACGACCAGTTTTGTGTCAGAAATTGTACATATTTTAGGGCTTAAAACTCAACCCATCTGTGCAACCGCCAGTAAGGTTTAGAAGAAAAATCATAACCTGCAACAAAAAAAGAGAAAGAGCGCATCAATACAATCCAAAAGTCAGTTAGTTTCCAGATACGTATCCAAATTCCCAAAACTTGAGTTTAAACTTCAAACTTCTATAGTGATAATATAGTCCTCTAGTAACTGAACTTTGTCCCAAAAACAAAAAAAAAAGGAACTTATATAATAACGGTGTGTTTGCCAGTGTTCCATTGCACACCGTTCGCAATGATACCAAATGGATATGGTGATTACCATTCTATTCTAATCCCGCCGCCATGGTTCCATTCATGTGTTCCTATGTTTTCATAACTTTGGATTCCTGGGTTGCTCATAATTGCACCTAACTTAGTTGGCTCTCTTATGGGTTGGGTTGAATGATATAGTGATGAATGTTGACAACCACTTTTGCAAAAGGGTGGTTGTCATGAGTTGGAGCCATTAAATCACCAAGACGGTGTGATTGTTGGTAGTTGCCATCAAAATTACACCCATTTTCAGTACCTCTCCGGGACATTTTCATTTGTACCTCCTTGTTCTTGCTTCAAAGACACGAACAAAGAAAATTCACTAAGCCGCCACCAATGATGGACCTACTACACTAAATAGTTAGCTGAGAGATAATGTCAAGGACTTCCAAAATTATTATTTATGATAGCACTACAATTATGACCCAAACTTGGTGCTGAAGGTTGTTTGGATGCTTTGTTTTGGATGACTTTAGGCTACCTTTGAGTGGAGTGCCACCATGAATGAATGTGGCAACAAACTACATCACCATGCCTGACCCCAACCCCCCTCCTCCCTTCACCTCTCCACCCCCCCCCCCCCCCCCCCCCCCCTACCCCCCTCCTCCCCCACCACCCCCCCAACCAACCCCAACCCCCCCCTCTT
>Ga0116227_10013573_pt1 | contig 12737 bp, 6 predicted proteins | sample S1TSphgellanicum_FD_89693 | JGI IMG/M metagenome (GOLD analysis project Ga0116227, IMG submission 89693) | Host-associated microbial communities from peat moss isolated from Minnesota, USA - S1T2_Fb - Sphagnum magellanicum MG | ecosystem: Host-associated > Plants > Peat moss > Unclassified... | reverse complement strand
ATTTTTATTGTTTAATTTCGGTTTTTTTTTTTTTTTTTTTTTTTTATGTTGGCCTTTGAATTTTTGTTTGTGTTTTTTTTTTTTTTTTAGGTAGTTACTGTTGATTTGGAATGTTTTTCTGGGGTCGGGTTTGGCTTCTTGATGATGCTTATTTGTTAGTTAACATTAATTGAATTTTTTCTTGCCATGGTTGGGTTGGGTTCAACTTTTTGTTATTTATCTATGAGCTTGATCCATGTAGTTTGAATGGGAATCTTTTTGGGTGTTTGCCCTTAGCTTGTTGTCGTTGTTCCCTTTTCATTTGATTGGGTTTCTTGGTTATTTATTAGCTAGTAATTTTGTTCAATGGGATTTTTGAAAGGTGAATTTCATTGTTTTGTTAGTGGGATTTAAATGAAAGGCCTTGATTTTTTTTGTTGTTTATTTTTTAAGTAGCTCCTTGTTCTTGTTAATAGTTTCACCATTATTGTATAAAAAAGCATACTAGGTTTTATGATGGGGTTCACAAATTAATACCCTAGACCTTAAAATCCTCCCCCACACACACCTCTCCTCTCCATGCCCCCCCCCCCCATCACTTCATTCTTCAAGTTGAAGCCAAGAAATTGTCGTGGTATGTGAAACTGTGAGGGCTTTGAGGTTTCATAAGTTTTGGTTGATTTTTCTAGTTGATGGTGCAATGAAGGATACCCAATCCTTTTTTATTTGTTGTGTGATGTAATATGGGGGGCATGTCTAGATAAGAAAGTGGGATCTATATAAAAATAATCTAACCTAGGGTAATTAGAACTTAAACGAATAGAGCCTTTTCATGGTCACTTAGTTTTCTGCTCAAACCTAAACTAATTGAGCCTTAAATGCTTGAATGGTTAATCCATATCACCTTTTTCATGTTATGGGCCCTATAATAACATTAATCATGTTCATTAAAGCAAAGATTAAATATGTGAGCAATTTAGATTGAAGTGCAACATAGATGTCATGATTTTGTGGTTGTTTAATGGACACATTGTGACATAGTACCATTTCCCTGACAAATATGATGAGTTAAGTATTATTCACAAATTGAATTTCGCACACAAATTCATAAACGAATAACGAGCATGGAATGTGAAGAGAACTATCCATTTTGGAAACAAAAATAAACAAGTTATGTGCATGCGTCTTTTATGTGATTATTGCAAGGGATAAGGAAGCTTTTAAAAATGAATCACATTGTGTGTGAAAATCAAATATTCTAATTATTCCTTAACATATTTGGGAAAATCAATGTGCGATTAGAGCAACAAAGATTTAAAGCTTAATTTGGTACAGTATGAAAGATCAAAATATGAATGTGAACATAGAAAACACTACATCAAAACGTGGCATATATTATTTCATATATTACTTTGTTTATGGTAATATAGGCCATATATTATTACATAGTCATGTAGTAAATTAGGACTCATGGCTTATGCCATTAGTAATATTTATAGTCAAAATAATTTATGTCATTAGTCATGTGACTTTTATTATTTAGTTGGGAAAAACCATGACTTTTATTATTATTATTTTAAAATATAATTAAATAACATATATTTATTGACTTATGAAATGAAGTCACATGTTTAAACATAATCATACCACGTGGACTATAAAGTTATTTATTTATTAATCTAGCCTATACACCTTGCATAGGTTAATGGCCTACATCTTAAACTAGACTTAAAACTAGGCTACCTAGGTTAGATAATCTAGGTAGCCTAAAAGGTTAAACTAAAAGTATAATAGGTAGGCCTATTATAGGTAGCTACATAGGTAGCTACATAGGATCCTATTTAATTTTTTGGTCACAAGCCATTTTTTATTGGCTCATCACAAGTGGTCCTTGCACTTTGAATATTAAATCTAATGCCTATGTCGGATGTACAACATTTTTTCACATAGTTATATAATTTACAAAGTGAAACTTTTTGACAAAGGATGTGGGATAAATTTAGTGAAAGGAAACGTTCCAACATGATCCCACATCATCCTTTGTCCCATACAAATTAAAGGAGCCAACTTTAATCATTGTTATCTTTTTCGTACTTTGTCCAAATGAAAACATTGAAACTTCATTTTTTAATATTTTTCCAAGATGTACACATCTATAGTGTCTTGAAAAGTAATTTGACTAAAAATACATTTGAATTGTCGTTATTTAATACATTTCAACATTAATGATGTCTTGAAGATTTTTTTTCTTCAAAATGATTTATAAATAAGCCTATTTTAAATGAACATTGAAAAGTCTTTTTGGGAAAATATTTTTAAATATTAATATTTTAAAAATATTAAATCTCCCCACCTTTTAAAGATATATTGAATCAATCAATGTTGTATTAAAATTATTTAAATTTAATTTAAATTCATGATATTATGGAAAAGCTTATATAAAATATTAACATATTATGTAAAATTCATAATTACCAATACACACACACACACACACACATAACATATTTTAATATCATAAACTTTTCATTAATTTTATTATGAATAGTAATTATTCATCTTTTGAAAAAAAAAGGTGTTTTCATATTATTAAATGTCATTTAATTTATTTTTTATTTTTTCCCAATTTGCACAGAAGTAATTTTGATTAATTATTTAACAAACTATTTAATAAATAAGTTTCACCCTAGCCCTATAACTTGACTGTTGTTCCTATTTTGCATTTTCTTCTTCCATTTCTCTCTCACTTTTCACAAATAGTGAAGAAGAAGGTGGAATAATTCTCCATAAGAAAATAATTTGAAAAATTTTCATAAAATTTCCTAAAAATTATAGGGATCAAATTCTATATTTTTAGCTACTCATTATATGACAACTTTCCATTTTGGGGCACATTGTGAAATTCTTTTTAGATACATTGGATATAATTAATAGGATTATATATCATTATTAATGTCAAAAATTTCAAGGAAGATATTCATCAAAATAACCTTTGAATGGAAGTCCCCTAATGATTTTTTGGGATGAATTTTCACAATGTGGCTTCAAATAAAATTCAAATAATTTCAACATTTTTTTGCTCAAAAATAAATAAATTATAAAAAATTTCAAATTATTGGGAAAATTGCTAAAGTTTCAAAACCACAACCTTGAAATAATAAAGATCCTGAGAAAACCGTAGCATAATAAGAAGTTTCACATAAATTCAATGTTATAGAAATATATGTAATATTTATTCTAAAACATATTAAACATATCATTAGATCAAAGGTAGGCGGAAATTTGTGGATTTAATGTTAGACCAAATTATATATATGAAAATTTAAATACATTATTAAATCCATTAGATCTAAGAAATGTGATAATAACAATGCATTATTTTTTCAAGGGTGAACCAAGGTTTCAATTTGCAAATGTAAGTCCCTCATCATTGTGTCCAATTTGAAATTTTGGTCAAACAAGGTCAATGGTACACCTAGTATTTTTTTTTAATGCATATAATGATAGAAAGTTGTGTGATCATGAAAATGACTACAATCATAAAGATGACATAGTTGAAAGACACATATTGCTCCATGACTAAATCGAAAATCTAATTATATATGATCAAGTCATGGATGCCATGTTTTGGCATAATGAAAGAATCAATGTCACTAATTGTGAGGCAAAGTTTGGTGTCACTAGTAGATTCCAAAGGTCGAACAATTGAGTGTACCTTGGCCAACTATGGTCAAACCAAGCAACTAATTAATACAATGAATTAGTTCCATTTGTGCACACACTAACATCTACTTTACTAACCTTGATGATAATATTGGTTTGCACAACAACCAAGTTCCAAATTACATTGACCAAGGAGGTGATGAGAATGAAAATCACATTACAAACTGACCAACTAATACATGAGGGAATCAATGCCACTTGACAAACATCTTGTGGGTCAAGGGAAAGAGCAACAAGTGATCATATAGGTCAAACTAAAAGGCAAAAATTGATAATTGGGATGATGTAGCTTGAAGGTGGTAATGGAAGTTGTTGAGGTTTGTTATAAGATCTACACCATTAGTTGGATGTGGGGCATGCCTATCACATCACTACATAACCATGTGTATGGATTTACACAATCTAGAAAAAAAAGGAAATTAAAAATTGTACACAAAATAGTAGAAGAAAACTTTGTTTTTTTATGTGAAAAAAATGCAAGGGATTGACCATTTGATTACATTTATACAATTAAGATTAAAAGTTGCAAAGATAACATAAAAGAAGAACACACAATTCAAGAACAAGATTCCAATGTGCAGATAATTCAAATGGTTCAAGAGGTATAATTTTGATGTATCATTGAGGGATGCCCAAAGTTTAGAAGTTCAACATGCAAAAAGCCTTTGCCCAACAAATCTTGCAACATTTTTAATTAATTTTGCATAAACATACATTGCACACCACTATTAACCATCTTAGATCTAGAATTGTGATGAACCAAATGTTCATGCATGTCAAAATGGAGGTGTATTTGTTATAGTTCAAACTAGTTCCAAATTTGTGCATTCAATTACACCAAACAAAAGAGAGTGGTTGTTTGTGTTGTCCTACATTAATGTTGTATGAAAGTTGCTTCCAAACTTCTACCTTTTATGAAATAAGCAATTCCATTCAAACTTCATTGAGAAGTTAACCCAATGCAACAATGATTATGTAGCCAAAATTTTGAATGACTACCATTCTTTTTGACAAGTGGGTGTCACAATTCATAACTTATGTTCAAGTGCATGACAAAAATATTTATATCATTAATCATCATTTGCTAGTTTTAGATGGCCACAATTCACAAGTTACAATTGATGTTTTCATAAGGCAAGGAGGTGGGGTTGCATTTAATCACTTGGCCATCACACATTAGCCACACTTTCAAAACATGATTAACCCTTATAGGGACTTGTGGACATTAGTTAACAAGGGGAAGGATGCTAGAAACGAGAATTTGGCATAGTGGGTATTTTTAGCTTTTAAAAAAACATTAAACTCACAAGGGTTTCAAAATTATTCAATTTTTTCAATTTAATTTAAATCTTATAATAAGCCAAATACAACCATTAAAACAATTTCAAGATACAAAAGCACATGTTTTGGATTTTGAAACAATTGATTTGCATGTAAAAAACATTTTAAGCATATCAAACCCTTGCAATGATAACATTTGCCACTATTTTGTTGGGGTCAAAAGCTATAATTGTGAACCACCACATGAATTTAGTAATCTATGCCCAATTGACATTGTAAGTGATTTGCAACTAGTAAACCAAAAGTCCACAAAATCACACGTACTAGCATCCAAGACCCTCATGATGCATATTAGCAACCACATTGCATTATTGCAATTCACATTAGTTTTTTTATTGTGTTTTTTAGTCAAAGAATACCCAAAATGACAAGTGTAAAAAAAATCACCCTATTATTTTGGATGAAATGATTTGGACCTATCGAGATGACTAGGTGGTTGGACCATGTCATTTTGACTAATACTAGGGCACATTGATTTTGAACTGTAGGATTATTATAGTTTGATTTTAAATATGAGTAAACCTTGTTTTAGTTTGAACTTCCTTCAAAAGATGGCATTAATCAAAATTTGGGAAGGATTAAGAAAGGAGATGCATAATTGGGATTTCTATTAAACTTGAAAAATGCACCAATACATTGTCTATTTTGTGTTTCCCGGTTGGTGTCACAACTTTCAAAAAAGTTACAACAACATCCAAATTCCAAATGCACACAACACAACAAAAAATGTCAACTCATAATGACCAATCGACTCACAACAAAACAAATTTAGTGTTCAATTTCACAAATACTAGATTAACGAGTTGCAAAGGTGACAACAGTGAGCTACAAAGGTGACAACAGAAACTTGAAAGCACATTAACACAAAAAACTTAGAAAGAAAGGTTTTTTGGTCAAATATCATACCTCAAACCTATGGTATGACTCTTGAAACTTGTTGCAATGCTACTTGATTCTTGAAAATTGCCATTGCATTGTGACAACACATTATGACACATCACCTTCAACAAGTGACAAAACTTGTACACCCCTCTACTAGTTATCACTAAACTTCATTATGTCAAGGTCCTTTGCTTGTTGCAACTTTAGTTCCTAACACTAATTACTGGAAGTGGCCATTGGCAATGGTGTGATCCATAATGATCACAAATAGTGGTGATAAGAGACCCTAAACCTTCATGCTATGTTGACGAAGCCATCATCATTTACAATGCGACTAGGTGATGACCTAAATTGAACCATACAAATAGGCAACATTGGCGATTCAATTAGGGCACAAGGTGGGAATCTGACTCAACAACACCAATGAGATGTGGCAATATTGGAATTTGAAAAAAGATTCCTTTAATGAATTTCATACAACACTTTTTTTTCCTTCACTTTTTGGTGATGGTTTTCCAATAAAAAAAAGGCTACCAAGCAGGGAGATACATATGGACAGTTTGTACATAGTTAACCACCATGGTGAACTATGAGCTAGCTACTGTGGTTAAACTATGGGTTCTGAAAACAACCAAAAAAACTAGTTTCCTGTCCACATATCATCCATCCTGCATGGTGAATTTGGTGGGTGGTAGTAGTGGGGCCAAACCCCCTTCCCACCAATAATTCCACTTAGGAGAAAACCTACAAAAGTCCAGGAATAAAATAAGACCCCCAAAACCAAAACCGGGGTTACAATTTTATATAATGAAACTCGGGAAACAAACTTTAGGGAAATCAGCATTTTAACATTTTTAATAACATTTTTTATAAAATGAAATGGCAAGAATGGGCCTCTAAAGCTGTCTGCTAAGTAGTAGAATATCTTATCATTACTAGGTACGTACTAGGCTAGTGTGGTTTGACAGGTGGCGTTCATTCCACAGCGCCACGGTTGCAATACTTGGAGCACAATCCAGAAGTGACGTTCGCAGAAGAATCCTTTCAGGACAGAGAAATGCCGCCATGTCCGTTGTGTTTGTCTCTCCCTGCACGCAACCTCGTACAAATGATAAACTGAGCTGTTGATCACATGAATTGTGAGCTCTGGAGAAAAAAAACAATCTGAGCTTTGGGGATTTAAGAATTGGGGGGAGAAAACAATTGGGTGTGTACAACAAGGGGGTTGGAGAGAGGATTGGAGCCATGGAGCTGGTTGGGATATGGGTCAGGCTCATGCTCTTGATGTCAATGGTGATGGTGGTTTTTGGGGGAATTGAGACTCCCACTTACACTGTGGTGCATTTGGAGTCGGACTTTGAGATTCGGTTGGTACGTCCCACTGTCTGGGTGTCTGTTTCTGTGGACGACATCTCCTTCAACCAAGCTACTCAGTGCGGTGTGCACAGGTTGTGTATTTGTCTTCACAGCCCTGGCCCCTGTTGTCTGTCTGTCTCTTCACACACACACATAAAAAAGATTTGTTCAAATGCACAGAATCTGCAGATGTTGTTTCATGATTTCTCTCTCTCTGTTGCTGCATGGAGAAAAGTTTACATGTCTGCCCTAAATTTGGTCTCTGACTTGCACTTTGTGAACTTAAAATGCTGTTAAATTTCATTACAGTTGTGTGCATGCATGCACAGGTTGATCCATTACATTCAGGGTGGGAACTTGAACCATTCCCAGATTCCCATTACAACACCACTCTTGACAGGCATAGTAACATCCGCAGGGCCATTTTTTTCTTCAGCGTTTGCAGTGCGGTTCTATGTGCCATCTGATTTCCAAGAGACACCCCCAACTCCATTCCCTGAGCTAGACCTCAAAGTGGAGAGATGGGGAGAAAAGTGTATTGCCGTGCGCCAGTTTCCAGGCTTTGCTAAAGACAACAATGTTGCAAAGGAAGCAGCCTTGCTGGAGGCAAGTCTTCAGAAGACTCCATGGGGTCCAGATGCTACGAAAGTGGATGCAAGAGATGGGGAAGATGCATACACCATTGCAGAATACAATCCCCCATTTCATATCTTTGGCCGTCTGAATGAGGTTTGGGTGGACATTGGTGACAATGATATTTGCCACCTGAACACTACAGCAGGAAGCGCAAAAGCCTAGTTTTCCTTAAACCCTGACTGTTGTCGATCTCCATGTCTAGTTGTTTTATACATGTTTCTGGAGTTTTGTTGCTGCTACCAATGAGTCTCTGGAGTAGTTATATAGAAGATGTATGAATATAGTTTGTTCAACATCTATGCTTTGTTGCAATTTTAGTGTGTTCTGCTCATACAGTTTGGCTTGTATTCTCACTGTAATGATGTGGTGGTCCGCACTAGATTTAGTGTTTGTGTTGATTTTCAAGTGTGTCTGAGTTTGAACCTTTGGGTGATTAAAAAATGCTGTAAATATCAGTGTTAATACTTTGTACTTTGTTTGTTGTGGAGTTTTTCTCTGCAATTTCATACATATATGTAGTATGTGAGTTTGTAAGTGTGTAACCTTCCTTTTGGTTTGTGGCCTTGTTTTGGAGAAAAACCACAACATTCTCAGTTATATTTTGCTTCAGCAAATCATATCTAGTGCTGTTGTACATGTTTTGGTGGGCCTATCCATTTTTAGTTACCAGTTAAGTTTGAACTCTGAATCTGTCAAGGTCTTGGTTTTGAGTTTTTTCAACAGTTTACACAAAATCTAAAAATTAGAATTTTGTTTGCTCTCAATGAAATTTCACAATGCTTTAGATGACACTTTTGTTGCCAAAATCCACACACCATCCACCATCAATTTTTCAATATGATTTTCTCAAGATGTAATTTGGAGTGACTATGGCAATACATTTTCCAATAGTAGCAACAGCAAAAATCTGGTAAAGACAATGTTGCAGACCAATAACAATTTTCACAATCATTTTTCAGAGTATTTGGATGTAACACATCAAAAGGACATGAAAGTTGACCTAAATCCATAAACAGTGATCTTCAGTATCTGCTGAGGACTTACTGCCAAATCTCCCAAGAAGTGTCAATGTAAAAGCAGTTACTCCATAAAGCTCATCTTTCCAAAAGGAAGTAGCAAGCATGGTGAAGCCTGACATGACAGGGCTTCTCTACTGATCTGACATGGCAGGACTTCTCTACTGATCTGACATGACAGGACTTCTCTACTGATCCACTTCAAAATCTTCAATTCAATCAACAAAACCTAGTACCTAGGCCTTCTCTTTCCTTCCATAACCTACAACCATGCGGTACTGTCACCCCTTGCTACCCCTCTCTTGTGACTCTTGTATACTTTTAAACTGCATGAGTCAACTGGAAGGCCAGAAAACTGTTCCTTAACATGGCAGACTATTATTTTTGTTTCAAGGTTTTGACATGCGTCCTCTCTCCTGACCCTTGTATACTTTTAAACTGTGGGAGTCAAACAGAAGACCAGAAAACTATTCCTCTGCAACATGGCAGACAATTATTTTTGTTTCAAGGTTTTGACATGGGTGAGGACTTGCAGGGTGGCTGTCCACCTACCCAAATGATAGGTGTTGAACTTAGTTTAAAAACACCAACCAGTTCCAGACTCTGCTTGCTGACAATGCAGTAGATTGCATATTTACCACAACCTGGCACACTAACTTGAAGAAACACACCCATGAAATTTGTCAAAGGGAGGATAATACATGAAAGTGCCCAACATAGCAGGCACTCCAGTAAACAGACAAATCATTCTAAACTCATTCAGCAACACAAAAACAAAGCATGATTGATGCATGAAACCAAAATAAAACTGCATTAAAATCTTCATTTGATGATGCACAGTGCAAAGATAGACCACAGAGATTGAGTGCTTAACCCTCTCTGCAAATTGCCCACACCTATGATAATTAAACAGCATGTATCAGCTCCCCAATTCAACTTCCCCAAAATAAAACATAAAAAGACAAAGAAGCTTCATGCTGGGTGGTATTGAAGCATATAACCAACCTATGAGCCCCCACTTTGGAGGCAGGAGTCCTTTGTCTCCAATGAGGAAACTTTGGACCCTCATGCAAAGCTCCACTCTGATACAGTATTATCACAATGGTTCAGTGATAATGTCAATTCCAATCCCTTCATAAAGATTAGTAACAAGACACAAAACGAGAATGATCCTAGCTGGCCACCCAAATTCAAGAAATTGCTATTCAGCAAGATAAGAACTCCAGGTTGTCATTTACCTCCCCAACCCAGGTGCTTACCAATCAACATACTTATCAAGTGTGCTAGACAAGGTTGACTTAGGCACAGCTCCAATCACAGTGTCTTTCTTTTCACCTTTCTTGAAAATCATAACTGTAGGAATACTCCTGATACCATATTCAGTTGCAATTGCCGGCCATTCATCTGTGTTGATCTTCAAGCACCTAACCTTGCCTGCATATTCCTTTGCAAGTTCATCAATCTGTGGGGCAATCATGCGGCATGGTCCACACCATGGGGCCCAGAAATCGACCAGCACTGGGATATCACTGTCCAACACAAGAGACTTCCATGTTGCTTCCGTAACAACACCCGCTGCTGCATAGAAAAGGAACACAGAGAATTGAGCATTCCAATTCAAGAGCATGGCTTAGGTTATGCTGCAGGCGTTGGCATTGTCACTTACCTACTCCACCTATGGTACACAAGGGCTATGCAAAAGACCTTGAATCTCCCAACATGCAAAGAGTCATCCTCAATAACTAATCAAACACCCTAGAGCTTCCATATCGTCAGCAGTTTTCCAAGTAAACTGCAGCAAACCGTTGAACTAACCAGAGCAAACTACACCATTAGAGCGAGAAGGACTAAAGTGAAAGCACTGACAGAAAAAATAAGACCTTAAGTTCACAATGTTTAATGCTCAACACGTCCCCCCAATTATTCCTGCCAAAGCTTGGGCATCTAGCCTGCTCAACAGCAGAGATTATGGGATCAATAAACACCAGACATGTATAAACAATGATGCCTCGACTGCCAGCACATAGGTTGACCACATTCCTAGTGGCACTTAACACACAGGAAAATACAGATCACAGAAGTGGTTCACCAGTCCAACAGCAATTCTGGAAATTCACACAACCCTCCCTGTAATGCCAAGTTTGGTCATAAGAGGAGGCTACAAGAGACAACAACCAAGGTTATGTCAAGCTCCATGTGGATCGTCCTCTCTTCAATACAGCATTGAAATTCAACCAAGATAAACTAGTATCCACGTCAACAGACTCCCCAGGCAGGCAGATGCTGCAGGATAACTTTAAATGCTCCACAAAAGCCACTTGCTGTAAAGGAAAAGTGACAATCAAATGTTTGCAGATTGGACCTCTAAATTTTGGAACTGTGGAATCACTAATCCAGCGTCAGATTCTGGTCGTGTGAAATGGCAAAGAGGTAAAGTTCCTATATATATTCAAAGATGCCAGCAATGTTTTCTAAGGGAGCTTCTGGAACCTTCTGCCCCAAGTATTGTAAAACCCTGAACTCCAGAAAAATGAAAGGCGGGGGGAGGCGGGGCGGGGGGGGGGGGGGACATCACAAATGCATCTCAGACTGATTAGGTTTTTGCACCAGTTTGCAGCATCGAGAAAATTCAAAACAAGTATCGATTCAAACAGTTTAGAAGCTCAAAGAAAATTCACTAACAGACCAAAACTCAGCCCCATGTAAATGCCTGAACTGTAAGCTCTCGGGACAAAACCTAAACTTTTTCGGCTCATTGCTTGAAAATTGAGAAGCCATGATGAATACCTCCTGCTCCCGTCAAGGTTTCTTGAGCTTCACAGACGATTTGCGACGAGCTGGAAGACTGATTGGTAGCAGAACGGGTCGCCACTACAGAAGTGGCTCGGGGCCTTGTCGTCGTCATCCTGAGCCCCGTACAAGCCGGCAAAGCAGAAGTTCCTCTAGAGCAGCATTGCCCTCTTCCGGGTGCCGCCATACTCATCATCACCACAGCTGACTGCGGTGATCCAACAACTATCTGCTTCTGCTGCCTGGGACATCCCGACAGTATGGGACCTGCCACTCCGGCGTCCATCAAAACCGCCACCATCTCCCCCCTTTAAAAAACCCCCAAACCTCCTACCCTATAAAAAAAGAGAGAAAGGAAAGTAAGAATTTTCCTAGCTGCCGCAAACTACCGTCTGAGTTCCGCAGCACAACAACAACAACCGCAGCAGCAGCAGCAGCAGCAACGCCACAACAATACAACCAAACAAGTGCGAGCCCGAGTTCCGCACCACGACAACCGCAGCAACGCCACAACAAAGCAACCAAACGAGTGCAAGAAGAAGGAGACGACGAAGAACAAGAAAAAGCCGAAACACTCGCTCTCTTTGGCTATAGCCTTTCTCACTTCCAGCCGTCGAACTTAGATCGACGGTTCCAAAGCAATTCACGATGGCGACCTGTGGATAGCGTTACGCCAGTCCTCTCACCGATGACCCTTTGGCTATCACTCGCCACGTGCCCCGTTCCCATTCGACTAGTGAAGCTAGGGAACTTGAATGCTCACCTATGTTCGGATGCATGCACCCCAGATTCACGTATTTTTGGCTATGCGTATTTTACAACGTAATTTTGTATAAAATGTTTCTTAAGTCATTAGTTACACATTTTATAAAGCATCCTCGGTGTTAAGTTGAGTGGTAAGGGTAGGTTTAGTTACTTCTCGACTTCCCCCCCCCCCCCCCCCCAAAAACCCACCCCCTTTCCCTTTTACCTTTTTCCAATTTATAACCTTTTTTATTTATCCTTAATTTAATT
>Ga0116227_10013572_pt1 | contig 12737 bp, 10 predicted proteins | sample S1TSphgellanicum_FD_89693 | JGI IMG/M metagenome (GOLD analysis project Ga0116227, IMG submission 89693) | Host-associated microbial communities from peat moss isolated from Minnesota, USA - S1T2_Fb - Sphagnum magellanicum MG | ecosystem: Host-associated > Plants > Peat moss > Unclassified... | reverse complement strand
GCTCGACGATCTCGAACGCGGGTGCCGCGTCGGGGTGCTCGCGCGACGCCACCTGCAACGTCGCTTGGCGCACCAGGCGCGTGAGGTTCTCGTCGTGCAATGACGCGACGGGATCGCGCCGCTGGGCGAGGTCGACGATCGTGCGCACGCCTTCGTCGACCAGCGCCTCGTGTTCGCTGGCGCGGATATTGGCCACGTAGACGAGCGAGTCGTTGCGACGCCACTCGCTCTGGCATCGGTCGCTGAACTCGCAGTACTCGCAGTGGTCACACGGCACCGGCTCGGTGTCGAAGTCGACCTCCTTCGTCAACAGTGCGCGCAACTGGGTACGGAGTCGTCGCCAGTAGGGACCGAATTGTTCGACCAGCAGTGTTTCTTGTACCCCCGTACCGAGCCAGAGGTGCATCGAGTGCGGTGCGCGACCGTCGAGCGCCGCGATGGCGTCGGCGTAGAAGCACAGTTGCAGGACGTGACCCGGCTTGCCCTCGGCGCGCGCGAGCTTCGCGTCGATGGGTTCGTAGGGTGCGAACCTCTCGTCGGGCTGGTCTACGCGAACGAGGAAGTCGGCGATGCCACGAATACCCTCGTGGATGAAGGGCATCTGATAGATCGCGTCGTACTCACCCGTCATGGGATTGCCCACGCGCGCCACCCACTGGTCGAACGACTCCTCGGGATTGCGTCCCGGCACCTGGTAGACGGACTTCCCCTGGTTCTCGAGGTCGGTCAGGCACTCACTCTCGTGTTGCGCCCCCTTTTCGACGAGCAGGTCCGCGAGGGATCCGCGTGCCGCGGGAGCGACGCTGAGCGTGCCGGCGTCGACCTGATTGCGTAGGGAGAGGAAGTGGCCGCACTCCAACCACGCCGTGATCTTCGAAGGAGTAAGGAGACGTTCCACCATGCCACTTCAGCGTAGGTTCGATGTGTGACACGGTGGTGTCGGGCGTTACGACGCCTCCGCGTCCGCGCTCGAGAGGCGCGTGCGTACGGCGTCAAGGCTCGCGTCGAGTCGCGCGCGCTGCGCGCCCGCGGCGAGCGGTCCCGACGCGCCCGGTGAGGAGCGATGCGCGAGTGACGATCCCGGCTCGAAGAGCGCGGCGAAGCGCGCGAGTTCCGGGTCTTGGCGCACGGCGTCGACGAGCGGTACGCCGCGACGCGCCGCGTCACCCACCACCTGACCCACGCGCGCGTGCGCCTGGCGAAAGGCGACCCCCTCTCGCACGAGTTCATCGGCGATGTCGATGGCCACGAGTGAGGAGTCCCCCGCCGCGAGTGACGCGACGTCGTCGTGGAACGTCAGCGAGCCGTACGCGCCGGTCAACGCCGCGAGCACGAGGTGGATTTGGCGAAGCGAATCGAAGAGCGGCTCCTTGTCCTCTTGCAGGTCGCGATTGTACGAGAGCGGCAGTCCCTTGAGGGTCACGAGAAGCCCCGTCAGGTTCCCCACGAGGCGCCCGGTCTTGGCGCGGGCCAGTTCGGCGACGTCGCTGTTCTTCTTCTGGGGCAACATGGACGAACCGGTGGTGAAGTCGTCGCCCAACGACGCGAACCCGAACTCGCTCGTGGTCCACAGTACGAGCTCCTCGCCCATGCGCGAGAGATGCACGCCCAGCAACGCGATGTCAAAGAGCGACTCGGCCACGAAGTCGCGGTCGCTCACCGCATCGAGGGAGTTCGCGAACGGCTCGCGAAAACCCAGCAGCGACGCAGTGAACGCGGGGTCGATGTCGAACGACGTGCCACCCAGGGCGCCCGCGCCCAAGGGCGAGACGTTGAGTCGATGGCGCGTGTCGAGTAGTCGGTCCGCGTCGCGCAAGAGTGACCACGCGTGCGCGTTCAGGTGATGGGACAAGAGGACCGGTTGCGCTCGTTGTAGGTGCGTGTAACCCGGCAGGGACGCGTCGGCGTACGTGTCGCCAAGTCGCACGAGCGTCTCGACGAGCGCCACCACGTCACGCACGACGTCATCGAGCGCGTCGCGCACGAACAGGCGCAGCGTGGTGGCGACCTGGTCGTTGCGACTTCGCGCGGTGTGGAGCTTGGCGCCCACGTCGCCGAGCAGTTCGGTGGCCCTTCGTTCGATGGCGGTATGAATATCCTCGTCGGACGGCACTCGCTGGAATTGACCGCGGTCGAACTCGGCTTCGATAGCACCGAGCGCCTCTTCGAGGGCCGTCGCCTCGTCGCTCGTGAGCAGTCCCGCCCGTTCGAGACCTCGCACGTGGGCCCTGGAACCCATGATGTCGTGGTGATAGAGGGCGTGGTCGTAGGAGTAACTCTCTGATAAGTCCCAGAGGGTCGCGTCCATCGACGCCGAGAAACGTCCCGCCCAGAGCGTCATGACGAGCGTGGCGAGGCGTTCTTCGCGCCCTGTCGCGCCGCCCACGTCTTGACGCCGAGTCCGTAGATCTTGACGAACCCCTCGGAGTCGGCGTGCTGGAACGTGTCGTGCGCGTCGTAGGTCGCCAGCCCGTAGTCGTAGAGCGCGTGGGGACTGCGTCGGCCCGTGATCCGCAGCAGCCCCGGTGTCGCGAAGGTGAGTCGCACGTCGCCCGTGACGAAACGTTGCGTGTCCGTCATGAAGGCGTCGAGCGCCTCCTTGAGCGGCGAGAACCACATGCCGTCGTAGACGAGTTCCGCCCACCTCGTCTCGAGACGCGCCTTCTCGTGGTGCACGTCGCGTTCGAGGACGAGGTCCTCGAGGTCCGCGTGCGCGGCGATGATGGCGAGGGCGGCGGGACATTCGTAGACCTCGCGGCTCTTGATGCCCACCCGACGGTTCTCGACCATGTCGAGCCGCCCGTAACCAGTCGCGCCGGCCCGGTGATTGAGTGTGGCGATGAGCGCGTCGAGCGACATCGCCTCGTTGTCGATCGCCACCGGCAGACCCTCTTTAAAGCTCAGCACCAGTTCCACGGGCTCGTCGCGCGTGATCCTGGTCAAGGTGTAGGGCTCGTCCGGCGGCGCGGCCCAGGGGTCTTCCATGGCGCCGCACTCGATGGCTCGACCCCAGAGATTCTCGTCGATCGAGTAGATCTTCTCCTTGGACGCACGGATCGGGATCTCCCATTTCTCGGCGTAGTCAACCGAGTCGGCGCGCGACATGCCCCAGTTACGCGCGGGCGCGAGTACCTCGAGGTCGGGTGCGAGGGCGTGCGTGCCGACCTCGAAGCGAACCTGATCGTTGCCCTTACCCGTGCAACCGTGGGCGACCGCCTGCGCCTCGAACTTGCGCGCCTGGTCGACGAGGTGACGAACGATGACCGGTCGCGACAACGCCGAGACCAGCGGGTACTTGCCTTCGTAGCGCGCGTTCGCGTAGATCGCGTACGCGCAGAACTCCTCGGCCATCTCGCGACGCGCGTCCACGATCACGCAGTCGAGCGCTCCCGCGGCGAGCGCGCGCGCCTTGATGTCCTCGAAGCTCTCGGAACTGTCGGCGTCTTGGCCTACGTCCACGAGCACGCAGACCACTTCGACGCCCCACTCCTCGATCATCCAGCGCACCGCCACCGAGGTGTCCAGTCCGCCGCTGTAGGCGAGGGCCACACGCTTAGCCATGGCTGTTTCCTTTCGCTAATGTCGTCAAGTCGTCAATTCCCGCGAGTGCGCGAAACTCGCGCGCCAAATTCGCACCGCCGCGGTCCTCACTCGCGATCACCAAAATGGTGTCGTCACCCGCGACACTACCGAGCACGCCGTCGAGCGAACTTCGATCGAGCGCCGAGGCAACGACGTGCGCACACCCGGGTGGAGTACGCACCACGACCAAGTGCCCCGAGCTCTCCACGGACACCACCCACTCGCCCATCATCCGTCGCAAATGATCGAGCGGCGCGGGATTGCTGAGCGACGCGGTGCCCACGACGATTCGTCGCGTCCCGTGTTCGTCGCGCACCTTTACCGTCCCCAGTTCCTGGAGGTCGCGCGTGACGGTCGCCTGGGTCGCCGCGATGCCCTCGGCGTTGAGTCGTGCCACGATCTGGGCGGCCGTTGAGATCACCTCACGATCGATCAACTCACTGATGCGGTGCTGACGTTGTGTCTTGGTCATGGTCTTTCCTCTTTGATCCAACGAAGGACGCCCAACATCGCCGAGCGCCGATGAAACACTTGGCGCCAGATGAGCGACGCCGCACTGTCGAGTACCGAATCGGTGACCTCGTCGCCACGGTGCGCGGGCAGACAATGCAGCACGACCACCGAGGACTTGGCCCTCTTCACGAGCTCCTCGTCGACGCGGTAGGGCGCGAAGTCGCGACGCCGCTGCGCGGTCTCGGCCTCGAGTCCCATCGAGACCCAGGCGTCGGTGTAGATGACGTCCGCCCCCTTCACCGCATCCTCGGCGGAGTCGGTGAGGCGCAACTTCCCTCCGTCCACCGCGAAGGGATCCTCGGGACCACCGCGCTTTAGTTGATACGCGTCGGGAGCGGCGACCGTCACGTCGACCCCCAGACGCAACAGCGCGACGCTGAGCGAGCGCGTCACGTTCGTGGCGTCACCCACGTAGGCCACCTGTAGGCCCGACAATTTCTCCACGTCGCCGTTCGAGAAATGCTCCGCGATCGTGAGTACGTCCGCGACCGCCTGCGTGGGATGCGCGGCGTCACTTAAGAGGTTGATCAAGGACATCTCGTCGTTCGTCGCGCGCGCCATTCGCTCGAAGATCCCGTGATGACGCACGCGAAGGGCGCTGATGGCGTACATCTGCGACAACGTGCGCGCGATGTCCTCCGCCGACTCGCGCGTGTCCAGGCCAATCTCCTCGTCGCTGAAGAACGTCACGAAGCCACCCAGCTCGTGCACCGCACTCGAACTCGACGCGCGCGTGCGCAGACTCGGTCGCTCGAAGACGAGAGCGACCCCCTGACCCTTCAGGGTCTCGTCGTCAAACGGCGCGCGACTCGCGTCGTAGATGGCGGCGAGGTCACTGGTCGACACGCTCTCTATGGTGATGAAGTGGCGGCTCACGCGACGACCTCCGTCGTGGGAATCGATCCGGCGAGCGCGTCGCGCAGCGCGTGGGGGCGCGTGCCGTTCGCCATGAGCACGCGTGTCGCCCCGGCGTCGAGCGCGTCGAGCGCCGCGTTGAGTTTGGGCACCATGCCCTCGCGGGCCGCACCCGACGAAATCAGGTCGCGGACCTGCACGGCCGAGACGTGACTCAGCGAGGAGCGCTCGTCAAGGAGCTCGCTTCGTACTTGGTCGACGTCCGAGAGCAGGACGAGGGCCTCAGCGTCCAGCGCCCCGGCGAGCGCCCCGGCCGCGGTGTCGGCGTTGCAATTCACCAATTCGCCACTCTCGTCCACCGCCAGAGAGCTGACGACCGGCGTGAAGCCACTCGCCCACAACGTCGTCACCACCCCCGTCGCCACACTGGGTGTCGCTCCCGCCCGTCCCCAGGGTTCGCCGAGGGACTTCGCCACGAAGAGTGAGCCGTCAGCGCCCGAGAGGCCCACGCTCGCGAGACCGGCGTGGTTCATCGCGGCACTCACTAACACGTTGACGTGACCCAGGGCCATGGCCACGTAGGACATCGTCTCGTCGTCGGTGATACGCAGCCCCTCGTGAAAACGACTGGGGATGCTCGCCGTCGTCAACAAGGACTGGATCTGGGGACCGCCGCCGTGCACGAGCGCGACGTCGGCGCCCTCGTGGACGAGCTGGGCCACGTCGCTCGCCAACGCCGCGAGCACGGGCGCGTCGGGATCCAGGCGATCAAGCGCGTGTCCGCCCATCTTCACGACCACGCGCCTCACGGGGTCACCCCGCTCAACGGAAGACCCGTCGTCTCGTCGTGACCGACTGCGACGTTCCACGCCTGGATGGCCTGTCCCGCCGCACCTTTTATGAGGTTGTCGAGCGAGCTCATGGCGACCAGCCAACCGGTGCGGGCGTCAACCCTCGCACTCACGAAACAGAGATTGCTACCGAGAGGGTCCTTCATCGTGGGTGGTTCCTCGGTCACGACGACGAAGGGGTCGTGCGCGTAGGTGCTCGCTAAGAGCGCGAGTGCGTCCGAAGTGGTGAAGGCGTTGTCGAGCACGCGCGCGTAGGCGGTGATCAATTCGCCGCGACTCGTCGCGACCAGGTGCGGCGTGAAGAGTAGGTGCGCACCGAGTTCTTGTTGGATCTCGATGGTGTGTCGATGATCGAGCAACCCGTACGCCTCGGCGTTGCCCGCGAGTCGTGAGAAATGGAGTCGCTCACTCGGGGCGCGACCCGCACCCGAGACGCCACTCAGGGCGTTGATGATCACGCCCTCGGCACTCACGAGACCCGCGTCGAAGAAGGGTCCGAGAGCGAGGGCGCTGGCGGTCGGGTAACACCCCGGCACGGCGATGAGCGACGCACCGGGCAGCTCCTTGCGGTGACGTTCCACGAGCCCGTAGACCGACGTCGCCAGTAGATGGGGTGACGCGTGTTCGTGGTGGTACCAGTGCGCGTAGTCACTCGCGCTCTTAAGACGAAAGTCCGCCCCGAGGTCCACGACCTGGACGCCTCGCTCGAGCAGATCCGGCACGTACTTCTGGCTCTCGCCGTGCGGCAACGCGAGGAAGGCCACGTCGACCTCGTGTTCGGCGACGGCGGCCGTGACGTCAAAGGAGAGCGAGGGGTAGAGCGCCGCGAGAGCGGGGGCGTGGGTGGCGACGCGTCGTCCCGCGTTCGTGTCCCCGGTCGCGAGGACGACCTCGAGGTCGTGGTGGGACGCGGCGAGACGCAATACCTCTAAGCCGGCGTACCCGGTAGCCCCTAGAACGGCACAGCGCATATTGACATTTTATGCACACGAAAGCATAAAACTGCAACTTTTCCGTACCGGCGGTAGGCTGGGTCGATGACGCGGCGCGGCGGGCTCCTGTTCTCGGCAATGTCGGTGATCTGGGGTATCCCCTATTTGCTCATTCGCGTCGCGGTGCGCCACCTCGACCCGGGCGTCTTGGTCCTCGGGCGCACCGCTCCCGCGGCCCTGCTCTTGGTGCCCCTCGTGCTGTGGCGCGGTGAACTCCACCTGCTTCGTAGGAACGCCGCGTGGATCGCGGCCTTTGGCGCGCTCGAGTTCGGGATCCCCTGGTACCTCATGGCAAGCGCCGAACGCCACCTCACGAGTTCACTCACGAGTCTCTTGATCTGTGCGGTGCCGCTCTTTTCCGTGATCGCCCAGCGCGTTCGACGAACCGAGGACCAGGTCAGCGCGCGGCGTTACGCGGGTCTCCTCGTAGGCGCGCTGGGTGTCGCCCTCCTGGTCGGGCTCGACCTGCGTGGGGGGTCCCTCGCGTGGATCGGTCTGTTGATGGCGGTGTGCGTGGGCTACTCGGTGGGACCGATGATCCTCGCCACCAAACTCGCCCACGTGCCCACGTCGGTCGTCGTGGCGGGTGCGACGACCTTCGTGGCCGTCTGCTGGATTCCTTGGTCGGTGCTCCACTGGCCACGCAGCGTCTCGGGTGAGACGATCAGTTGCGTCGCCGTCCTCTCGATCGTGTGCACCGCCGGCGCGTTCCTCATCTTCTTCGAACTGGTCAAGGAGATCGGTTCGACGAGGTCGGTCGTGGTGACCTACGTCAACACCGCCATCGCCGTCGTACTCGGCATCGTGGGTCTGGGCGAACCACTCACCATCGGTATCGTGTTGGGCTTTCCCCTCGTCATCGTCGGTTCAATCTTCGCGACGAGCAACTCGCGCTCGACTCCGTCACTCGACGCTGAAGTGGGCGCTGACGCGAACGTCATCATTCACGAGTAGCCACATCGCTCCCGGTTCGTGCGCCAGACGCACGTCGTGACCATTCTCCACGGGACCGTGATGGATCAACTCAACGACGTCGACCGGCACGTCGACGACCTCGCTGAGTGCCTGCCATACCGCGGCGTTGTTGACGTGGCCCACGACGTCGAGGTCGGCGCGACGAAGTGGCCACGGTCGAATCGCGGCCGCCGCGCCGGGAGCACTCATCGCCACCCGACCCGACACCTTGCGTCCCTGGCACGCCTCACCGTAGACGTCAAAGAACGCCGGGCGCAGTCGCACGGGATGGCCTGATGGATCGACCGGCACCCACAAGGACGCCGCCTCGAGCACCACGTCGGTGTCGAAGGCCACGTTGGTACGCCGTTCCGCCCAGGCGGCACCCACGCCCGAGCACCAGGTGGTGAGCGTGAGGCGTTGACTCATGAGGGGCCATTGTTCACCGACCCGACGCAACACGGTGCGGCGCACGACCCAGGTGTCGGCGGACCCGATACCAGAATCCTCCCAATCCTCGGTCGCGACGTCCTGGAGGAAGCGGGCCACCCCGTCCAGACGAAGCGCGCCCGAGGGGTCCGCGTCGCTGAGACGAACGATCACCTCGCTGGTGTAGCGACGACCGTGATCGCTGAGCGGCACGAACTCGACCATGAAATCAACCTTACGGTAAGGTGCGTCGCCCGTTGTTCAACGCAGGGCGGCGCCGAGGGCGGACGCGGCGTCGATGAGCGCTTGGCGGGTAGCGGCGACCTCGTCCTCGCTCAAGGTCCGATCGTGCGAACTCACCCGCACGCCGAAGGTGAGACTGCGCGTTCCCTCGGGCAACGACGCGCCCTCGTAGACGTCGAAGAGTTCCACCTCTTCGACCAGCTCGTCGACGTGGCGCAGTGTGAACGCCAAATCCTGCGCGTGCACGTCACGCGGCGTCACGAACGCCAGGTCGAACAACGCACTGGGGAATCGACTCGGCAACCGCACGTGCTCGACGCGACGCGTCGCGCGTGACGGGTCGCTTAGGGCGTCGAGGTCGAGGTCCACCAGTCCCACGCGCCGCGCGCCCACTCCGGGGGCGATCGCGCCGAGATACTGGGCGTCGATCTCTCCCACTCGTCCCAGAACCGCGTTAGTCGCCCGATCGATGAGCAGCGCCGCACGTGTGGGGTGCAGGTCGCGACCGGGTGACGGGTCGGTGCGCACGACGACGTCGACGAGTCCGATGCGTTCGGCGAGGAGCGACCACAGAGCGACCGCGGTGATCGCGCTGTCGTCGGGTCGGGCCAGCAGCACGGTCAGACGCTCGTTCTCACGAGGCAGGGCTAGTTCGCGCGTTCCTCCCTCGCCACCCTTGGTCACGCGCGGCTCTCCCAACGCGGGGTGCGAGAACACGACGCCGAACTCACCCATCATCACGTCACCCGTACCCCGCTCGACGTTCTTCGCCCACGCTTGCACGAGTCCCGTGACCAACGTGGTGCGCAACACCGACTCACTGGCGGCGAGAGGGTTCGTGATGCGCACCCGCGCCACTCCCGGGTCGGCGACGTCGAAGTCGCGGTCACTCACCAACGTGGGCGTCCACGCCTCGAGCACCCCCAGGTCCACGACCGCATCGCGGATCTTTCGCCGCAACACCTGTCGATCATTCAATCCACCGGGTTCGGGCCAGGACGGCACGTGGCGCGGCAGTCGCCGATACCCGTGGAGTCGAGCGATCTCCTCGATCACGTCCGCGCGTCCTTCGCGCCCCGCTCGCACGTCAAGTCGCGCGCTGGGTGGGGTGACCAGCAGGACACCATCCCGGGACTCGACCTCGAACGCCAGGCCCTCGAGGAGGCGCGTCACCTCGTCCTCGTCGAGGGTCGTGCCGAGCGCTCGTCGCACGTCGCCCTCGCGCAGTTCGATCGTTGGCGTAGCGGGTAGTTCGCCACGCACGTCGAGGGGACTCGCCATCCACTCCACGTCGGGCACGCTCTCTTTCAGGATCGCGACGAATCGGGCGACCGCGCGTAGCGCCAGCTGAGGATCGACGCCGCGCTCGAAGCGCGTCGAAGCCTCACTTCGTAGACCGTGACGCTTCGAGCTGCGTGCGATGGTCATTGGATCGAAGAAGGCCGCCTCCACCAATACCTCGTTGGTGCTGTCGCGAATCTCACTCGACGCGCCACCCATGATGCCCGCGAGGCCCAACACGACGTCGTCGGCGTCGACGATGACGCAGTCGACTCCCGTGTCGCCGAGCCCTCGTCCCGCGGTGGCGAGGACGCGCTGCACGCCGTCGAGCGTCTCGAGTGACTCGCCGACTCGAGCACGTCGGGCGCGAAGAGTGCGCTTGGCCACGAGATCAGCGTCGTAGGGGTGCGTGGGTTGCCCGAGCTCGAGCATCACGAAGTTCGACGCGTCCACCACGTTGGAGATGGGGCGCATGCCGGCGTCGCGAAGTCGAGCGGCGATCCACGACGGCGAAGGACCCACCTTGACGTGACGGAGCATCGAGACCGTCAAACGACCGCACAGGTCTGGCGCGTCGATACCCGCCGCCGCGAACTCGCTGGTCGGTGACGTCGAGGACGGTTCTGCTAACGCGGGTGCGTGCAGGGGGCGACCGAGTCGCGTCGCGAGGTCGCGCGCGACGCCTTCGACGCACCACGCGTCGGGGCGATTGCCTTCGACGGTGATGTCGAGGACCGTGTCGGGTCTGATGCCCAAGGCGTCGATCAGCTTCTCGCCAAGATTCGGCGTCGCTCGCTCGTCGAGGATCATCAGTCCTTCGTGGTCGTCACCCAAACCGAGTTCGCGACCCGAACAGAGCATGCCGTGTGAGGTGACGCCACGCATCTTGCGCTCGCCGATCACGAAGTTGCCCGGCAACACCGCGCCCACGGGCGCGAGGGCGACGTGGTCACCGACCTCGAAGTTCCACGCCCCGCAGACGATTTCGAGCGGACCATCGCCCGCGTCCACGGTCACGAGCCGCACGCGGTCCGCTCCCTCAATGGGACGAACGTCGTCGACGCGCGCCACGACCACGTCGTCGAGACTCTCGCCGACGTGCGTCACTCCTTCGACGACCAGACCCAAGTCGTCCAGGATCGTCGTCAACTCCTCGACGCTCTCGGAGATCTCGACGAACTCGCGTAGCCACGACAGCGAGATCCTCACGAGAATTGCCTCAGGAAACGAACGTCGTTCTCCGTGAGCGCACGCATGTCGGCAATGTGGTGGCGCATCTGCGCGCATCGATCGATACCGAAACCGAAGGCAAAGCCACTCCACTCGTCGCTGTCGATGCCCACCGCTTCGAAAACGGCGGGGTCCAACATGCCACAACCGCCAAGTTCGATCCATCCCGTCTGCGAACAGGTCCGACAGCCCTCGCCGCGACAGATGGTGCACGTGATCTCGAACTCCGCGGAAGGTTCGGTGAAAGGAAAGAATCCTGGACGAAGGCGCGACGAGATGTCCGCGCCAAAGTACGCGCGAGTGAACGTCTCGATGACCCCCGCGAGGTCGGCGAAGCTAAGTCCGCGATCGACGACCAAGCCCTCGATCTGATGAAAGGTGGCGAGGTGGCGGGCATCGGGCGTGTCGCGTCGAAAACATCGACCGGGCATCACCGCGTGGATTGGCAATGAATTCGTGCGCACCGCTTCTTCCATCTGGTGGATCTGCGTGGGTGACGTGTGGGTGCGCAGCACCACCGTCTCGGGATCGCCCAGTTCCACGTAGAAGGTGTCCCAGAGACCGCGAGCGGGGTGGGCCGGAGGAATGTTGAGCGCCTCGAAGTTGTACCAGTCACTCTCGACCTCCGGACCCTCCGAGACGTTAAAGCCCATGGCGACGAAGACGTCCTCGAGTTGTCGCTGGGTCGTCGCGATGAGACCCGGGTGGCCCGCCGCCACGGGCCAACGCACGCTACTCACGACGACGTCGCCGAGTTCGAGGCGGTCCTCGGCGAGCGTGACGTCGCGCGCGAGTCGCGCGAGTTCCTCTCGGCGTGACGCGAAGGCGACCTCAACGAGGCGGCGGGCCTCTTGAAGCTGGCTACCCGCGTCACGTCGCGCGTCGGGCTCGAGGGCGCCCAAGGAACGTTGCAACGACGAGAAGATCGACCGCTTGCCGATCGTCGCCGCTTCGGCCTCGAGCAACTCCTCGAGTGACGTGAAGGCCTGGATGGTGGCGAGGATCTCGTTCGTTTGATGAGGCAGGTTCTCGAGTGGTGAAGTGCTCATGACCCCTCAAGGCTACGAGGTGACGGCAACGAACCCGCGTCTTGTCGCTGGTAGAGCGCCTCGAAGGCAATGAGCGAGGCCGCGATGGCCGCGTTCAGTGACTCCGTGGCACCCTGCATAGGAATGGTGATACTCGCGTCGCACCGCGCCACCGTGTCGTCATCGAGGCCCGCGGACTCGTTGCCAATCACGACGACGGTGGGGACCGAGAAGTCCTGTGCGCGGTGACTCACCCCGCCGCGCACGACCGTGGCGAGGACCCGTGCTCCCGCGCTCGCGAAGTGGTCCAACGTCGCCGAAAGCTCGTCGACGACGACGGGCACGTCGAACACCGCGCCGGCACTCGCCCGCAGGGTCTTGGGATTAAAGGGGTCGACCGACTGTCCACTGAAGATCACCGCGTTGACCCCCGCCGCCGCGGCGGAGCGCACGATGGTCCCGGCGTTGCCCGGGTCACGCACGTCATGGAGGACGAAGCTCAGTCCGCGCACGGGTATCGTGGCAAGTTCGGCGAGCGGCAGGCGTACCGTCGCGAGGAGTGGCTGGGGCGTCTGAGCGTCCGCGATCGATTCGAGCACGCCCTTCGCTAGTGCAAAGACGCGCACGCCCTTCGCCTCGGCGTCGCGCGCCACCGCACTCCACTCACCGTGCGACTGGTGCGCGCCGTCGACGTAGAGCGCCTCGAACTGCGCGTCGGCGTCGAGCGCGGCGCGCACGAGATCGGGTCCCTCCACGACGCAGACGCCCTCGGTCCAACG
>Ga0116227_10013571_pt1 | contig 12737 bp, 5 predicted proteins | sample S1TSphgellanicum_FD_89693 | JGI IMG/M metagenome (GOLD analysis project Ga0116227, IMG submission 89693) | Host-associated microbial communities from peat moss isolated from Minnesota, USA - S1T2_Fb - Sphagnum magellanicum MG | ecosystem: Host-associated > Plants > Peat moss > Unclassified... | reverse complement strand
GAACCGGCTGCGTGACCCGGCGTTGGTGCACCACCTGTCGATCCAATGGATGTGAAATCGACCGTATTGGGCATGTATGGGCCGGCAAAGGCGGTCGAATAGGTCTGCACACCGTCCTTGTAATACGTCAGAGTATTTGGCTGGACAAGAACACCATACGTGTGAGGAGCCAGGGTGTTGTTGATCGTGATATGCGGCGAAGGAACTGCAGCCGTGTCCGTTAACATTGTCTGCGAATCATAAAAATACTCATAAATTCCTTGAGTATAAGTAACTGGCCCAATGTAGTTGTAGTGAGAGTCGTTCTCGAAGACGTCCCATTCGTCCGCTTGATAGCCTCCGAACTTCCAAAACGAGGTATGGAAACCTCTGCCGTTGGTTCCGGTACTGATGTCCGCGTAGGTTTCATAGTATCCATAGCCGAGCCAGCGCGTGGAGAGCAGGCCTCCGCAGCTGTAATTCTGGTAATAAAGCGTTGTGTGATCGCTACTGTTCGCTGTTGACGGCGCCGACGCAATGTCCGCCAGAGTCAATGCCTGCGTCCCGGTGCGGTCCGGCGCGAGATAGACGTTCGCGCTGGTGCCCAGCACGCAGTCTCCGCCTGTACCGGCCCTGTACATCCAGTCGGGTTGCGTAGGCATTGAAGAGGAATTCTTTACATTCTTCAACTCGCCCGCGGTGTTGTAAGAGTCTGTACTGAAATTGTCCTGGTAAACAAGGGAGTAACCGGGCAAAGAGGGCGTCGTTTGCCCAGACGCGGCATCGGAACCAAGTGCCATCGCCACTGCGCCCGCGAGCAGGATGCAGCCAAACCGGCCGTGCCTTTTTGCCACCGCGCCGAGGATTTCCATGCTGTTGTTGCGTTTCATGCATACGATGAACGGAAACATGCGGCCTCCTTGAAAGAACGCCGGCAATCCTTACATTAACCCCTTAACTTGTCAAGCACTATTTGCCACGCCGCCCTGAAGCGGCTCCAGCTTGGCTAGAAGGACTGCTCGCAGCTGCGTGGCCGGACAGATGCGCGGTCCGCGCATCCCAAGACAAGTTAAGTGCTTTACCTAACTGGCGCCATTGGAGTATGCTGAGGCCGTTTAGGGGACCGCCCGGAGGACGATGCTTGAAACGGAGCAGAATAGGCACACTGATGCGTCTTGGCCGCGGCCGCACTCTTCTCATGAGCATGGCCGCCCTGGCTGTCGCGGCTCGGTGTGATTCCTCTTTCGGACAAAGCCAGCAACAAGCCGCTCCGTCCCCGTCCGCACCGTTCACTCTCATGGTGACAGCCCGGACAGTGACCTTGGATGTGGTTGTGACAGATCGGAAAGGAACGCCTGTGAGAGATCTGTCTCGCGACGACTTCTCGATCTTCGACAACAACCAACAGCAGACCATTCGATACTATGGCGCACATCATGCGTCGTCATCGCAGTCGGGCGCGGCGATGCACGACTCCCGTGCCCTGGACCAGGAGCCCCCCGACACCCCGGTCACAATGATCGTCCTGGACGAGTTGAGCATGACCTTCGAGGACAAGGCCTTTGCCGCCTATTCTCTGCAGGCCTATCTGTCGCATCAGGCCGAGACCTTGACGCAGCCCACTATGTTGCTCTCGGCCAGATTGGGCAGGCTGGAGGTAATTTGTGATTACACCCGGTCGAAGACCCGCATCCTGCATGCGCTGAAGGACCGGCTCAAAGCATCGCCGTGGCCGGACCACAGCGGCAATCTAAATCTATTGGATGACCGGATCAACGCATCGCTTTCCGCACTTGTTGCTATGGCTCAATCCGCTATGGGACACTCTGGGCGCAAGAACGTGGTCTGGATTGGCCGTGGCTTTCCCGCCATCACGCCAGGCTCACTCGACCCGCAGTCGGCGGCGAGCCTTGAGCAGGCATTGCATACCTGCATTGACTTGATGATGCAGGCACGGATGACCTTATATACCATTGATCCCGTCGGCCTCGGCGTCACTCAGCCAACGACCGATCAGGGCGATACAGCGAGTGATCCCCTTGACGGTCAGGTAGATTTTTCGGCGATCGCCAGAAGCACCGGTGGTCATGCCTTCGCGGGTCGCAACGACATCAATCAGCTGATCGCTCTGAGCACGAACGAAGCGGACAACTTCTATACGCTCGCTTATACGCCGAGCGCAATCTCCGCGGACGAGCAGCGCTTTCATGCTATCCGTGTCGTCATGAAGAACAAGGACTGGACGGCCACTACCAAGTCCGGCTATTACACCACCCCGCCCTTGAGCCCTTCGCAAGACGGTTCTGGCGACAACGCAAGCCGTTCGGAGTACGACCTGGACATGGCCGCGCACACGACGCTGGCATTCGACGGTATCCCCATGCGCATTACCAGGGCGCCGTCGCAGCCTGATCTCTTCACCATCACCATCCCAAACTCGGCCATGCACTGGCAGGCCGCAACGAATGGGGAGCAGACCGCGGACATCTATTTGCTCGCTGAGAGCTTCGATAAGGACGAAAAGCTCCTCCATCACACCGCGAAGCTCGTCACCGCGAAGCTGCCTGTCACGTCGACCGTACCGAGCATCAATGTGCTCGTTCAGATTCCTACAGCACGGCCCGCCGTGCGGCTTCGCTTCGCAGTGGTTGCTGCAGCGACAGGGAAGGTAGGCGCTGACAACTTTCTACTGTCATCCGAAGATCCCTCGCGATAAGAAAGGATTAAGATGTTCCGTCCACGCTCCTGTTGGTCGAAGCTCACACTGCTGAGGCGGCTGATGCAATGTCTGCTCTGCGGATGCTTATTCGTCATGCGCCTCACCACGATGCACGCCGAAGACACAAGACACGCCAGAGAACTAACACCGCGGCAGGGTCTACCTCACGTGATGAAGAAGCTGATGGATGGCGAACCCGTGACCGTAGCCTATCTCGGAGGAAGCATCACAGCACAGGAAGATGGCTGGCGCACGAAGTCGTTCGATTGGCTTCAGCGCACATTCCCAAAAGCTCTGCTGACCCAGGTGGACGCTGCCGTCTCCGGAACGGACTCCACGCTGGCAGCGTTCCGTCTTCAGCATGATGTGTTGACCCGCCGTCCAGACCTGCTCTTCGTGGAGTTCAGCGTGAACGACTCCGGGGGACGCCTCACACAGGAGGCCATGGAGGGCATCGTGCGCCAAACATGGAAGGCCAATCCGGACAGTGACATCTGCTTCATCTATACAGTCAGCGACACTCTTCTGCCACGACTGCTGCAAGGCAATATCGCAGACTCTTCCGACGAAGCCGAGAACGTCGCAGAACACTACGGAATTCCTTCGATCAACTTTGGCGTTTCCATCGCAGCGGCAGTCCGCTCTGGGTCGATGGTCATGATCGGACCACGCCCCCTCCCGGACACACCTGCAGACAAGCGACCGATCAGCTTCAGCCCGGATGGGACGCATCCCTATCCTGAGACCGGGCACCGCATGTACCTTGAAGCGTTGATTCGTTCCTTCCAGGCGATGCAGCAGATCCATCCAGTCCGCTTCGACCGGCAGCGATCTCCTTTGGATCGCGACAATCTCGAGCATGCCACCTCTGAAACTCTCGAGCAAGCGAAGCACTCCGGGGATTGGCATCTTGTTGCCCTTCAGGATCCGACAGGCCAGATGGAACGATCGCTTCCTTCGGTATGGGCCGGCAGCAAGCCGGGTGACAGCGTCGATCTCACATTTACGGGAGACCTGTTCGGTATCTTCGGCGTAAAGGGTCCGGATGCAGGCAGCTTCACGATTACGATCGACAACGGCCGCGCCATCACGACGACTCTCCGCGATCCGTATTCGACGGCCGGCCGCTACCGCATCCGCTCATGGTTCTCACCGCAGCTCACGGCTGGACGCCATACGGTCCATATCGAAACTCTCGGATCGAAAGACCATCCAATCACCGCTGACAGTGTCTACATCGGCAAACTGCTAGTGAACGGAACGATAGAGAAAGATCAGTAACTACTAGCAACGACGCACCCAACCAGGGTACCCGCCCCGGTCCTTCGCTACGCAGTATTACTTTGTTCGGATGTCCGCACGCTACGATCTCTAATTGTTGGTGCAGATATTTCCTGCATTTCCAATACTGCTGGAATAGCTGAGCTTGACCGCGCTCACTCCAACGGATCCACCTGTACTCGTGATGGAAATCGAATCGTTGATCAGCTTACCGTTCCCTTCGCTCGGGTAGGAATCCGGCCCAAAGAAGTAGTCGCCCAGATAGATCCATTGGCCATTCCCGGTGGTCGTCAGCGTGTTACAGCTTGCGAGCTGACTGCTGTGCGACTGCACCGTGATCGATGCCGTCTCAGAAAGCGATGGGTCGGCATAGATGTAGGCGTGATACATCCCTGCAATCGGCACCTGCGGGGAAAAGGTCGCGGAAGCACCGTTCGCGTTGCTTACCTGATCGACGCTGCCGCAGCCGGCGTATCCATGGTTGCCGATCGTCCACGCCCCGGAGATCGAATACAGGTTGACACCGTAGATCCCAGTGGATGAGGTGCAGACGATGTAGTCGTTAGGGACCTGCTGAACAAACTTGATCGCATTGGTTCGAAGATATCCGTTCGCGGGATTGACTGTGCCATTGCCGTTCTGCACGGCCACCGTCGCCGTGCTGCCGCCCCACGTGTACGTACCCAGGGGCACCCATTGATTTCCGTAAAGGCTTTGGTTTACCGGGCTCGACCCCAGTTGCACGGACCCATCCGACATCGTGTAGTAGGCATAGTTGGTGGTATTTCCATCAGCCGGACTCGACACATAGACGGTATAAGTGCCAGGGCTGGGGAGTGGAACCTTCCATTGTGCCTGTCCGGATGGCGCGCTGGAGAAGCGGCTCGCAGGCGCTCCAGACCATCCCGCTAAGGCGGAGCTGGCAAACCCATTGTCCGAGTAATACGCTGCGTTCGATGTTCCAAACGTGTACACCGGCACAAAAGCAACGGAGTCAACGTTGGTATGTGGCGTAAACGCTGTTCCATTGCTCGCTGTCGCTGTTTCCATACCCACCGTTATCACGATATTCGCTGTCGAGCCAGGGGTAAACGCATACGTGTTTGTCGAAAAGAGCGTTGAAGCCTGCGCGGAGTTCAGTGCAACCCACTGCTGCCCGGAGAGGGCCTGAGAAATCGTCTGGGTCGCCGGCGCCGGCCCCACACTTCCGCCCAGCACATATTGAGTGTTCGACGCGGAATCGGGTGCATAGTAATTCCCCGTCGTAATCGGCAACTGATACGATCCCGCCGACGCATTCCATACGAACACATCATAGGAACCCGCATCCATTGCGCTAAAGACGTGGGACAACGTTGCCGTATCGCCGGCGACCGTGGATGTATAAATATTTTGGCCGCGATATCCCTGTGGCCCGTACACCATATTGTGATTGATCGCACCGGCATAAGGATAGGACAGGTAAGGAAGAAAGTTTCCCGGAAGAAATGACGACCCCGTACCGCTGTAGCCCTGAACGGTGGGGTCGATAAAGATTGATCCTGGAGACAAAGCCTGTGACCGTAACAGTTGCGGATTGGTCTCCTGGTAGTACTTGAAATATTGGAAGGCGTAGTTATACGTCTTGCTGTTATTTTGGCCATCGTACTGGATCCATGGCCCCGAAGCCCCCGACACGGTACTGTATAGCGCGTCGCTGTCTACCGATCCCACTGAGCTGAACTCGATCTCTGAAGCAACATAGGGTCCAGGAGTACTTGCGGTCGCCTGCGAAAAGATCGATCCGTCCACGTAAAACTCATACATCGTGGGAGAGATCGTCATGCCCCACGTATGCGGAGTCGACACACCGCCATTGGTAGAGGACCATGGCTCATAGGGATGGTGTGCCGGCAACTGAGAGCCCGCCGAATCGTTCCATTGAAAAATTCCTGTGTTGAATCCCTTCCCGGTGTAGTTATCGATGCTTTCGTTTTCAAAGACATCCGCCTCATCAGCATGATAGCCGCCACTGTTCAGGTTGTAAGTCCAAAACGACGTATGAAAGCCTGGGGTAGCCGTGCTCACGTTCAGACTGCCGTATGTCTCGTAATAGCCGAAGCCAAACCGCCTGGTGGAAACCAAGCCGCCGCATGTATAGCTTTGATACGCCTGATTCGGTCCGCTTGGGAAGTTGGCAGAAGTGCTTTGCGGGTTGGACGCAGTGTCAGAGAGGATCAGACCTGGAACGCCCCCCGCAGTCTGGGACAGGAACACATTGGCACTCGTTCCCAAGACGCATCCGTGCGATGGACCCGACGAGGTGCGGTACTGCCAATCGGGACGCAATGGATTACTCGAGGAACCTTTGACATTTTTCAGCTCGCCGTTGGCATTGGCGGCGTCCCCGGAGAAGTCATCTTCGTACACCAGAGCCATCGTGCCGTTTGAACCGGCTGCAATAGGCGGCGGTGTAGAGGTCTGCGTCTTCTGCGCACAACCTGTCATTGCCAGCGTCAGCGCGACCGTACAAGGCACGCTCATAGCGATCGAGATAAGATGTCGACGCGGGCAGCTTGACCACATGAGATTGCCTCCCTGAGTAATGGCGGGAATCATTTCAGTCAAGCGGTTAACATGTCAAGCAATTCTGCCGTCCGCTGCCCTCGCACACCACAGTCTCTTGCACTGAACATCCTGCTTCTCATCCACGAGATTGCGGTCTTACGGAAACCGGCATGACCGCGTGCTCCTCAAAGAGGGCCAGTTCCTAGGGCTCCATGAGCCAGTCGGCCGGCATACGGTAGTACCGTCCATCCATTCTGGTTAAATATTTCCATCTGGAGCGTCATTGCGAACACGAAGCACAAACAGCAGGGCCAGAGGATGCAGCAGGCCGATCACCAAGAACACAGCGGAATAGCTGTGGGCTTGCAACCAATGCCCCAGAAGCTCAGTGGACAGAATCCCCCCCAGGCCGGAGCCGGCGGCAATCACGCCGGCCGCTGTTCCGACCAGCCTGCCCGGATACTGGTCAACGATCATGGCTGTCAACGTGACAAGCCACGCCATATGCGCAAACGCGACCGTGCAGGCAATCGCGTAGGAAAGAGCTGTTGAGCTGGCAAAGGCAATGATCGGGCTCAGCGGCAAGAGCAGCGCGGCCGCGATCATGATCGTCTTTCGAGCGCGCAGCGAGGACAAGCCGTGGCGCATCAAGCAGCCCGAACTAAAGCCGCCAAGCAGCGTCCCGGCATCTGCCGCAAGATAGACCACCCATGCGACCCGGGCGATCGCCCCCAATGATTGATGCCGTTGTGTCACCAGAAACTTCGGGTACCAGAAGAGAAAGAAGTACCAGACAGGATCGGTAATAAGACGCGCTGTGAGCAGCAGCCACGTCGTCTTCTTCCGGAGGACATGGGCATAGGAGGAGCCCACCGAATGCTCCACGAGGGAATCTTCTTTCGCCGGGCGTTGCGCATTCCTCGCCACGGGAAGCAGCAACCACGGAACCAGCCACACCAAACCAATCCCACCGCTGACGAAGAAGACCGAGCGCCAGCCGTGGCGGGCTGCAAGCATAAGAACGATCGGCGGTGCGAGCGTTGCGCCGATTGTCGCACCGGCCGTGTAGATGCCGATGACAGTGGCACGATCCTTCTTCTCGAACCACTCACCGACGACCTTCGGGCCGGCGACCCAGATCCCGGCCTCGCCAAGTCCGAGCAGTGCCCGCGCAGCACCCAGGCCCACTGCCCCAGCCGTCAGCGCAGGTATCATCTCGGCCAAAGACCACCAGGCCACGAACACAAACGTGCTGAGCTTCGATCCAAGCCTGTCCGATAGACCTCCAGCGAAAAAATAGCCCCCCGTGTACGCAAAGAGGAACGCCGTAACGATATGCGCATACTGTGTGTCGCTGAGGTTTAGATCGTGCTGCATCACGGGAGCAAGAATCGACAGGCTTTGCCGATCGAGATAATTGATCACCGTGATCGCAAACAGGAGGGCGACAACACCTAGCTGCAACCCCGTAAACCTGCCCAGACGTCCGGCCACCGCTTCCCCCGCACACTACCGCATGTGCCTCCAAGGTTAAGGCCTTCACCTATTTCAAGCAAGAGAAAGTTATGTAGATGCGCGCTCCACAACGGAGCCTTCCAGGATAAGCTTCATCACCTTCTGCTGCGGAGATCCGATGCTCCGGATCAAGAGATCGGCAGCGGAGCGGCCCATCTCAAACGCCGGAACCGAGATCGTGGAAAGCTGGGGCTGAACGAGCGTAGCCAGCCCCAGATCGCCGCGTCCCAGAACAGCCACGTCTTCCGGAACTCTCTTGCCCAGTTCAGCAAGCACACGGTAGAGACCCGGCACCAGCTGGTCATCGGCGCAGAAGATGGCACTGGGTTTTCTGCGCTGCGAAAACCAACGTGTCACGGAGTCCCGAATCACCTGCTCGTTGTATTCGCTGTACACGTGCAGCGTCTCGTCGAGCCCGAGACCTCTTGCCTCAAGCGCGCCCTCTATCCCCGCCACCAGTTGGCGCGACATTGGACTGCGTGAAGCTCCACTGATCATGGCGATGCGCTTGTGTCCCTTCCCCGCAAGATACTCGCCGGCGAGCCTGCCGATACCCTCGTCATTGGCACCGACGTAATGGATTCCGCGGGAGTTGGCATAACAGTTCGTCATCACAAATGGGATGCTTGCCGAGCGAAGATCATGGATGGTGTTTTTGATGTCCTGCTCCGAGCACAGGCGCGTATTGAGCACAATGACACCATCGACATACCGGCTCTGGAACAACTCGGCCTGGGTGATACGCCCCCCTGTCGCATCGTGCGAGTAGATCATCAGGTGGTAACCGTGTTGAATCAGTGAAGCCTGGATGCCGGCAAGTACCTGCGCAATAAACAGATTGAAAAAGATCGGATCGCGCATGGGTACGACCAGACCAAGAATCCGTGAGCTCCCGCGGCTCAGAGCCTTTGCCAGAGCGTTCGGAGAGTAGCCCATCCTGCTAGCCGTTTCCAGAATGTGAAGGCGTTTCACCTTGCCGACTCGACTCGTCTCTGGGTCATTCATCACCAGCGAAACGGCAGCGATAGAGACATTGGCCTCGCGCGCCACGTCGTAAATGGTTGCCATTCGGCCCTCCCCTTAAGCTTCAGTCTATACGCAACAACTTAAGGCATATAGGGGAGCTCAAAGAGTTTCTGGCCGGACCATGTCAGTAGCTTTCAACCACCAGTGTCACCGCAGTCGTGCTTTGCACTGTGCCTGATGTACCCGTGATGGTAAGCGGATAACTTGTCAGCTTCGGCGCGGCGCTAGTAGAACTGCCACATCCGGAAACCGCCCCGAGTGAGAGGAGCATCGCTATCCAAAGCAGAGCTCCGACACGCGATGCGGTGAACTTACGCCGTACACTTCCAAAGACCATCAGAGGAAGCGAGAGCAGCAACGCCAGGAGCGGCGTGGATCGCTGACCAAACACCGGCTTGTCGAGCCTCGCGATGGGTGTCTCGAGGAAAAGGTTCGTGGAAGCACCCGCCGTACCTGGGACAACCGAAGTCGGCGAGAAAAGCGCCACGGTCCCGGATGGCTGTCCAGAGACCGTGAACGTGACCGGGCCGTTGTAGCTGCCGGCGACCGGGCTGACAAGAATCGTGAAGTTTGTCGAGTTGCCGCCCGGTACTGTCTGGGTCAGGGCAGAGGATGCTGACAACATGAAGCTGCCTGCATACGCGCCAATGCCCGTCAACGCGACGGTCTGTGTTGAACCTGGCACATTATTGACGTTATCCACCAGATTGAATGTCGCATTGAAGCTGGCGGCACTCGTGGGATTGAAGCCTAGTATCACGTTGCAACTTGCACCCACGGCCAGCGTGCTGGAACAGTTCGTGCTCAGAGTAAAGACGGTTCCCGTATTCCCGGCAATGAGAAAGTTGGTAATGGTAAGCGCCGCATTGCCGGAGTTCGTGATGACCAGCGTCTGGTTGTTCGCAGGGGTGCCCGGGACAGTCGTGCCAAAGTTGACCGCAGTGGGGTTGAATGTGACGGCCGGGGCTGTACCCGTGCCCGTCAGCGCAATCGTCTGCACGGAGCCGGCCGTACCGAGAGCGTTGTCAGTAATCGTGATGGACCCTGCCGCTGCGGAAGCTGTCGTCGGTTGGAACAGGACAGAGATGGTGCACTTCGCCGAAGCGGCCAACTGTGTTCCGCAGGTATTCGTCTGGCTGAATCCGGCTCCGCTGACTGCGATGCTGGCGATCATTAAGGAAGCGCTGCCGCTGTTCGTCAAGGTAATCGTCTGCGCGCTGGAGCTTGAGCCCAAAGCCACCTGGCCGAAGCTGACCGCTGTGCTGCTCAACGTAACAGCGGGGGCCGGCGCTATGCCCGTTCCGCTTATCGGCACCGTCTGTGGCGAGTTCGCAGCCGTATCGGTCACGACAAGACTGGCTGTATCGGGGCCATTCGCGGTCGGCGCAAAGATGATGCTGATCGTGCAAGTTCCATTGATGGCCACGGAACTGCCGCAGTTGTTCGTCTCGGAGAACAGGTTCGCATTCGTTCCGGTGATAGCGATGCTGCTGATATTCAGCACCGCATTTCCGGGGTTGGAAAGGCTCACCAGCATCGGACTGCTGGCAACAACGGTCGACTGTGAGCCAAAGCTGATTGGGTTTGGGCTTATCACCGCTTGCGGAGCAGTGCCTGTACCGGACAGCGGGACAACCTGCGGAGACCCCGCTGCGTTGTCGGTAAAGCTCAGCGATCCACTCGAGGCAGTGGCTGCAGTTGGGGTGAACACAACGCTCACGGTACACGTCGCACTGGGTGCTAGCTGACCTCCACAGGTGGTTGTCTCCGTATAGCCAGACCCCGTGATGGCCACACCGCTCAGTGTCAGGTTGGCTGTTCCACTGTTCTTTACGTTGACGACCTGGGCGGTGCTCGCAGTCCCAACGGATACGGACCCGAACGCTAGCGTCGTGGGGGAAAGTGCCAGCGATGGTGCCTGCGCCACCCCTGACCCACTGACCGCCACGGTCTGGGGCGAGCCGGGCGCATTGTCCGTCAGCACCAGGTTGGCAGTGAAGTTTGCAATCGAGGCGGGTGTGAAAGTCACCTGAATCGTACAGGTGCCTCCCGCCGCGATGCTTGTGGTGCAGTTCGAGGTCTGGCTGAAGTCACTCGGATTGGCTCCGCTGAAGGTAATCGACGAGATCGTCAGGGGGGCCAGTCCGGAGTTGGTCACCGTGATGCTCTGCGCTGTCCCCGTCACCCCCACAGGCTCGGTTCCCAGGGATAGACTCGTTGCGCTCAGAGTGACCGCGGGGAGCGTGCCTGTTCCACTCAGCTGCGCAGTTGCTGAGACAGAATCCGTCGAGTCCGTGACAACGAAGTTCGTCATGAACGCTCCGGCGGCCGCCGGTGCGAAGACGATGGAGTACGTACAGCTGCTCCCGGCATTCAGCACACTGGGGCAATTGGTCGTCTCACGGAAGTTTGTCGTGTCGCCAAGCACGGCGCTGCTGATCGGGAACGGGCTTGTCCCGGTGTTGGCGAGCGTCAAGGTCTGCGCAGCGCTGGCCATGCCAACAGGCTGATTGCCAAACGCTACGGTGGATGTGAGCGTGACGACAGGCGTGACATAAGTGCCAGTGCCAGTCAGGCTGACCAGATTGGCTCCAGCCGATGCATTCGCGCTGTTCGACGCGACAGCGGCATTCCCTGCATACATTGTGGCGGTCGGCGGCATGAAGCCGATCCCGAGCGAACAGGTGGAAGCTGGAGTGAGCGCTCCTCCGGCGCTGCAGTCGGAGCCAACGGTTTGCTGCAGGAATCCCGTGGGGAAAGTGAACTGGCCCAACTGGAGGGACTGCCCCCCGGCATTCATCACGCCAACCGTTTGAGCGGAGCTAAGTGTACCTTCAGGCTGGCTCGCAAACGTCGCCAGGCTCGCTCCAACACTGACCTTGCGCACAACATTGTTGTTGGAATCGGTGAAGTAGAGATTCCCCGCAGGGTCCATGGCGATGCTTTCCGGATTATTCAATTGCGCCTTCTGCGCACTCCCCCCATCGCCGCTGTAGCAAGTGCCCGGCCCCGATGACGTGTTTCCCGTGCAGGTCGGTGTGATCAGCGGGTTCGGCGTTCCTGTCCCCGCAAGAAAGGTAAGAATTCCGGCGGTGTTCACCGTCGCGATGACATTCGTCTGCAACGGTACATAGACGTCTCCCGCACCGTCGGCCACCACATCGCCCGGGTAGTAGATGGGAGTGCTGGTAGCAGCCACACCGGAGACGGCCGCGCCCGCAGCGCCAGTCCCGACGATCGTGGAGATGATGCCCGCGGTGTTGACCAAGCGCACCCGATGGTCGGTGTCGTCGGCGATATAGATCTGTCCCTTTGAATCCACCCAGACGGCATGCATCGAACCGAAGCTGGCAGAGGTCGCCGCACCGCCATCTCCGCAGCTGGTGTTGTTGCAGCTGGTGCCCGATCCCGCGACGGTACTGATGATGCCTGTCGCGTGGTTAATCTCGCGGACTCGATAATCCCCGTTGTCCGCGATGTAAATGTCACCCACGGGATCGATGAACACTTCGAGCGCTTCCTCCGTCCAGACCGGTCCGTCGCGGACATCAATGGTTGCCCACGGCAAAGCATCCTCCGCCTCGAAAAGAATCCTCAGCGCCCGCTCGTCCCAAGCCGCGCGCACCCGCGTTGTCTGCCGCGGCAAATCCCCGCTCACAACCTCGCGCAG
>Ga0116227_10013570_pt1 | contig 12737 bp, 9 predicted proteins | sample S1TSphgellanicum_FD_89693 | JGI IMG/M metagenome (GOLD analysis project Ga0116227, IMG submission 89693) | Host-associated microbial communities from peat moss isolated from Minnesota, USA - S1T2_Fb - Sphagnum magellanicum MG | ecosystem: Host-associated > Plants > Peat moss > Unclassified... | reverse complement strand
TGTCACATTGGTGACCACTAGAAACCAGCCTGTGTTGCAGAAAGCTGGAGTGATAGACAAAGATGAAGTGAAGGTAGGTGTCCTTTCAAAGGAGGATAGCTGGAAGCTATTTTGTGTCCATGCATTCCCTACGAGATTTTCAAACATTCCTTTTGAACTAAAGGGAGTTGCTGAGTTGGTTGCTGACGAGTGTAAAGGTCTTCCTTTGGCGCTCAAGGTCATCGGTGGATCAATGGTTGGGAAGACCACGTGTCAAGAATGGGAATTCCAACTGAATTGTTTACAGGAGTCACGTGAGTTACCGGAGCAGGAGGAGGAAGAGGCGTTGTTTGGTCGTCTCAAACTCAGCTATGACAATTTGGATAATGACAATCCCGTATCCAAGGAGTGTTTTCTTGGTTTTGCTGCATTTCCTGAAGATTGTGAGGTGTGGATGGAGGGGTTGATTGAATTTTGGAAAGCACAGGGGTTGTTGGACGATGCTACAAAAAAGTTAGGGGATGATCCTACACGGTCTGCATACTATTTGGTGGGGTTGTTGGTAGGGCGTTCATTGATTGAAGTGGTCCGAACTGGATATCATTCAACCTCATGCAAAGTTCATGACGTGATGAGAGATTTGGCTCTTCACATAATAGAAGGCCAAAAACCGATAACTTGTCTCTATCGACCAGGCAAAAAGTTGGTGGAATTTCCTAGAGATTGGATCCGAACATATGAGAACCAACCTTGTGAAGTTCGCAAGCTTTCACTTATGGACAATGATTTGACCACCCTCAATGGTGTGACTTTCTCTGCACCCAAATTGCAGGTTTTACTTCTTACTGGCAATGAGAGGTTGGAGGCTATGTCAAAACAATTTTTGAAGGGCATGGAAAATCTCAAGGTTTTGGATTTGGGCAAATGTTACATGCTAAAATCTTTGCCTAAAGAGATTGGGAATCTTAGGCAATTAACCCGTCTTGACCTTGCCATGTGTTTGAGTTTGGAATCTTTGCCCAAAGAGATTGGGAAACTTACACAATTAACCCAGCTTTACCTGACAAGGTGTGAGAAGTTGGAATCTTTGCCCACAGAGATTGGGAAACTTACACAATTAACCCATCTTTACCTTTCATTTTGTCACCATTTAAAGCAACTACCAAAATCAATAGGGTATTTGCAAAGTTTACAGTGGCTTGATCTAAGAATGGAAGGAAACCGTTCTGGTTTGAAGTACCTCCCTTCTACGATGGGTGACCTAAGATCCCTTCAATACCTCAGCTTGGCTGGTTCATCTTCTAATGGGCTATGGGGTAAACCAAGCTGGAAGTTATATGGCCAAGCACTTGCAGTTGATATTTGCAAGTTGACAGTTCTTACAAAACTCCATATATCTGGAGTGACTTGTGAGATTGTGCAACTATGTGACCAACTATCGAAGTTGGTGAAATTGAAATCATTCCACATTCAGCACTGTGACAAATTAGGAACACTGCCAGATGCCATCCAATCAATGGTGTGTCTTGAAGAATTTTGGGTATGTTATTGTGGACGGATGAAAATTCTACCATCAGTCGTCACATTGTTTTCAAAACTCAAGGTGCTCAGATTGGATGGTATGTACTCCTTGGAAAGTCTTCCAGCATTGAACACTCTGAAAATGTTGTCAACTTTAAGCATTCGACGATGTGAATCAATCAAGAAGCTTCCAGACTCATTCACATCATTAGATGCCTTTCCAAGTTTGAAAGAATTGGATTGTTTTGGTTCTGGATTAGTAGAGTTCTCGGAGGTGGAAGATGGTGCCATGCCCAATTTGCAAATATTGAATTTAAATGTCAGAAATATTAAGAGCTTGCCTGATAGTTTGATCCACCTCAAAAACTTGAAGGTAGTGTATGTTTGCCAGCATGAATTTGATGACTTCTGCAAGAAGTTTGAAAACTCATGGCTTTTGGGGAAATTACACACATTTTAAAAAGTTGACCATATTCGAGAAGCTCGAAAACTCCTAGTTATCGATCAAGTTTAGTTCAATTTTAAGGGGGTAAAATGATTACATGATTTTAGATGTATAAGGCATTTAGAATAGGGACTGATCATAGAACATTAAAGGTTTGAATTTTGAATTTTTGTTGGTTTTGAAACATGATGATGTGACTTGGGACTACCCAAAGATGGGAGTTCTAGAGAAAAGGATTTTAGTTTTAAACACTCTTTTGGGAAGATCAAGAATAGTTATAGGTACTTTGTAGTAGAAAATTACAAATCCTATTTTGAAATACCACAAAATTTTTTTTGATGTTTTGATTTTTTTTTAAGAGAACATGGAATTTTTTTGTAATTATTATTGAATTTTCAATAAACAAAAACTATAAACTTCTGTAATGATTTCCATATCCATATTATTGTATGAATTTTTTGTAGCATCAAAATATAATGAAATGAATTCTAATCTTGTCTTTGGATTTTTTTACATTGTATTCTAAACTATAGATTCTAGTTATATGAAATAATTATGAATATGGTGTTTTAATGAACTACAGAGTCAAAGTGTTTAGAATCAAAACAAAAATTGTGAAAATGTGCATATTGTAGTGTAAATTTGTTATTACAATAGAATGGAATAATTTTATAGGAATTAAATTCACTTTTACCATTTGGCAACCATCTTGTGGGAATTTTTGCAATCATGATAAGGTTTTCTAAAATTTATGTTATAATGTTGTAAATGATAATGTTTAAGTGAGTGGTTTTGTTTTTTTATTCAAAATGATGTGCCCTTAAACTTTTCAAAAGACCTAAAGGTGGGTCCCAAAATGAAATAGCAAAAGAAGAAAAGAGTTGAGGCACGCTCTTTAACTCACAACATTTTGCGGATAGGAGGGCGTGTTGGAACTTCAAGATGAGACTAGAATGAACTCATAAACGAGAGCTCAAAATGAGATCAACTTACACAACCAAGAAAAAAAAACAGTTAATGTAAATTGAATAAAAATGATGCAACAAACTTAATAGGGACAACCTTAAGCACAAGCTTTACAAGGTTCACAACCTTTGGGAAGAACCACCACTTCCCTCCTTATAGTATAATATGTGCCTCTTCATAGAGACTACATTCAAATGTCATTTTTTTTAGGGACTTTTAAATGGTAGTCTCAAAATTGAGACTCTTATTGTCCCAAAGTTTTGGACGTTCATATTTTTTTTAAATCAAGTCTATTTTGAGTTTGAAAAGGTAATATCTTATAGCCCTCAAAAAGTTCTTTCCAACAATGTATAACACACCTTAATCAAATGTGCTCCCAACCTCCTCCATAAACTCAAATGTGAGTTTAAAATGAAAACAATGGAAGAGTAGGAAATTGGGGCACTCCTTAACTTGCAACACTTTGAAGAGGTAGAAAGGTGTGTTGGAGCTCCAAAATGGGACTGAGAGGATTAACAAGCACTTCAATCACTCACACGAACTTGCATAAACCAAATAATAAATTGATTAGTGCATAGTTGGAACACTCTTGGTGCTAAGATGAACCACGAATAAACTCAAACTCACAAGACTCACCAAGGCCCAAACTTGGGGGAAGCCATCACCTTCCCCCTTATAATATATTATGTGCCTCTCCATGAAGCCCATATCCAAATGGCATTTTATCTCGAGATTCTCGCAACTTTGGGGGCCCATAACTTTGTGTGCAGACCTCTGCTGCAAATGAGGTCTAAAGCAAAGTTGTAACCTTCATCAAGAGTTTTCCAACAATATGTCGCATGCCACCTAAACACGAGGACATCGTGGCAATTCTCAACTTTTAATGGTCCGGAATCAAATTGCCAATTTGATTCTTGTCCTTTCTTCTAATCATAACTTGTGTTTCAGGTGTCCAAATGGATGATGCGAGCCCATTTTAGATATCTTCGTTCCAAAAGCTTTCCAATGATATATGAAATGTCTCAATCCAATGAGTTTTGACCTCTGCGATTGTTCTTTGAAAATTCAAAAGTTCATCGGGATTCCAATTCTCAAAGTGAAAGTTCACTTTGGAGTGTGAAGGTTCATTCCCTCACACTCTCTTACACTCCCAAGACATGAGATGTGACTCCCAAACTTCCCTATTGGCCCGCACCCTTTTACAAGCCTTTGCCTTGGTCCCAAGCCCAAGGCTAAGGTTACGACACTCGTACTATCCAAAAAATTTGGATGTTCATATTTTTCTCAAATCAACTCTATTTTGAGAATGAGAAGGCAATATCTTATAGCCCTCAAAAACTTCTTTCTAATGGTGTATAACACACCTTAATTAGACTTCATTGGACCCCTACTTTTAAGGGTGGGAATTTGACTCCCAACTTTTCTTTTGATCATAACTCATGCAAATAAATATAAATGAATAGTGTGAAGGCACTTTAAGCATCTACACTTCAAGACCTTTCTAATGGTGTCATGGGGGCCCAATTTGGTGCTTGTTTTCTTTTTCAACCAAGGCTTCAAAAATTTGCAACTCCCAAAGTGGAAAATGCACTTAACAGTCATCGGGCTTCATCCCTTGCACTCTCCCCCATTTGTGAAAGTGTGTTTCACACTTAAACACATTCTCGGCCTCATGGGCCCTTGCATTTCACACTTAGTCACAAACCCAATGTTAAGGTTATGACATTAAATTTAAAAGAATATGTTAGAAAGTATTAAAGGTCAGAGTGGTTGATGCCATGACGACTATAGGGTAATCTATAAATTCTAAAGACTAAAGACTATGAAATAAGATGAATCAGATGGTGACTTGGAATTTACAACAATTGGACTTGGAAAGAAATCGTTCAATCACTAAAAGACAAACATAAAACAATTTTGAAAATGGAAAAAAAATGTGCAGGGCTTATAGAAAGCCCATATCGGAATCTAATGTTAGACAAATGAGTTTTCAAAACATAAGAAAAACTTGTAGGGCACATGTCTTTTCTACCACAAGAGGTGGTACAACATGAAGTATGGACTAGGGGTCTTCATAAAAGGCATAATTATAGACAATGATCTCCACAAAAAAAGATGTAATTGATTACTCACCCAAATGAATGAGTGCAATATACTTCTCAACTATAATTTGTGGTTCAAAGTCATAGAGTTTAAAAAGAAGCAAGGACTTTTGTAGTACTTGATTAACCATAGGAAATATCAAGTCCTAAATCGGTGACTAGCTGAGGAAGGGATAATATAAGAAATATACAACCAAGGTTTGTGTATTAATCCATATGAACTAGTGGAAGATTGGGAGGTGGAAGAAAACACCAATATTGATGTGCTTGAAAAGACTAAGGAAAATTACCTATGATCATTTGAATATGTAAAGGCATAGGTGAATGTGTTAGATGAAGTAACATGGCCATACTCACATCAAGGAAATCCAAAATTGGATCATACAAAATACACGGTCAAAACATAAGATCATGAATCTATGGATTCAAAAATAATCAGATTATTTTCAAAAGTCTATGCATTCTATGAGGAAGGACATGTAATTATGGATTGTCCTTTTGTGCATTTCCACATTAGAGCAGGTATTGCTAAACATGTGGAGTTACAAAATGTGGTGGGAACATTAATGAATCAACCACAAGAACGAAAACCAAAAATTCCTGTAGTCTAAAACAGATTTAAAGGCATGGAATTCGAAAGCCAATTGGGACCAAAGAGTCAACAAATTCATCCATCCATTCAATTCAGGAACAGAAAACCAAAGATGTATTCACATTCACATTCTGCACCAAGAAGCTACCAATGGGTAACCACAAAATGGAACATTGTCGAACTCAAGTCAATGCAACTTCACCAAGAATGTCAACAGTGGCAATTGTTAAAACCCAAAAACAACATGTTGGGATAGAGGTTACTCAATCGTTTAATGCAGTCATAATAACCATAAGATTGGCAACGGTTATTGCACCCAACATGGATGTTGTTAAAAAGGGAATGGTTATTGGATATGTACTAAATGGGAATTGTGGATAAAATGGATTCTTGGCGGGAAGGAACTTGAGTAGGAGTTCAAGATGACCAACAATAAATATCAGAGTTGTTGGGACACCACAAATGGTGTTTATTTAATCCAATAATGACTATTCATGACAAAACCACAAACCGACCACGATGAGCTCCATAGCTACTAGAGGGTACAAAAATATAAATGTTGAAGATCCAAAAGGAGGGCATTGAGAAACATTTGTCATAATTCAAGGAATTCTCGAACATAGAAATGGCCATTTTGTGAGGCCAAACAAGGTAGCTTTTAAGTGTCTTAATTTCAAAAAAGATGTTGACCTAAATGTTCATGTAAGAATGTTTAATTCTGTAGTGAAAATAAATGTAGAAACTTTTAAATAGTATATCATCAATGCATTTAATTATATGTTAAAAGGATATGACATTAGATTGGTGCCATAATTACATGTCAGAATTTCTTGCTTGTATTTTTTTAAAACTTACACAAGTATTTTGTAAATGTCATCGGAAAACTTAGAATGATGAGCAAATATACATGGAGTTGAAGAACATGAAATAGGCAAAGACTAAGAAGGTGGAGGTTTACTATGAATGGATTTAGAAACTAACAAATGGTTTACAAATACCAACCATAAATAGTTTTCTAACTATTATGTTTAGAGTAGGTTTATAATCATACATCAAAATTGTGACTACAAGGATGAAATGGTTGACACTCCAATAGCATAAGGAGGCAACAATATTGTGTGAAGAAGGGATGATTACTGTAGAAGCAAGGAATGCACTATAAGTACCACAAAGTACAAAATAAGCAACACCACCAAAAACATAAAATAATACAAGGAAAATTGACAAGTTTTGCATTAATTATGGAATGATTAATCGCAATGTGGAACCATGTAGAAAGAAGAAGGAACAGACTACAATGGCAACTACAAAAATAGCCTAATCGAATCAAAAACCACAGAAAACATCTTTGTATGCTTATCAAATATGTAGTTTGAATGGACATAAAATGAAAAACTATCCAAAGTTTACTGAGATGAAAATGTTTTATGGGAAATCTATGATAATAGCAAAGGTTCAACCTATTGCTAAGACACAAATAGTCACTATAGATGTGAATGTGGTGGATGTTAATGTTACAACAAGAAGTAAAGCAACTAAGAACAAGTGTTCAAGGATAAAAAAACCAAGGAAAACAAATAGTGTTATTGATTGGGAAAAAGAAGAATAGTTGAAGAAGTCAATGGTGGAAACAATTCAACATTCAAATTCAAAAAACACAAACCCAAACAGAAGGGCCATCCACATCTATGGAGGGATGGAACACAACCTAGCTGGGTATGACAAATATTATTCCTATGGAAGCACAGAAATCTCAAAAGGGTAGTGAATTCACAAGAAAAATTGATCATAATAGAAAAAATATTTCTAAACATTAGTAAATAGATGCTAAAAACAAGTTATACTTTGAATTTAGGACAATTGCTTAAAATAACCTTTAAGTTAAAAAGATATTTTTGCCAAAAGCTAAAACCAAAAAAACTCAAAATCTAAGTAAAACAACCATAGAAAAACAAGTTGGTTCTTCAATACCAAAGGTAGGGACATCTACTATAGCAATAGACAATCATATGGCAGTTATTCAACAACAAATTTTAAAAAATACAATAGAAGATGTGTTGTTGGATGTACGTTCTCAAATTAATATCATCATAAAATAGTTGAGATTGAGTTTAAGGCTTCCAAAGCCTAAACATGCACCATATAATTTAAGGATGGAAAATCAAATAGCCACAAAACTAATAGGTTTGATTAGAGATCTAAAGATATATGTTCATGACATTCCTTATATAACTACGTTTACTATACTTTGAAATAGTGTGTTAAATTCTAATTATTCCATGTTGTTAGGGAGACCATGGTTGAAGGATGTTAAAGTGGCACATGATTGGGGGAGTAACATTGTTACCATATAAAGGAATGGGACAATTAGAACAATTACAATCACTAAGCATTTACAAGGTGAAGTAAGAAGACCAAAAATGTTATTGTGCTATGAATATCAGAATGATATCACACATGAAGAAAAAGATATCGTCTTTGCTATAAAACCAGAATTATTCTCAATAAAAACAATAAATTTACTTGAGACAATTCAATTTGTGAAAACCATAAATGTGGAGATCATGGATATAGATGTGAAGAATAATATTTCAAAATAGGGATATGGAATATAGAGCATAGAAAAGAAGATAGCTGACAATAGATATGAACCAAAAATAGTTCTCAAGGATAAGGTGTATCCAAAGACATTCTAATCATTAACCAAGTAGTGTTGGAATGGATGTAACTAAAACAAAAATTAAAGTACAAGAATTGCAAATAACATGATGGATGTTACCTAAAGATCAAGAATTGATAAAATTTAATGTCAGAACTAATGCAGAACCATAATTGGTGAAAATTAATGCACAATTAGAAACAAGCAAGGTGTTGGAAATGGAACAACTATTGAAAGAATTCAAAACTATTTTTGCATGGACATACAAAGGTCTAAAAGGGATTCCACCAAAACTGGCACAACAAAAAATTAAATTGGACACTATTATATCACCAACACATCAAGCCAGGTATAGATTAAATCCAAATTATGCTATAGTAGTCAAACAATATATAAACAAGTTGTTAACAATTAGATTCATTCAATCTGTAGAGGAGGCTACATGGTTGTCACCCATAGTAGTAATACCCAAAAAAAATGGCAAACTAAAAATTTGTATACATTTCAAAAAACTAACATTAAGTAAATCATGTCCGTTGCAACTAGTCTATCTAATTGTAATCTAGTTTTATTATAAACTTTTTAATTATAATCTACTTCTATTGAACATTTTCTAGTTGCATCCAACAAGTTACAATGGACACAATTTTTTCATAATGTAAATGTAGCCACAAAGAAAGATCCATATCGATTACCTTTTACAAATGAAATGTTGAACATATAGTAAGGTATGAGGTATATTCTTTCTAGATGGATATTCAAAATATCATTAAATTTCTATAGCTCTAAGGGACTGACACAAGATTGCATTTGTTACAAACTAAAGGGTTTTTATATGGAAGGTGATGTCATTTGGAATTTAAAATGGACCTCCAACATATCAGAAAGCTATTACCAAAGCATTCAAAAAATATTTGGATTGTTTTATGAAGATATTTTTCAATTATTTCATATTGAATAGTGATATGGAGAATCATTTGTAGAAGCTTAGACTATGTTTTCAAAAGTGTAAAAAATATGGCATTAGTCTTAATCCAAACAAATGTGCATTTATGGTATTTTCAAGGATGATATTGGGTTTTATTATTTTAGAAGAATGGAAACTACCAAATCCAAAGAAAATAGAAGCAATAGTAAACACGCCACCACCTAAAAATCCATGGTAGATTCAAGTATTCAATTAAAACAAGACAAATTGAAGGTACGTTATTTGTAAAGTAGAAATAAAAATTGGTTAAATGAGCAGAGCCATTCACATTGAGGAATGGTGAATTGTATAGAATGGGCCAAGACAACAAACTACAAAGATGTTTGACAAGTACATAAGAACATATGGTGATGAATGAATTGCATGAAGGGCCATCAAAAGGACATTTTGCAATTAAAATAATGCAAAGGAAAATACTTGATGTTGGATATTGGTGGCCAATTATGTATAGAGATGTGCATGATTATTGCAGATCTTGTGATGCATGTCAAAAAACAAGAAGATTAACAACTCAAAGTCTTGCAAAATTGGTCACAAGTTTTCTAAAGGAACCATTTATAAAATGGGGATTTGATTTTGTGGGGCCAATTAAGCCAACATGAAGATATAATAGAAACAAATATATTCTTGTTACCACAAATTATGCTACCAAGTGGGTGGAAGCAAAACCATTGAAAACTAATATTATAGTAATAATAACAAAAAAATTATATGAGTGCATATTAACCAGGTTTGGATGTCCTTTCACTATAGTCACAAATAAGGAGTTTATTTCATTAATAATGTCGTTAAGTATTTTACATATCATTTTTTGTTGAAACATTTGAGTTTTACAACCTAATATCCTCAAGTGAATGGGTAGGGTGAGTCTACTGATAAGGTACTTGGGACATTATTGACTAAGTTAATTATTGAGAATAGAACAGAATAGGATGAACATCTCTCCATAGTGTTATTTTCATACAAAACTACATAAAAGTAACAACATGGTATACACCTTATCAATTAATGTATGGATTACATCCATTGATGCCCACAAAGTACATACTGTTAATTGATGGCAGGAATGAAAAAGAAAGTACTTTAATGAAAGTTTTAACTAGTAGAATTACAAAGTTGAAAAGGTTATAGGAGGTTAAAATGCAAGTTGTAAAAAGTACAAGAGGAGGAAATGGAATTGCTGAGCAAAAAATAAGCAAAAGAGGGTTGTGAAAAACAAAATGTGAAGGAATGTTGAATATTCGGTTGTTGGTTGTAAGGTCATTGTCACATTTTTCATCATTTTCAAAATGTGCACAAGGAAAAGCATACAATGAAAATATATAAGTTGCGCAAAGAATAATTCATGATATAGATGAAACTAGAACATTTGTAGTTGAGTTTTTGCATAGAAGCACAAAATGTTAGTGTGCAAGTTCATAGACATGACCAAGAACTAGATCAATGGATCTAGTGCTCATTGAAGAACCGAAAGAAAATGAAGTTGTGGAATAGCAATTTGTGGATGCACAAGCAACATATATGGATGCCGGGGAAGAGGACATTGTTGAATCAAAAATAACCATCCATAAAAGTGCAAACGTTGACAAAAGCACAACAAAGGGTGATGGAAATCAAGATGGGTGAGTTAGATGTTGCAACAAAGAGAAGATGCACCATCATTGAAAAAACTACATTTCTGGAAAAAACTATTCACATTCCAGATGTTAAGGGATTCATGTGTATATAGACGAAACAGAACTACAATAGGCATGTTGAAAGGATGGAAAATTGGAAGGATATAAGTGAGGAAAAATATTAGGCTTCTAAAGTAAGGCTTGTTCCTTTGTTTTTAATGAATTGGGAAGCACCGATGCCTGATGTCATGCTAGAATTTCTAAACACATTCATTATCAAGGGCACAAATATCTACTTTGGGCATAAGGATAAGGTGTATGTCATTAGCAAAGAACCGATTGTAGATGTCTTTGGAGTATGCGTAAAAGGGTATGTAAAAAACTCCAAAGGGTAGGTTAATAAGTCACTAACATTGTAGGCATTACAAAGTTATAGAATTGCACCTACAAATTTTGTAACAAATCAATGGAATGCAAAGAGTCTAGGCTTGCCATACTTTGTTAGATATCTTGCTATCATATTTGTGATTTATCAGAGAAAGAAAGTGATGTATTTTAGCAACAAGAATGCCACTACATTGATGAGAGCAAAAAAGAGGCAAAAGGTATATTAAGCACAGATTATATACAATAGTTTGTGTCATGAGCTAGATAAATGGTATAAATATGTCAAGCAGAATAAAGGGGATAAGAAAGACACCAATTAGTCTACCTTGATACTGGCAAAAATCTTTTAGTATCTGTTTATTCACCAAAAGGAGAATCTACAAAAACTATCGGTTGAGGTAAAACGAACTAGGGAGGAAATGCAAATAACACTAGAAAATAGAAAAAAGGTAGTAGTAAAATCTCTAAGAAGTGCCTTTAAAAATAAGACGAAAGTTGAAAAAGGTGGAGCTTCAAGCTTAGGAGTTAAAAGGGAACATGACACAAGGTTTCCAAAGGATGAAGAGCATTTACACTTTAATGGGGACACATATGACGATTGGATAGAGACCATTGGAAGTCCACAACATTTTCAACATTTACAACATCATTTGCACTAGGAACAATAGCAAACATAAGAAGGTGTATAGGCTACTAGATTGTAGACGGAAATAGTGGAAACATAACTTTCTTTTGTAATGTTCAAACCACCAAAACTACAGGTACCAATTGTAAACCAGCATCTGCAGAAGGACAACCATTTGAATTTGGGCTAAGGAGCATATTGGTGTAGGAGACGAGATCATTTGTAGAAGGATCCAAAAATATTATGACATAGATAAATATACCAAATTATGTGCAAGAGGTAGCTACATAAATAATGCAAGTAAATAAAATAACTAAATTATTTCAAACCATGGCAATTGTGAGTTTGAATATGGAGAATTTAAATTTGGAGGTGAGCAATTCGAAGAAATAATTAGCCACAAAGAAAAAGGAAGTACTACAAATGGAATTGTATAAGAGAAGATTTCCAGAAGGAATATAAACATAACATAGAAATCTAGAGGAAGAACATGGTAAAGAATGAGTAAAAGATGAAAACGTTCATAAAAAAGCTACAAGATGAAAATAAGGAACTCAAGGTTACCACAACACAGATGAAATCACAAGATGAGGAATTGTAGGAGCTGAAGTAGAAGGCTGAAATCTAGGAAACCATAGAAAACAAGTGGGTAAAAACTTTATTGCTTTATAAGTAACAATAGAATGCTTTGGGTAGTTAGGTGGAAAGACCGATTAAGGAAAACAAAGAAAAGAAGAATGTTTTGATAGATTTGGAATTGGTGAATCTAAAGAATGCATCTTTGTTGAATTCTAAAAAGCTTAGAAGAAAGATAATAGAAGTAGAAAAAGAGAACTTGGTGGAGGAAAATAAGGAAT
>Ga0116227_10013569_pt1 | contig 12738 bp, 9 predicted proteins | sample S1TSphgellanicum_FD_89693 | JGI IMG/M metagenome (GOLD analysis project Ga0116227, IMG submission 89693) | Host-associated microbial communities from peat moss isolated from Minnesota, USA - S1T2_Fb - Sphagnum magellanicum MG | ecosystem: Host-associated > Plants > Peat moss > Unclassified... | reverse complement strand
GCGATTTCAACGCGGCGATCGCATTACCGGCCTGATGCTCCTCCCAGAAGCCGACGAGCGCATTGGTGAATAGCAGCAGAGCGATGACGCCGAAGTCCAGCCAATGCCGAACGACCGCCGAGAGAACGACGGCGGCTTCGATCATCCACGGGATCGGCCCCCAGAAGTAGCTCAGGAACTTCAGGAACGGATTATCGGCTTTCCCCGCGATCTCGTTGGGCCCGTATTGGGTTAGCCGCTTCGCGGCCTCGGCGGAGCTTAGCCCGTCCTTCGTCGATCCAAGCTTCGTGAACAGCTGCGGCATCGGGAGGTTCTTGAGGTCATCTTTACCACCAGCACCGTTCGACGACGCCGCCTCGGGCTTATCGTTCACGCGGTGGCCTCGGCTCGAGCGGAAGTTCTCCCGGATGCGTCACGCGCGCGACCGCAATGACGTGGTCCCCGGCGCCGTAGTAGACGTCCAAGGCGCCGTCGGGACGCAGGTCGATCGCGGAGGGAAACACGACGTCGTTGACCAGTCCGTTCTTCTCGTAGCTGGTCTGGGGCTCCAGAATCGGCATCGGCGCGCGGCGCAGTACTTTCGAGGGCCGCTCGCCGTCGAGCAAGGCGAAGCCCATGGAATAGCAAGGCCGCCCGTTTACGATCGCGACCGCGTGATACGCCAGCCCCCAGCCGTTCGTGAGACGGATCGGCGGCGCGCCCGTTCCGATCTTCCGCGCGCCCCACGGATACTTTGCCGACATCATCGGCTCGTGCCGGCGAACGGCGGTCAGGCTCGCAAGGTCGGCCGAGACCGCCGCCAGGGGCACGTACGAGATCCAGATGCTTTCTTGCGTTTCGTCGCCGGAAGGCGGCTTCGACACGCGCATGCCCTCGTGGTGCAGGCGGAAATGCAGCCGGGTCGTGGGGCGGTGCAGAATCGCGAGCGAAGGGACGCCGTGCGGGTCGGAGACGACCTCGGGAAAGAAAGCTGCGTCTTTGTTGCCGCAGCTGTTGAGATCGATTTTTTCCGTAGCCGTTGTTTCGAAACGCAGCGGGCCGAGGCGCCGCCACACGACGAGATCGGTAGATACAGCGACCGCGACGCGCGGTTCGTACGGAACGAATGCCGTGTACGTCATCACGTACAACCCGAGCGGCGCCACGAAAACGACGCGCGGATCTTCGACCCCACCGCCGCCCGGGCTCACCTCGTACGATTCGTGGGGTTCGAGCGCGAGTCCGAGCCGCTCGACGCCGACCGGAACCTCGCCCTCGAAAACAACGCGCGCGTGGCCGATGCGCGAATAATTGCCTTCTGCGATGAGCCGCGGAAAGAGATGCATCGTACCGTCGGGCGAGCGAACGCCGCCCGGGTTGAGCACGCCCCACGCTTCGTGCGGCTGATCCGCCTGCGGGCTCATGATCACGCCTAACCGTGTAACGGCGAAATCCGGGGAAGTTTTCAGCATTCGATCTCCAAGCGTCGAGCGCGCCGGCTAAGCTGCGGCCTCCAGATTACGAGGGTAACATCACGCCCGGCAACGTCATATCGTTAAAACGATGGAAGGGGAAGCGACAGACCGCTAGTTGGAACGTGCCGCCGGAGCCGGCAGATTACTGAGCGTGGCCCTTCGTGAGCTGCGCGCGCGCGCCGGCGAGCTCGGCTCGCAATTCGTCCGTCACGCCCGGGTAGTGCAGGTTCAGTGCTGTCAATCGAGCGATGACGACGTCGGCCACGGCGGTACGCGTGAACCACTTGTGGTCGGCGGGCACGACGTACCACGGCGCGAACTCGGCGCTCGTGTGTGTGAGCAATTCTTCGTAGGCGTGCCGGTAACCATCCCAGAACCCGCGTTCGCGCACGTCGGCCGGCGAGATCTTCCAGTTCTTCTCCGGGGTGTCGATGCGCTCGAGGAGACGTTTGCGCTGCTCCTCTTTGGAGAGGTGAAGGAAGAACTTGACGATCACCGTGCCGTTGCGCGTCAAGTGTCGTTCGAACGCCACGATATCTTCGTAGCGCTCTTTCCAGAGGTGTGCGCCCGAAGGCTCGGCCGGCAGCCGCTCGTTTTCGAGCAGCGGCCGATGAACCCGTACGACGGCCAACTCTTCGTAGTACGAACGATTGAGGATCGCGATCCGTCCGCGCTCGGGCAAGACCTTCGCGCAGCGCCAGAGGTAATCGTGCGAAAGCTCTTCCGCGGACGGCTGCTTGAAGGCGTGGACGTCGATGCCTTGCGGACTGACCGCCGACATCACGTGCCGGATCGCGCCGTCCTTGCCGGCCGCGTCCATGCCCTGAAAGACCAGGAGCAGCGCGTACCGCCGATCGGCGAAAAACACGTCTTGCAGTGCGGCGAGCCGCTTTCGGTCAGCTCGCAATTTTTTTCGCGCATCAAGCTTGTTCTCGAAATCCCCCGTGGAGGCCGGATCGAATGCCGCCAAGTCGGCGACGTGACCGGCCTTCACCATCATATGCGCGGGGTCGATCGATTTCGGCACGTCGGTAACCTCGCTGTGCGACGCCATCACCGTGGGATCAGCGTGTAGAAGATGATATACGCCGAGAACATGATGCACGCAAAGGCTACGGCGACCTCTCGGTCGCCCGGTCTCCAGCCGGCGCGCAGGGCGGGACGCCTGGGCTGTGGCGCGGGGTGCCCCGTGAGGTCTCCCGCAATGCTGTCGCCGGCACCGCGCGCTAGACAATCCGCGACGATCGCTCGGGCGCGGACGACCGGGTCGACGGGCATCACAACGGCCGCCCGGCGCGCCCTCGTGCCATCCTAGCCGGACACTGCGGCGCCTTGCCCATGGAACATCTCCAAAACGATCCGCTCAACGACGCGTCTCCACTCGAGCCGGCGGGCTCCGCCCGCGGCGGCGGCGCGGTCCGAACTTCAAGCGTAGCATTGCCACCCAGCCGCTCATATCGTGAAAACGATGGAACCGCATAGCGCCGCGACGCGCTCGCGTGATTACGCCTGGCCATTGGGTACGATGCGGGCAGGCCGGTCACACCGCCGGTCTCACGAACGCCGCGATCCGGCGTGCACGAAAGGAACGCACGATGGCGAGCCCGCCGCAAGCGCCGAACGCGGAACTTGATAACCTAAACGACACGGATCTCATCCTCGCAAACCCGCTGGAAGATATCCGCGGCCTGAAGGTGCTCGACAAACAAGGCACGGAAATCGGACACGTCAGCGACCTTTTCATCGACCGCGCGGCTCGGAAAATTCGCATGCTGGAGGTGAGGGCAGGCGGTTTCCTCGGCCTCGGCGAGCGGCACTTTCTGTTGCCGGTCGACACCGTCACCGCCGTTGCCAAAGACGAAGTGCGCGTCAGCGTGACACGCGAGCGCGTCGACCTCGCGCCGGCCTATGATCCCAAGCTCCTCCAATTGCCGACCCGACCTGCCTGGGAGCCGTTCTACGGCTATTACGGCGTCTCGCCGTTCTGGGGCAACGGCTACATGTACCCGAGCATACCGATGGCGCGGGAAGAGGTAGCGCGCGAGAACGAGCCGAGCGAACGGGATGCGTGATCGCTGATTCCAACTCACGGGCGAGCTTCGCGAAAAACGATCATTCCTTTAATTTAACGATGGCGTCGCGCCGGCAAAGCTGGTATCGCTTAGACAATCGTTTTGCTCATCGTCGATTGGAGACTCGGCTGAGACACATCATGGCGCTCTGCGCGGTCGCCGTCGTCGGCACCGCAGCTACACTTGCTTGCGCTCCCGCCGCCGCCGACCCGCCGCCTCCGGCAGCCGCGGCGTCGCCGGCCGCCGTTCCGCAACCGTCGCCGAGCTCGCTTCCGGTCCCCGTCGCCCCGGCACCCGCCCCTGCTCCCGTCAAACCCGCCTTTTCGCTCAACGGCCACATCGTCAGCGAATTCGCGGCCAACGCGAGCGGCGGCATTCCACTGGGGGGCACGGCGGTCGATCGCGGCACGGCGCTCTCGACGGAAGTCGGCCTCGGCTTCGACGCGGACATCGGTCGGCTGACCGGCAGCGGCGCGGGCATCGTTCACGCGCTCGTGACGACCCGCTTCGGGTCGAACCTCTCTTCGACGGCGGTCGGCAACCAAGTGTCCGTTCAGGAAATCTACGGCGATGGCCAAACCACGCGGATCACGTTCTTCGACTACGAACAGAAGCTGCTACACGACAAGCTGGACGTGGAACTGGGCAAGATCAACGAGCAGAACGACTTCATCGCGGGGTCGACGTACTGGGGCGGAAACCTCTACTGCTTCTACCAGAATAACAATATCTGCGGTACGCCGGCCGGGATCCCGAACAATAACGGAATCACGCCGGGGGGCAGCGCCGGCTACAACTACTATCCCTCGTCGATGTTGGGCGTCCGCCTCAAAGCGTCGCCGAACAAGAACTTCTACGTCGAGGCCGCGGTTTTGCAAGCCGACCCGATCGTAAACACCTATCATGGCGGCGGGTACCTCGGTCTCTACGGCTCCACGGGAGCGGAACTGCCCTTCGAAGTGGGCCTCACCTTGCGAAACCGTGCCGGCGACCAGATCGGTGACGTGCGCGCGGGCGCCTATTACAATACCTCGAACGTGCGCGACTTCTCGGCCTATGAAAGCGGCTTCGCCATTGCGGGCAACGCGAGCAACGCGGCCGGACTCGCGAGCAACGCGGCCGCGATCGCGAGTCTGCCGGAAACGTACGTTCGCGGCCAGAGCGGCGCCGATATTCAGCTCGACCACCTGATCGAAGGCGATTCAGGCGCGGGCAAGCGCGGAACCGCCGTCTTCGTGGCCGCCGAGTACAGCGACCCGAATACGGCGCTGATCAGCACGTACGTCGACGGCGGCATCGTCCGTCACGGCACCTTGGCAACCCGCCCGCTCGACACGCTTGCGATCGGCTTTGCGGAGATGAATTTCAATCCCCGCTTGCAGCAACTGCAGCTGGCCTTGCGCGGCGCCGGTTACGTCGTGCCCTACAACGGGTCCGAGTCAGTCGTCGAACTCAACTACGGGTGGCAGGCGGCGAAATGGCTCGTCGTGCGCCCGGGAATGCAGTACGTGCTCAACCCCAAGGGTGAGGAAACCAACCCTCAGGCCGGACTCACGGTGCCCGGAAACGCCCTGGTCTTCGGCCTCGCGACCGACGTAACGTTCTAGCGTATGTCGACGCCGCATCCCGTCCTAGTAATTCACGATATCGGAGTGCGTCGTAGTTACGATATAGTGACCATACGAGCGGTCTCCGATAGATCGTTTGACACCGCGGAAGCTTGGAAAGCGTCGGATTCATGAACATTACGGCAGGGCCGGCCCCCGCGGCGGCGCTCACTCCGGAGGACGCGGACAACCATCTCGGGCTCGTGATCTATGCGGCGACCGTGGCGGCGCTCGGCGGCCTGCTCTTCGGCTACGATAGCGCCGTCATCAACGGGGCGGTCGGCGCGATCGGCACGTACTTCAAACCCAATCCGACCACGCTCGGGCTCGCGATCGCCTCCGCCCTCGTGGGCGCGGCCGCCGGCGCGCTGCTGATCGGCCGCGTGGCCGACCGCTACGGCCGGTTGCTCCCGATGCGCCTCGCCGCGCTCCTGTTCGTCGTCAGCGCGCTCGGTGCGGGCTTTTCGAGCTCGCTGCTAATGCTCTCCCTCTTTCGCATCGTCGGCGGAATCGGCGTCGGCATCGCCTCGGTGATCGCGCCGATGTACATCGCCGAAGTCGTGCCCGCCAAGATTCGCGGCCGGCTCGGTTCGCTGCAGCAACTGGCCATCGTCCTCGGCATCTTCTTCTCATTACTGGTCGATTTCGGCGTCGCTTCCGCCGCCGGCAGCGCCTCGGCTCCGTGGCTCGGCGGGCTCGAGGCGTGGCGCTGGATGTTCATCGTGATGATCGTCCCGGCCGCGCTCTACGCCATCCTCTCCTACACGATTCCCGAATCGCCGCGCTATCTCGTCGCGCAGGGACGGATGGCCGATGCGAGCGCCGTCCTCGAGCGCCTACTCGGCGCCAAAGTCGTGACCGCGAAGATCGCCGAGATCCGCGAAACCCTCAAAAGCGAAACGACCGCCTCGTGGCGAGACTTGCGCGGACCCGCCATGGGCTTGCTGCCGATCGTGTGGGTGGGCATCGGACTGTCGGTCTTCCAGCAGTTCGTCGGAATCAACGTGATCTTCTACTACTCGACCGTGCTGTGGCATGCCGTGGGCTTCTCCGAAAAAGATTCGCTCCTGATCACCGTGATTACGAGCGTCGTCAATATCGTTTCGACCTTCGTGGCCATCGCGTTGATCGATAAAGTCGGACGCCGGGCGCTCCTGCTGTTCGGGTCCGCCGGCATGATCGTCACCTTGGGCGTGCTCGCGGTCGTTTTCGGAAACGCGCCGCTCAACGCGCAGGGCCAGCCCTTCCTCAACCCGGCGTCGGGTCTGGTCGCGCTGTGGGCGGCTAATCTGTTCGTCGTCTCGTTCGCCGTTTCGTGGGGCCCGGCGGTCTGGGTCTTGCTCGGCGAAGTCTTCAACAATCGCATCCGCGCCGCGGCGCTCTCGCTGGCGGCCGCCGCGCAGTGGGTCGCCAACTGGGTCATTACGGTTACCTTTCCGACCTTGCAGCACTTGGGGCTCGGCATCGCGTACGGCACCTACACCGCATTCGCGATTCTCTCGCTCGTCTTCGTGTTGCGCTTCGTGAAAGAGACCAACGGTACGGAACTCGAGGCCGTCCGGCAGTGAGCAGATGCTGATCGTCGGCGACATCGGCGGCACGACGACGCGGTTAGCGTTGGTTTCGAGCGAAACCGGCCCGCGCACGTTCGTCGCGGAGCAAGAGTTTCGCAGTGCCGACTACAAGGGTTTGCAACCGATCGTCGAGGTGTTTCTGGCCAACTGCGGCGGTAGCGCGACCTCGGCCTGCTTCGACGTCGCCGGGCCCGTCGTCGGAGGCCGCGTCCACTTAACGAACCTGCTCTGGGATTTGGACGAAGCGGAGCTGTGTAAGAGCCTCAAACTCGAGCGCGTCACCTTGCTCAACGATCTGCAGGCAATCGCACATGCGATCCCGTCCCTGCTGCCCGAAGAAACCGCTCAGATCAACGCCGGTCACGCCGTCGAGCACGCGCCGATCGCCGTGCTCGCGCCGGGCACCGGACTCGGTGAGTCGTTCCTGATCTGGACCGGCAGCAGCTACCTTGCGTGCGCGTCGGAAGGCGGACACGCCGACTTCGCGCCGACGAGCCACATCCAGGCCGAGCTCTGGGCGTTCTTGACCGCCCGTTTCCGTCACGCGGCCTACGAACGCGTCTGCGCCGGTTCCGGTTTGCCCAACGTTTACGACTTCGTCCGTTCGCGCGATCCCGCTTCCGAGAGCGCCGCCTTCCGGGCAACGTTGCAGGCCGCGACGGACCGCACGCCCGCGATCATCGAGGCCGCGCTGCGCGATCCCGATAACAACCCGCTCGCGGCCGAGACGCTGCGCATCATCGTGGACATCTGGGGCGCCGAAGCTGGGAACCTCACGCTCAAAGTCATGGCGACCGGCGGCGTGTATCTCGCGGGCGGGCTGCCGCCGCGCTTGGTGCCGCAACTGCAGGACGGCGCGTTCATGCAGGCGTTCGCGGCCAAGGGCCGCTTCGCCAACATGCTGCGCGCGATTCCGGTGCGCATCGTCACGGTCAACGCGGCCCTGCTCGGCGCCGCGATCTACGGCTTGGAAGCCGCCGCGACCTGACCGACGATCTCGCGCGTGTGGCGCGCGATCATTCGCATCTCGGCCGTCGCCATCACGCGCACGACGACCCGCGAGCCGTCGGCCGAGATGACGGCGGCATCGGCGTCGTTGCGCGCGGCGTCGAGCTCGATGCCGAGATACGCTAAGTCGCGCGCGATCTCCCAACGTACGGGCGCCGCATGTTCGCCCACGCCGCCCGTGAACACCAGCGTGTCGAGCCCGCACAGCGCGGCCGAAAACGCGCCGATCGCTTTTCTCGCGCTGTACGTGAAAAGGTCGACGGCCGCGGCCGCATCCACGTCGGCGGCCCGGCTCGCCAGCAACGTCCGCATGTCGGCGCTCGTGCCCGAAACGCCGAGCAGGCCGCTGTGCTCGTTAAGCACGCGGTCCAATTCCTCGAGCGTGTAGCGGCCCGCGCGCAACAGATACAGGAGCGCACCGGGATCGAGCTCGCCCGGGCGCGTCCCCATCATCAGCCCGCCGAGCGGCGTCAACCCCATCGTCGTGTCCACGGGCTTGCCGTCGGCGATCGCCGCGAGGCTCGCGCCGCTGCCCAAGTGCGCGACGATCAGCCGGCCGCGCGCCCCAGAGGGACCGAGTTCGCGCACGATCGATTCGAACGACAGTCCGTGGAAGCCGAAGCGACGCACGCCCTCCGACCAGAGTTCGCGCGGCAGGGGAAAGCGCTGCGCGACCATCGGCATTCGGTGATGGAACGCCGTATCGAAGCACGCGACCTGCGCGACGTCCGGCAACAGCGCCGCGACCTCGCGGATGGCCGCTAGCGCCGCGGGCATATGGAGCGGGTCGAACGGCGCGAGCGCGGCCAGGTCCTCCAAGAGCTCGGGTGTCACCCGAGCCGGCTCTTCGTGGTCCGCGCCGCCGAAGACCAGCCGGTGACCGACCGCATGGACGTGCAAGTCGGCCTCGCGCAAGAAGGCAAGTAGTGAAGCGATCGCCGACGTGCCGGCCAGCGGCCTGCTCGTCGCACGGTCCGCCGGCAGACGGTGGTCGCGTATCCGCAGCGCGGCGTCGGCCGCAGCCGGGTTATCGACGTCGCCCTCGAGGAGCATGGCGCTGCGCTCCGGCCCGAACTCGAACACGGCGACCTTGAGCGACGACGAGCCGCGATCGATACTGAGGACGCGCATACCGGAATGCTACGCCAAGCCCGCGCGAGCCGGTATCCTGGAATACCCTGAATCTGCGGCTCAGAGCGCCGGGAAGGTCATGCGCACGAGCGCACCGTGCGGCAGCGCGTTCGAAAGCTCGATCGTGCCGCCGTACCGTTCGACGATCGTTTTCGCGAGCGGGAGGCCGAGGCCGCTTCCCTCGCGGGCCCGGGCGTCATCGTCGCGCCAAAACCGGTCGAATGCGCGTTCGAGCGCGGCCGCGGAAAAACCGGGCCCGTCGTCGCGAACCGTGACTTCCGCGCGCGGCTTCGCGCCCGACACGCGAATCTCGACGCTGCCCGCTTCGGTCGAATACTTCAGAGCGTTATGAAGCACGCTCAAGACGGCGCGCTCGATCAGCGCGCGGTTGCCGTCGATGACGGCGCCGCCGCCGGCCAAGCCGTCGACGCGAACGCGGCGCGCTCCGGCGATCGCGCCGACGCGCTGAGCGACCGCGGCGGCCACGAGCGAGAGGTCGACGGGGCCGCGAGCGTCTTCGCTTTCGTCAGCCCCGCGGGCCGCGGCCAGCAAATCGCGGGTCAGCGTCTCCAAAGCGTCCGATTCGAAGGCGATCGTTTCGAGCGCGCGCTGGTACTCCGCCGCCGAACGCTCGGACCGAAGCGCGAGATCCGCTTCGGCGCGAATCACCGCGAGCGGCGCGCGCAACTCGTGCGACGCGTCGCTCGTGAAGCGCCGTTCGCGATCGAAGGCCCGCTGCAACCGGTCCAGCATGCGATCGAAGGTCGCGCTCAGGCGCCCGAGTTCGTCGGTGCGTGGCGGCAGCGCGAGGCGGCGCGAGAGGTCCTGGGCCTCGATCTCGGAGGCGAGACGCGCGATGCGCTCGAGCGGCGCGAGGCCACGCCGGGCGATCTCCCCGCCGGTCACCACCGCGAGCGCCACGATGAGCGGAATCGCGATTGCGAAGGCGACGGCGACGCTGCGGTCGAGCGCGCCGATCGGTTCGGCGTCGCTCCACGTCAGCGCGAGGCCGACGCGCTTGCCGCCGGCGACGATCGGCTCCGACTCGACCCGCAGGGCGCCGCCGCCAGGCCCCGCGACCGTATACGAAGCGGGAGCAGGACCGAGCGCGAGACGGGCCACGGCCTCGGCGTTGCGCGCGTCGCTCGTGACCAACACCCGGCTGTTTGCATCGACGATCGCAGCCGCGACTTTGGAACCGACGATCGAATCGAATTGCGCGCGATCTTTTGCATCGACGGTCAAGCGTCCGTCGTCCGCGTCACCGATGATCCGCAGGGCACCGGCCGTCATCCCGAGCTGAGCGTCGAGAGCGTGGCGCTGCGCCCGGTCGACGACGGTCAGCGCGAAGGCGGCGAAGGCCACCAGCGCCAGAAGAAGCCCGGCCGCGTACGCAAGGCTCAGACGTCCGCGCAGCGACCTCGGATCAAGGATGGCGCGCTTCTCCGAAGCGGTAGCCCGCGCCACGCACCGTGTGGATCAGCGCCGGCTCGCCGGCCGGCGAGAGCTTCGCGCGCAGCCGCCGCACGTAGACTTCGATGACGTTGGATTCGGTGTCTCGACCCGGCTCCCAAAGCGCGTCTTCGATCATCGGCCGCGTTAGCACGAGGCCGGCATTGAGCATGAAGTATTCGAGAAAAGCCGTCTCACGGGCGGTCAACTGGATCGGCACGCCGGCGCGGCGCACGTGTCGCGAACCGCCGTCCAGCACGACGTCGCCGCAGCGCAGTTCCCGCTGCGGCGGCGCTTCGAACCGGCGGGTGATGGTCCGTAGCCGCGCATCGAGTTCGCGGAAGACGAAGGGCTTGCGCAGGTAATCGTCCGCACCCGCGTCGAGCCCCGCGATCGTGTCGTCGGTCGTGTCCCGCGCGGTCAAGAGCAGCACGGGCGTTCGAAGCGCGCGCCGCCGTAGCTCCCGCACGACGGAAAGCCCGTCGCGGCGGGGGAGCAGCACGTCGAGCACGATCGCATCGAAGCTGCCGCCGAGCGCGACGGCTTGGCCGCGCAGGCCGTCGTGCTCGACGTCGACCGAGTGTCCGCTCTCGGTCAAGCCGCGACGCAGGACCTCCGCCAGACGAACGTCATCTTCGACGACCAGAATCCTCACGCCGGCGTCATTCGAAACATGGCGTGAGATTACTTGCCGCTGGTCAGAGCCGCCCGCTCAGCGTGATCAAGAACGAACGGATCGGGATCCCAAACTCCTCGTTCGAACCGGTGTTGAGGTATTGCTGGATCGAGTTCGTGTCGCTGAAGTAATGGTTCTCGGGGATCAACGGCTCGTGGCCGAAGTAGCCGTAATTCTGCCAAGCCTCGTTGAAGACGTTTTGGACGCCGAACGTAAGCGTGTAGTTGTTGGGCAGCGCTTTGCTGATGAAACCGTTCCACGTATTGTAGGGCGGCCGGCTCGACGGGTTGTTGCTGCCCACGATGTAGCCGTCCATGCGAACCTCGAGCCCCTGGTTGGCGTAATCGAGTCCCGCCGTCGCCTGATTGATCGGGATGCCCTGCAATTGACCGCCGCTGATCACGAACGGGTTGTTCTGAAGGATGTCCTCGTTGATCCCATTCTGGACGACCGACTGGACGTCGTAGGAGTAATCGAAATAGATGTGATGCGATACCCGCTGGCGACCGCTGAGCTCGATGCCTTTCGAGACGGCGCTGGCCGCGTTGTACGTCGTCGAAATCGCCAGATATGGAATGACCGTCGACGGGTTCGCAACGTTGACGCCGGGGCAGCCGATGCTCGCGATCTTGTTCGCGAACCCCTGTAAGAGGGTCGGCGAGATCGGCAACGACCCGTACTCCGAGAGCGGTTCGTTGGCGGCGAAGAGCTGGTTTTGGACGGCCGTGTAATACAAGTTGACCGAAATCGAAGAGTCGCGCGCGAACCGGTGCGCGTAGCCGACTTCGTAGTCATTGGACCTCTCCGGTTCGATTCCCGGATTCCCGCCGCTGCCGATCGAGTTGTAGGGCGTGCACGACGGATTGAGACTCGAGGGGTTCGCGTTGATGACCGGCGGCCCGGCGTCTTTGAGTTCGGCGGCGGGGTCGCCGGTCGAATGACCGTAGGTAACGCGTAAGACGTCACCGGCTTCCGGCCGGACGACCAGGGACAAGCGCGGATCGAAATTGGTGTCGCCGATCACCGAATCTTTCTTGACCCAGAAGTTTCCGAACGCCGATAAGACGTTGTTGAATTCGTACGTCGAGCGCAGAAAGGCGCTGGTGTAATGCGTGGACTCCGGATTATCGTAATCGGCGATGCCCTGATTGAGATCGTTGTAGTTGAGGCGCGTGCCGAGCTGATACTCACCGAAGAAGCCGAGTCCCACATCGCTCTTGCGACCCTGCAAGTCGTCAGCCAGCAAGTAGCCCTGCGAATTGAGGAACTGCGAATACGCCGTTCCCGCGAACTCCGTCCCGGTGGGATCGAGGCCGCTGGCTTCCTCTGAGCTCTTGTAGAACTTATAGTGGTTGAAGTAGCCGTCGGCGATGATCGTGTTGTTGCCCGAGATGCTCTGGAGGTTCACGTCGTAGTCCGTCATCATCGCGCCACGGTTGCGGTCGGCGCCGCCGCCGTACGGCCCGTACGAAGCGGCCGCCCACTGCTGCGCGGTATAGCAGGCCGTCGGATTGTTGGCCGCGTTCGCGACCGTGATGACCTGATACCCGTTCATCGTGCCGGCCTTCGCGCCGGGCAGCGCACAGTTACCAGGGTTGCTCTGAATCTGCGCGAGCCGCGTGTCGTAGGGAATGTTGTCGTTATCGCCGTTGCCCGTCGAATCGGACTCTTGGCCCGACGAATACAAGGTCGTCGTGAGCGTCGTGTTGTTGGAGAGGTGATACCGCAGTTTCGCCAGTGCCGCCCGCAACGTCGAGCCTTGGC
>Ga0116227_10013568_pt1 | contig 12742 bp, 9 predicted proteins | sample S1TSphgellanicum_FD_89693 | JGI IMG/M metagenome (GOLD analysis project Ga0116227, IMG submission 89693) | Host-associated microbial communities from peat moss isolated from Minnesota, USA - S1T2_Fb - Sphagnum magellanicum MG | ecosystem: Host-associated > Plants > Peat moss > Unclassified... | reverse complement strand
TTTTAAAGATAAAGGTAATAAAAAATTAAAATATTTTTTTTTTTTTTTAAAAAAAAAGGAATTGAAGGGTTTTTTTTTTTTTTTTTTGTGGAGTTGTGTTTATTGAAAGCCCCCCTTTTTTTTTTCAAAACACCATGATCATGAGCTAATTTTCAATGCCTTTTACACCAATGTAAGTGCATCCTATTTTTCTTCAATTGAGTTTGAATTTCCATTACATTTATTTGGATTACATTTATAATTCAATTCAATTAAATCTGAATTGAATTGAATTTGTATGCAATGTCATTCAATGCTTTCATTTGAATACAACTTAATTTTCACAAATTAAGTCATTTTTTTTCATCAATTGATCATTAATAGTAATGCATAGCAACTTGAAGCCTTTAGGTTTGTGTTTGGTTCCTTGCCATGCAATTATGGCAAAAACTATTATTGTTTTGTAGTTATTTATTGTTGAAACCTAGTTCAATGCAAACAATGTTTCCAACTTTTTGAGGTTTGGGGGTTATATATATATATATATATATATATATATAAACTTTGTTAATTTCAAGAGTTTTGGCCATCAATTTAGTATCTACAAGTGACAACACTAAAATTAAATAATTTTAAACGACGATAAATATTTTTATTTATCTTCATTTGTCATTAATCAACAAGTTCATCCATGAACATTCATTTTTCATCCACAATCAATGATATTCAATGACAAAGGGATTCATTTTAATGAATGCACTTTTTCAAGAACATTTACCAATTTCTAACACCAAGGGTTTATTTAATTTAATTTAATTTATTATTATTATTTTTTGGGGTGGTTTTTGTTTGATACTTGAATTGGAGATAGGAAACATCCATCCAAATCCATAGGTGCATTTCTTCACATGAGATCCTATGTTGGTTGTTTAGTATGCTTCTTTATTAAAAAATGAAAAACCAATATTGTTATTTATGATTTTCAATTGAACAAACACTTGTTGATGGATGATATTTTTGATGCTACTAAGTCCTTTTTTTTTTCCCCTTTTTAATCAATTTTTTTAATGTAACCCAAGTGGTGATTTTTCATAAAATAATGGAGCCAAAAATGGCTATCATCCAGAATAAGATGGGAAAAAGAATAACCATAATAATTGAGACATTTTTGTATATATTCTTTACTATTGATAATAAAGAATATTAAAAAAGCTTGATGACTTCCATTTGTAAAATGAGAATCATCCATAGTAATTCAGAAATTCTTGTCTATTTTTGGATTACCTAATGAAGAAAATGTGGCGATTTCCCAATTAAAAAAACCCAAAAAAAAAAATCTGGCAATTCAAAAAAGCCACAAAAAGAAAACATTGATTTTTTAGCTTTTCATTTTATTTTTAAAAATTCGTAACAGTATCACTGCCACTGAGTCCTGACAACATTTTTAAAAAATAAAATAAATGTAAAATAAAATACAAAGACCCTGCCATTTATTATTTGATTTACGGATTTGGAAAAGAAAGGACAAAAAAGAAAGAAAAAGAGAACAAGAAGAATGTAAGAAGCTTCGAGAACGAACCAACCCGACAAATAATTGTCTTTCGGGCAGCAGGGGCAGCAGGCCCACCTTTCTCTGACCACACCTCTTGTCTTTTACTTACCGTCTTTTCATTTCATCACTGCTAAAGCTGTCAACACCCTCGTGGGTTCAATTAACCCATTCCATTTCTTTTTCCCTTCCTCTTTTTCATTTCCTTCCTACTAGGTAGGTACTAGGTGGCTGGTACTAGGTACCTCTCTGAAGCCCACCTTAAGGTCCTATCACATAACTCCAGGGTTTTGTTTCCTCAGAAGTAGGTGGAAAAATTAGGGTAAAAGAAATAGGTAGGCGAAAGAATTAGGATGGGTGAAAGAATTAGGGTAAAAGAAATAAGGGTGGGTGAAAGAATTAGGGTAAAAGAAATAGGATGGGTGAAAGAATTAGGGTAAAAGGAATAGGGTAGGCGAAAGAAATAGGGTAAAAGAAATAGGTTAGGCGAAAGAAATAGGGTAAAAGAAATAGGTTAGGCGAAAGAATTAGGGTAAAAGAAATAGTTAGGTAAAAGAATTGGAGTTCGCTTAACTAGGGCTTGAGAGAACGTCTGCTACTAGGCTACTAAAGTAACTTCTCACAAATGAAACTTTTTACCTGAGGTTAAAAAATTTCAGACCAAATAGATAAGTGGGTAGGTATCCGTTTTTACCCCATCATAAGTTTAATAATTTGACCCTTGGTAATCCAGGCACTATGTTCTAGAAACGCGCCACGTGTGAAAAACTGACTTCACCCTTCTCACGACTGACAGTTTCTCAGTCCACGTCGATCATGACACGTAGTGAACCCAAGGTCTCTCAAGTATCCCGTTCCAAATGCGACCGTGTGAACAGTATCGTTTCGTCGTCTTCACAGAAACAACCCCCCACGCCGGAAACCAGAGAGCGAGAGAGAGAGAGGGAGAGGAGAGCGCGTTGCCGAGAGCTTACGTTACGTTCTGGTGCAGAAACCCAGTCTTCTTAAGACTGTGTGTCGCTCCAATTGCGGCTCCGAGGATCTCAAAATAAAGCCGGACTCACAAGGTTAGCATCTCTGCTTTTTTCGTTTTTTTTTTTTTTTTTGGTTGTTATTTCGGAACCTTTATTGTCACTTGTAAGTCTGTCTTAAGTTCATCGCTTTCGGAGGATAGGCTATGTGCTATTTTGCTCTGTTTTGAATGTCGGAATCGGATGTTTTTGTAGTATACTAGAAGGAGCTTTGGAGCTCGAGGATTTTTGGGAAGAGTTTTTGATTGCCATTAGTCAGTTTGGATATTGCTCTTCTTTTGTGATCTGGGCGGCGGTTGCTTTTTTTTTTTTTGGCCTTGTCTTGGAGCTTTTGAGCATGCGCGTCTTCTGTCATCGGAGTCTTGACTGAGGTTGAGGCTTGTGGAATATTTGGAAGTTTGTCCGTAGGAGCTTTCGGAGTAATACGCTCGGTTCTTGGCTGTCTTCTTGGCTGTGGAGAAAGGTGACCTTTTATCTCTTTTGCTCTGTGATTCGTTCGGGTGGCCGCATCGGTGTAGGCATGTAGTCGCCTTCGAGCGCTCTGTTGATGTCTCTCCTGAGACAGGATTTTGTTTCTTGCTTTAGAGAAGTCCAGAAAACCCAGTGAATTGCAGTCTCGGAGTTTGGAGCACCGCGTGGTCTGCAGATCGGTGTAGCTGTACACGTCGGTGACTGTTGGATGTTGGTATTGAACTTCTTTTCTGTTTAGAAACTCCGTCTGATGCTCACATTTTCCCTCTGGCTAGAGAGCCTCTATGACATTTCTCATTGCTGCTGCTGTCACAAACAGCGGACGTTAGCAGATGCTTGTCAGAGTTCTGGTCAATAGGTAGTGATGCTGGCATGCAATTTGAGCAATTGATATGAAATTTCTTGGTCTTTCTCTTCGTTTGGAGTGTAGAACTGAGCGTTGCAGTCGTTGGTCGCTATATCGCAGGCAATGGCGCCTCGCAAGCTCCGGCAGGCGTTGGGAGTGGTGAAGGATCAAACAAGCATAAGCATTGCGAAAGTAGGAGGAACAAAGGCGCCCGACCTGGACGTGGCATTGGTAAAGGCATGTAGCCACGATGAGTTTTTTGACGACAGGTATGTGGAAGAAGTGTTACACATGACATCTCTCTCTCGCGGTTACGTCCACGCTTGCGTCGTCGGACTTCATAAAAGGCTCTCCAAGACACATAACTGGATTGTGGCGCTCAAATCCCTTATGCTCATCCATCGGCTGCTACGCGAAGGTGATCCCAGCTTCGAGCATGAATTGTTGCATGCTACTCACCATGGAATGCGCATGCTCAACCTGTCCCACTTCAGAGACGACTCAGACTCCCACTCCTGGGATTACTCCTCCTTTGTTCGCACCTTCAGCCTGTTTCTTGATGAGCGTCTCGATTGCTTGTTCTCCGGGACGACCTCCTCTTCAGACAGTCACCGTGGAGGGCAATCTGCACATCGCAGATCCAAATACAGCAGAGACGGTTCTCCTTCTCGTTCTCATTCCAGATCCGGGTATGGTGGCTGGACTTCTCCTCCCTCTCGTTCTGATGGCAGATCTGCATACACTTACAATGATGACCGGCGATACAGTGGTGGCTATCACGACGGAGCCCAGTCCCCTAATGGATACGGTGACAGGTACCATAGATTGGTCATAATAGGTCATGTCTGATTCTGCCTGGTTTGCTGGATATGATTCTTGTATAGTTTGTAGGTCCCTTGGATGCTTGTATGTGGTTGTATAGTCCAGAGATAGCAACTGGGATTTCTGGAGAGAGAAGTGAGGTGTAGTTTGTTGCCTCTCTCGGTCATTCTCTGTTCCCTGTTAGACCTTAGTTGGTGGAACTGTTGCTCTGGGTCTGTTTTGAATTGAGCATAAAAGAAATTGACAGAGCAAACAGAGATCAGAGTTTCAGAGTGAGCTTCTGAAAGTGTTTGTCTTGTTCACAAAGATATGACGGTGTCGAAGAGGAAGAAACAACGGATGTGCCTATCAAGGAAATGGGTGTGAAGATGCTGCTGGAGAAGCTTCCTGCATTACAGGAGTTGTTGGAGCGGGTGCTGGGATGTCGACCCACTGGTGCAGCAAAGACCAACTCACTTGTTCAGATTGCTTTGTATCCTGTGGTCAAAGAAAGCTTTCAGCTCTATGCAGACATCAGTGAGGGGACCACTATACTGCTTGAGGGTTTCTTTGAAATGGAGCAGCGTGATACTGTCAAAGCCTTTGATATCTACAATCGCTCAGCTAAGCAAAGTGATGAGCTTCACAATTTCTACGGTCTTTGCAAGAAGTATGGTATTGGCAGGTCTTCAGAGTATCCCACCATACAGAAGATTTCACAAGAGCACCTTGACACAATGGAGGACTTTCTGAGGACACGCAGCCACTCCCAGAGATCCAAGAGCCCAGAGCCACAGCCTCTGCAGCTTGAATACCGGCCAGAAACTCCACAATCAGAGCCCACACCAGAAACTCCACAACCTGAGCCCACATCAGAACCTCAAGTAGTGATACCTGAGCCTGAAGCTGTTGTGCCTCCTCCACCTGAAGTCCCTCAAGTTCAGCCTGAGAAAGTGCAAAGTGAAGGAGGTATAGCCACAGCTGTGCATGACCTATTCTCCATTTGAACTAATTTCTTGATAAAGGGTGCAATATGGCAGATGCTTCAATACACATAGGAGTGGAGAGATTGGGGTCTTGAATGTATTGTTGGCTTGTCTAGTTTTGTTAGTGTAATTAGCAATGCTGTGGTGTGCTCAAGGATATGTTTGGGGCACAGGAGGTCCTGACCACTACCCTATATATGGTCTGTCTAAGCCTTAGGCTTAGATGCTTGCTTGTACAGGGGCAAGCTAAAATGAAATGAAGATAACTGTTTTGCAGCTAGATTGATGATACTTTGACTATTTGATGAGCTGTCTCTGGAGTTCTATTCAACAACATTTACCAGTTAGTTCCAGATGTGCAAAAGAGATGCAGAAATTTTGGCTGCCCAATATTTTGGGCAGACTATTATATACTTCCCTAATCCCATTGTCAGGAGCTGATAAAGTCAGTGGGGAGTCATGGTGGCTATTTGCTGCTGTTCATGATGAAGGTGATGGTTGGGTACTTTGTGATTGACACTCATAAGGTTATGACCACCCTACTTTTTGTTGTGTTCATTTGGATTTTGTTGGAGCTGACCCAAAGGTTACCTTCAATATATTATTTTGGATTTTTCTCTGCAATCTCATGGGTATTGTTTTAGAAATGCAACAAAAACTTGGGAAACTCTGCTAAACCTCCTAAGTGTGCATGACAGTTTCTGTTTGTGGAATTGAAAGAACTTCTATATCTTTGAGTGCTCTGCTTATCATGACATGAAAAATTTTGTGCAGATCTGTTGAACTTGGAGAAGGTGACGATCTCTCAACAGGATCAAGAAGACAGACTGGCACTTGCGCTATTCTCTGGCACTTCTGGATCAACATCAGAGCAAGGCACACAATTAAATGGTGGAGCTCTCCAATCTGATGCAGCAGATAGTGGGAAGACAGGTTGGGAACTTGCACTAGTGGCTTCAGTGAGTGACCTGTCAAAGCCCACAAGTGCACCCATGGCAGGTGGGTTTGATCCCCTTCTGTTAACCAGCATGTATGATCAGGGAGCAGTTTGGCAGAAGCAATCTGCAGCTGCAATTCCTGCTGGCAGTGCCAGCAGTGTGTGTATACCAAATCGACCAGCATCCTCCTTTTTGGCATTGCCAGCTCCTCCTGGTGGAATGCCCATAGGTGAGACTGGAGAGGATCCTTTTGCTGCTTCTTTGGCAATTCCCCCTCCGGCTTATGTTCAAATGGCAGATATGACTGTAAAGCAGCAGCTCTTGGTCCAAGAACAAATCATGTGGCAGAAATATCAAGCTGATGGAATGCATGGTGAACAGAGCTTGATGAAAGTTTACAGTAATCCTTACAGGGGTATGGTACCACAGAGTCCTTTTGGTTTTCCCCACTATGGTCTTGGCATGCCCTACTATGGTGTCGGAATGCCCATTGGCAACTACTCCACATCTTATTAGCCTGCATCTTTGTAAATCTGAAGCAGACCTACCATTTGTTCATTGGAGGTTTGCACACAAATCCCAGTTTTTTACACAGCTGTGGGAGCCATGGCACATTCTCTATTGAAGTCTCAACATATTATGTATTCTGACCTGTCAGCATTCACTTAGTGCTCTCACATGGTGCAGCTACCTTTGCTGTACCACAAAAGTTCTTGTTGACTTGTCAATGGAGCGAGAGCCTTCCCTATATGCAACATTGAGATCCATACACAGGAGTACAGGGATGTACATAAAATCTGGTATGCTTTTTGGTGTCATCAAGATTGGGCTCTTCTTCCAAATTATCTCTGGTATACCACTTGAGGTTAGTATTCTTTGATCTCAGAATTGTCCAGTTTGGTTGCCGCTCAGTTTGATTTACCTCAGACATAGAAGTAGGTGAGAACCGAGAATATGTCCATGGGAGAGGCTACATCAAGCAAACATAGTGCCATGACCAGTTTGTTATTACAGGGTGTACAACACTTGCCAAATTGGTATGCTAGAGTGTTGCATTGGTTTAGTATGAGGAAGATACTAAAATACTCTTGCAAGAACATTTCTGATTTCTCTTTTCTGGTCTTTGGTGAGGAGACATTTGACTAGTGTTGAGGTATGGTTATTACCTATGCCACCCACCACATTGTCTCCTCTTTGTTTGGTTTTGTCTGGGTTCTGTGGCATGTGTACTGCAGTCATGGATCTATGAAAAATTTGGCTTTTTGCATCTATGACATTTTGGGTGCATCTCCATGGAGGTGATTATACTAACATGTGGGATTTGTCAAATATCCTTCTGTGTCAAAATGTGAGCTGTGTTATCTGGTGAAGCTTTAGCACAAAATACATGCAATCTTAGCAAGTACGGTGATTTGCAAAAGAGGATTGTCCAAACAGAATGCAATGAAGAATAGAGGCCACCCCTGAACACAGAGGTTAGTCACCTTTTTTTTGAAGAGGCTTTAATTTACAAAAATGCCCACTGGGCATTTGTCTCGTCTTCTACAGTCAACAGCCATCACTGGTTTCACTTTGAAGTTGGATTCTTTGAATGCTTTTTGGGTGGATCTTGCTACATGGTGTACAGGTCTTAAATGCAGATCACCAATGGGAGGGCTGTTTTGACATTTTGTAACACTACAGGAAGAACTACCAAATTCTTGAAAGTAAGAAGTTTGGGCTGTTCCATTTGCCCATTTTTTTTTCCCTGGAATGCAATAGAAAGTTTGGTCATTTGTTGGCTCTATACCTCTTAGGAAGACACTAGGGAACAATGGAGAGTTCATTTGTTCCTGCATTTGGAGGAACGTTCACCAGGTGTTTGTTACTGTGAACTGGGAGTTCATGTTTGGGAACTTCATGGAACATATCCTATTTTTAAAAATGGTGCTGGTTTGAATGTTGCTGTAATGGGTAAGAGCCATTGTGTGATGGATGAATATCCTGCGCTATGTTATGCCAAATGTTCACTAGGTGAACATATTATGAATTGGGAGAGAGTTCATTTTTTGGAACTTAGTGGAACAGCATTTCCTATTTGGACAGTTGCTGGTTTGAACTTTGAACTTGCCATAAGGGGCAGAGAAGCGTTATGTGATGAGACACTTGTTTTCACGTGGCATGGAGAAAATGGATTATGTCAAATGAAAGTTATTTATTCATTTATTTTTGAAGACGCAGTGTGTCAAAGGACAAGAGGCCCCACAAAATGCAAAAAACGAAGGATCCTTCCCACAAATAGTCAGCAACTCCCTTCCAAAAACTACCACTGCATGTTACTCGCCCAGATACCCTGAAACATAGTACTTAAAAGAGGCCATGTATGTACCACATATGGCAATGGACCCTACAAATCTGTCAGAAAACAGGATCAGACCTTGTCTCCTGCTCAAAGATAGAGAGGTTACTGTGTGTCTTGGGCAGCTGGGGGCGAAATATTTGAGACTTGGGGGGCAAAAGAAATTGAGTGCAACTCGTGCAAAGGATTTTGGTAAAAAAAGTGTGCCAAAGTCACTATAATTTGAGGGAAAAAAATCTTAAATTGCCGTATCTTGATCGTATTGAAAGAAGAATTCAATAATAAAGAAAAAGCACCTTGAGCGCCTTCCAGAAATACTGGACGCTCGTGAGGCTACGTCGCCCCGCCCTCATTTGAGATCTTAAATGAGATTTAAAGACCTGAAGATGTGTAATTACTATAAATTGGTTTAGGGTTTAGAGTTTTGTATCATCGCTGGCGAATTGAAGAAACGTAGAAGCAGCAGCAGCGATGGTGCAGGCGGAGTCGGATCCCCATTGACGAGCGCAGAAAGCGGCTACGTGTTCTGTAAGCCGCAGCCGAACTTGCATCAGCGGATCAAGGAGATGAAGAACCTGAGAAGCAGCCTCCTGATACTACTGCAACCGAGCAGCAGAAGGAAGATTCATATGCGTCTGTCTTTGTGTCTCTCTTTTTCTCAGTTTCTCCCTCTGGGTATGATGCATTTGTAAGTTTTGGTTTTGGTGACAAGTCGACGATGGGAGTGGTAACAACACAAGAAGGAATGTTTTGTCATTTGAGAGAATAAGTAGTAGGCAGATTGACTGCTTCTTACAAGAGACTGCATGGTTCCAACCGTAACCGTAGCCTTCATCATCTGGTTATTTGTCGCCCCAGAGGAGATGAAAGAAGATAGTCTCATAGATTGGCACATAATTTGTTATGTGCTCCAGTTTTGGATCATGTCTGGAGATTTGTCTTGACACGTACAAGGGCTTGCCTGTTCTGTTTACTGCAACTGAATTTTGAGTGGAAAGATGGGGGGGAGTGGGAGGTTACAAATGAATGTGCACTTGTAAGGAGACTAGTAACACATCCACACAGTAGTAGAGAGCAATCTTTTTATGTTTCACCCAAGGCCAATTAGGGTTGATGATGAGTCGTGGGTCAAGGTCCAGGGCAGCACATGTTTCCACATGCAGGCAGAGGCAACATTTGTGATATTCCTGCTGCTGAAATGGTGTTTTATTTCTCTCATGCATCTAACTTGCAACGAATTTAATGTACATGGGGTTGCACACATGAAGCATCTTTCATCCATGTGATCACTTCACCAAAAAAAAATAAAACCATTGTCAAATAGGCATTCTCCTCTGACCAACAGAGGTTCCATGGACCTTTTGTGGGAAGGTAATCCTAAAAGAGTGCCAAACGTAGAAGAGGTTGTTAACAACAATGATCCGGCTCAGGCTTGGGTTTTTTGTAAGGCTCCTACCACCCCACCTTTTGCCTATAAAATGCTCATAAAATCACCAAAGGAGGGCATTTGGTGCCCTTAACTGACCAAACAAAAGGAGGTTTGCAAAAGATTGCTCCCACTTCCCAACGTGACAATAGGTTTGAGCAAGTCACCAAAATATAGCATAATTCTTAGTGTTTTTTACTTTCCTATCTGCCCTCAAATATGATTTTCAAGCATTTTTAAGACCTTTTTGACTTTAAGGATTCAACTAGTGACTTCTTGTAGCTCTTCCAAGTGAGTTCCCATGTCATTGTAGGTCATATCCCAAGGTCCATTACTCAGGCTTTTGACATTACTAGGTTATAAGCTTTGGCCAAGCCTTTTGGAAGTATTTGGTCAATTGGTGGGTGAGGTTTTATATTGGTTGATGAACAAAAATTTATGTTTGTAGTTTCATGGTTTTTTTTTATTTCACTTATTGCCTCATTAATTTGGTGTGGTAATTAGGGGTGGTGCGAGGTGGTGGTTCATGCTGTTTGAGTGGTTTTAGATGTGTATCTTGATCGAGTGGTGAATTACATGTTTCGAAAACCACTAAATCATGTGCAAAATTTACAGGTCCAAACCCATTTTCACCCTATTGAAGAGCCTTTCCATCATCCAAAGTCCAAGTGTATAGGCCCATTTTGATATTACTATTATTATTACTATTATTGCCAGTGAATCTATGTTGAATGAAGTTGGGGCTTTAAACACTAGAAGAAAAATTCGACTTTTCAATTTGTCTTAGGCGACTAAAAATGTCCTTTGTAATTATTTTTTATCAAAAATAATCGCAAAAAATGTTTTTAATCATCTAAAACAAGTCGAAAAATGGGATTTTTCTTCTAGTGAAAGATGCATTCACACTTGGTGTTAGGGACTCTAGGGTCGAATCCCCCTAACACCATGCTAGCCATTTAGGACTTAAACCTAGTTGCCATGAAAACTATATGTTAAGCTAACATTCACTTAAACATTGAGCCATGGCCCACTTAACTAACATTGGGTGCCACCTGGGATGCCACCTAGATTTTCACTTAACACTGACTTAACATCAAGTGTGAATGCACCATAAATAATATAAAGACAACAGAAAAACTGGATCCCCTCAGCCCAAAACTAATTCCATGGGCCTGCCCAGGAGGTCAGTGGATAAGGCCTCAGCCCAAGTGGTCAGCCCAACTGGAATGAATATTGTTGGACTGGACTGGACTGGTCTGCACTGGACTGGTCTGGCAGCCCACCTATTATTGTTCTTTTCAGTTCATGCAGGCCCTGCCCCTTGTCCCCTCCTTTTTTTTTTAATATATTAACCAGGCTATCACCTAGCACCACCTTATACACAGGGAGGTTAACCAAACTTTAACCTGACTTGCCAGTTTAATAGCACATGCTCTCACATTGGGCTGCCATCTTTGACTCATCAGACCTTGTGTGGTTCCCCAAAAAGTTGTGTTGTTTCTAACAATTTGTTGGCCTTGCCCTGATAGGCAAGGATATAGTTGTGTTTTAGATTCATTATAGAGTATATAGTAGCTTAAGGGGATTTTGGCTCCCCTAGGTAATAATAATAATAGGTCTATTTTTATATGAGGATTTTTTTAATTAAAATATTATATTTTTTGGCTTGTGTTGAAACTTGAGATTTTTTATTATAGAGTTATAATATATGTCTTGAAGGATTTTGGTTTCTTTAAGAGCATTTTTTGAAGATTATATTTTTACGTGGTGAAATATTTCAGTTTCCATTAAAAAAAAAGGGCTGATCCCCACAACTAATTAATACAACTAACATTGGGGACCTTCCCTTCCCTTAAGGGCTTAAGGGAAATGGTATGTGTGTTTGTGAGTCTAACTGATTTCAATGTAAATGATTTGCCCAACTGTTATGGCTTGGTTACCAAGTCTAAGATGTAGTTGAAAATCTAACCTAGCCTTCAAATTATTTGAGTTTTGGGGTGTGACAAAACTAGAACCCTCGACACTTTCCTAGGTAGAAGAGGTCCTACCATAGTACTTGAATGGTTTGTTGTTTGTTAATTTCATAATGTAAAATTTTCACTACAAGATAGTCAGCCCCAACTTTGTCATTGAATTCACACTTGGGAATAATAAAAGTGCATTGAATCATTACCTTACTCTAAGGTTAGTTTTGTCATTAAATAATCCTCAAAATAGTGAAATGAATTTTTGTGAAAATATGAAGTTGACATGCTGAAGATCATCATAATTATCATAGGCTACACTCTGAATAATTTCACTACTCATGTGACAATATCATAATAGATCATGAAAAATTCAATAATTTCAAATTGTCAATGTGAAAACTGACCCTAGGCTATGGTAGTAGGTCTTATGGTTGTGGAAGATACTTGAAAATAGTATAATCCATGAAATGCTCCAAATCTCTCAAATGTTTGTTGCAAGGAAAGTGCTTCCAAGGGTGCATCAAGCCCCCAAAGCTACAGGCTTCCGAATAGGCATAAAGTAGTAGAGTGGAGGGGAAGCAAAGCCCAAAAATATTGTGAGTGTTGGAGTGTTGCCTTCTTGGCATAATATTAAAGTACAAAAGTGTGTTTTATTTATTTGAATGGCCGAAGGTTTGCATGTGAATAACAAAAGGTTCATTCAATTGAAGAAAGCATCTTGTGTATGTGTGTGTGTGGGGGGGCGGGGGGATGCTTTCATATAGAAAGCAAGGAAAATTTATAAATTAAAAAAAAAAAAAAAAAAAAAACCCCACAGGTTGTTTGGGGTAATTTTTATAAAAACAAAAAAAATTCACCAAAAAATAATTAAAATATTTTTATATATTTTTTTTTTTTTTTTTCCTTTTTG
>Ga0116227_10013567_pt1 | contig 12743 bp, 11 predicted proteins | sample S1TSphgellanicum_FD_89693 | JGI IMG/M metagenome (GOLD analysis project Ga0116227, IMG submission 89693) | Host-associated microbial communities from peat moss isolated from Minnesota, USA - S1T2_Fb - Sphagnum magellanicum MG | ecosystem: Host-associated > Plants > Peat moss > Unclassified... | reverse complement strand
GAGCGTTTGTCAAAAATGTCACAGGATAAACCTTGAGGACTTTGGCTCACAGTTAGATCCAAGAAATTACAAGAGAAGCCTTTAGATGTACAATTCAACTCGCAAGAGGTTTTTGGGTATATGTCATGACACGAAGAAACACATCTCCTCTAAAACTGCAGCTTTGAAGAACAACTAAATTACAAAACCCTAGGGTGAAACATCACTTGGAGCTTGATCTTAACAGTTCTATACTATTACCACTTCTTGGAGCCGATATCGTTTTCGCTTTTAATACACACATGAAGGCAAGCTCTGAGCAACACAAAACTCATCACAAACTGAAAAAAGAATCGTGTAGCAGCGTCAGGAGCAGCTCCCAGCCCTAACCCTAGTTTTTCCAGGATTAGTAGTGGTGGTTGTGATACATAACTCTAAACTTCCTGTATTTTTTGGGGACCCAATATAGGATAGTAATATTTTTGTCAGGTATTTAGTGATATAACAAGAAGTCTAGATTAAGAAGTCAAATTCTTCATTCGAAAATTAACAAGGGGTTATAGAAAGACACTGCATGGGCAACCTGCCTTGAGGGCCCTTGACACATTCAACAATAATATTAAACCCTAAACCCTATTAGGCTAGGACCCAACAAAGATCTTTCCAATGCATCATCAATCTCATTGATCATATTCCTTCCTTTAAGATATATATTTCCAATTCAAATGAATTGATTTGCTCACGATATTGCTCATCTAAAGATCTTTCCAAATGCATCAAACTATTTGCAAACATATTTACTGCTCCTCCAAGATTATGTCTAATCAGATTATTCCTATTGCCTTAGGAGATTTACACACATATTATTTGCTGCTCATCTTCCTTCTCCTCTACTATAACCATTGGCCAATGCATCAAAGATTGGGTAAGATCAACCAACTGAAATTTGTTCGTGCAGTACACTTACTATTGCTGACTACTGACATGGCTGCTGACAATGAACAGCTCCGGAGAATCAAATTAAATGCAGTAGCTCAGTCTCTGACCCAGAAGCACACACATCCAAAAGTATTTCTAAAGAAGATTTTGACCCACATAGGTCCGACCTCAACCCAGTGGAATTTTCAAAAGAATTTCTCATTCTAGGGTTTTTCTAGAAGTGCAAGAAGGACCTAAACCCTAAAAACCTACTTCCTTCATCAAACATATTTTTATTTGAAGTGGGATGCAAAATAGCTGCTCAAGTGCAAAATGCACGGTGATCAGAAATAAAGTACAATATCCATATTCATATCCATATATTTCATTGTGTAGCCAAAAATTTAAAAGCTTATTAAATATTTTCACTTCATTTCTGATTTAGAGCCAGATCTGGCTAAATCTTCCCTACGTTGATTGCCAGTTTGTCTACAAACAAAAATTCCTAAAAACAAATACTTTTTCATCTACCCGAACAACAGGAAAGTAATTTTGTCAAAAAAAAATTAGACTGTATGCACAGTCGTCCACGCATGATGCGCGCATCATCGATGATTGCATTGCCTCTCTTTCTAATTGCATCTTTCTAACGATTGCTGAAGAAAAAGAAAGAGAGACCCTTCCAATTCATTTACTTATTTTACGCTGAAGAAAGCATCCTCCTTTATGAATGGAATTCAAGAGCAGCGCTGAGGTGCTGATGAGATCAAGTAGTTACTGGACCTACAAAAGAAGCAGCTCCTACTGAGATAAAGGAGCCGTTGCAAATCAACAACGCAGCAGCAGCAGCAGCAGCCGCCGCCGCCCATTACAAAATGGATAACAGCAGCAACAGTAGGAGAGCCGTTAAGAAGCAACAGTCCAGTTTCCCCCCCACCCAGCTCTTCTCTGCAGCACTACAAATTAGTTTCGCCTCTGCATTTTCATCCATTTATGGACGCTTTCATTTAGTTAGAGACAAGATGAAAATTTGATATTCCTGTTACCATTTTCAAGCCTCTGCATTTTTCATCCATTTTTGGACGCTTTCATTTAGTAGTTAGAGACAAGATGAAAATTTGATATTCCTGTTCCCATTATCAAGCCTCTGCATTTTCATCCATTTTATGGACGCTTTCATTTAGTTAGAGAGAAGATGAAAATTTGATATTCCCTGTTACCATTTTCAAGCCTCTGCATTTTTCATCCATTTATGGACGCTTCCATTCAAGTTTATGTACAGGATGAAAACTTTTTAATATTTTGGGCCTTCTGTTTTCCAAAATGCAACCTTCTGTTTTCCAAAATGCCTTACATCATTTTATTTATTTATTTATTTATTTACTTGCCAGGCATTTTGACCCAAGGGTTGTTTAAAAATATTTTTGTGTAGGAGAAAGCCCCAAAGGTGGGGTCATTTCTAAAATAAGGAGCCTAGCATAAGGCCAAGGGGTTACATGATGAATCTAAAGATAATTGTTCAATCTATTTTTTAATATGTACACATTAAAAACCATCCTATATTAATTATAATTTATTATTTCAGATTTTACATATCTTATATTATAATTAAATTGATTATTTGAATAAAATGTACCTTATTTTTACCCAACAATCAATATATCACACCTTATATTTTTACTTACATATTTTTTTTAAAAACAAATTTATTAGTGTCCCTTGGATTTTTTTTGGAATAATAACTATCAATTATGCATAACCAATAATATGTTTTATAATATGTTTTCAAATACCCAATTGATAATCACTAGTTAACTTGCTGATTATACATCAGTTATAGATTTAACGTAATAATAAAAATAATAATGTTGTTATAATTTCTTTCTTTTGTTTTCTATCAGAAAAATGTTTATTGTTTTAGGATTGATAATCTACGCGGTCATCAAGGTAGGTTATGAGGTTTTGAAAATTCAATATCAAATTATTAAGTTATTTCCTAGAGTGCTTTCCATAGGCATTAGTAGGTTGTTACACTAGTAGGTTATAACAATAAATAAATAAATAAATCATCGTTTATCAATATCAATGTCAAAATAATACCCTCACTTACTCAACTTAATAATTGTTGGTTATGCATAATTGGTGAAGAACCAACTGGTTATAATATATCGGTTATATTATTTTTACAATTTTAAAACTTATAATCTTTTTTCTCTCTTTTTTTCTATTTTGAAATCATGAAAATGTTTAAGATTTTAGAATTGATAACCTACTTGGATGATAACCAGGTCATTTGGGTAAGTTATTAAATATTTAAAATTAACAATTGAAGTGATTTTGGAGGTTTTCCAATCACCAAAAGCAGTGTTGTTTTTACTGGCAAAAGAATTTTACTATATATCTGGCGTATAGCCAGATTCGGCTAAATCTTCCTAAGGAAGGAGTCCCAGTGTTTTTTCTTTGAAAGGAATTTTTTGTTCACAATTGGCGATCATCACTATTGAAGATTTAGCCAAAAACAAATTCCTTAAAGGGAAAAAAAAACACTGGGACTCCTTCCTTACCGTAACTTTTCCTGAGGCCTCACTCAAGAAGCTGAATGTGGGAGTGCAATAAGAAGGTGCTGGTTTGGTGAATGTAAAAGAAATACGAATAGAAAAGAAATACATACCCGTATAAAATACGTACGTTGTTGATGTCTGCAACTACTTTTTTGAGTCGTATTTTTCTTTCCCTTATTTTTTTGTTTCAAACGAACACAAATGGAAAGAAGAAGAAGAAGAAGAAGAAGACAAGCAAGGAGAGGTTGAAGAAGACAACGACGAAGAAGACGAAGGAGACGAGGTCGAACTTCTTCTTGCTTGCAATAATATCTCTGCCCGCTTCATTGCAAATTCTAGTGATCTTCACAGCACTCTCCGCATCATTTCCTTTTGCGAACTCAAGAAGTTGAGAGTATTTTAGTGGAAGTTTTTCCAGAGTTTTGTCTGTTTGATGGTTTGTTGTCTTCGTCTTTTTTGTGCTTTTTTTTTCCCTCCTTTCTTTTGGATTGCGCATTCTGTTTTGCTCCCTGTTTTTTCCGTCTCCGTCGTCGTCGGCTTTGTAGATCGATTGTTTGTGTGTGTGTGTGTGTGTGTTCTCTTGTTTTTTCTTTTCTTTCTTTTGCACGGAAGTCGAGGCTGCATTTTGTCGCTCTTGTAGCGGAGAGGCTTCAGGCTGGTTTCAGAGGAGCGAGAGTGGCTTGGAGCGGAGCTTTGACGAACACGGTGTTGAGGCGACATTTCTTCGTTTTTTTGTGCGGGTGGCGATGGCATCCGAGCTTCCGGCGCAGCTGACCGGCATTGAGACGGAAGTCCAAAACATCTTCAAGAGCCTCTCGTACGTCGTCATTCTGCCTCTGTCTCTCTGTCTTTGATGCGGTCCGTCGAGCCAAGTCTTTCAATGTAGACGGAGTCATTTTCTCTCTTGTGTAAGGAAGAATGCAATGTAGGTCTTTTTTTCAGGGAGATACGTTCTTGCTATCTTGTTTCTGTCCAAAGTTGGCAGTAGCTGTCATCGCAAGTAGGTCCTGTTCTAGATAAGTACGGGACAAGAGACATTAATTTCTCTTGTTATCCCCTCTTGGATGTCTCAAGTCTTTGTAGAGACTGGCCTTACATATGGATGGTAACAATGTGTAAGAGATTTGAGCTGTGCAGGACGGGGTTTCAAAAGCTGGACAAGACCAAGGATGTCAGCAAGCAGAGCAAGCAACTGGAGGAGTTGACTGCCAAGATGCGGGATGCCAAGCGGTATGCAAGCCACATCAATTCATCATATTTCTCATTTACTGACAATGCAATGAAATGCAGCACTGACATCAGAACAACCCTTTGTCCTTGTACCATGTCAAGGGGGGAGCTTGTGCAACAGATGTCTTGAGGAAAGTGAGGGCAGTGCAATACATTTTTGACATCTTGAGATAGAAACTCCTTATTCTCCAAGTTTTGTGAATATATGGAAATTCTGATCGAGGACTGTGTCTTGTCTCACTTCCCCTTGATGAAAGGCAAGGAAGTTGTCTACATTTGTAAGGGATCTCTACTGTATTGAAGGCCCCCTTCCACAGAAGCCATATTTTTTAGATTGTGCAATGTACATTGTAGCCAATCTGTGCATGACTAATGAGCATTGCTTGTGCATCCTGTTGACCATTGCTGGCATTTGAATTGAGGCTGGTAGAATATGGCTGTACTAATAGGCAGAAGTTGGAATAAGAGGTGCAGGCTTATCAAAGACTTTGATAGGGAGATGAAGGAGGAAGAACCAAGGAAGACTCCAGAGACCAATAAGCTGCTAAATGAGAAAAAACAAGCACTTGTAAGTGATTCTTACCCTGGCTATGATGACCACACATGTTCATTTTGGAGTTTCTGCTACATTTAATTCCACAGTGACAGGATAGTTGATGTATTTGTGAGTTATGTTTGTCACAGTTGTCATACTTCCTTGTATTTCAAGGTGGGTATCCATGTACACTGCCCTCATAATCAGCTGAAGGAGAGAAGTGTAGGTGCAATGGCTTCTTCATGTACTTATTCCAGAATTTGTCAACCACAGATCAAGGAGCTGAACTCCTACGTTGCTCTTAGGAAGACTTATACTAGTTCACTGGGCAACAAACAAGAGTTGCTGGATGGGGGTTCATTTGGAGGGCCTGCCCAAAATGACAATGTTCGCATGGCTTCAAGTGAGCCCTACACTGCACCTTCCCTGGTGATAAGTGATAACAGGCCTTTTTGGATTGATGCAAATTAGTGACTCATCAATTCAAACTAAGTTAGTTCTATCACCAGGTTGGAAAACAAAGGAACCTCTTGTCTTCGTATACCATGAGTGTGAAGGACTGGCAGAAATCTTGCTTCGTGGCTTGTAGTAATGGAACAAGAAGGCTTTTGTCCACTTCTTGAAAGCCGAATTGTGAGAGAACTGTTTAATTGGTGCAAGATTGCAGACTGGACTGCACATCTTTTGTTTCTTATGATTACTTGGAATGTGGCAGCTATGTCAAATCAAGAGCTTGTACAAACAGGGAGAAAGCAGATGGATGAAACTGATCAAACTATTGAGAGATCAAAAAAAGTATGTGAACCCCTCAGCACATTTGCACTAGCTCAAGTTTTCTTGTTAGGAAGGTCAATATGCTGATCTGAATATCAGAATTTTGCAGTTGAATTCTTCCTAGGGTTTGCATTTAAAAACCTTCAGACTTTCAAAGCGAGTAGTGCTTGTCACAGAAAACATTTTCACTGATGTGTATTTTACCAGGTTGTGGAAGATACCATCAATATAGGTGCAGAGACAGCTTCGACTCTAAAAGGGCAGGTGCGAGATCCATCAAACCTTTTGTTGATTGACATTCAACCAACAACCCCACAGTATTTTTGCCTCTCCTCAAGAGTTGTAGAGTCTGTGGTGTTCTGATCTGGTGGATTCTTCTCTTTATGAAATATCCATGGTTGTCCTGGCTTGCATTGCAGACAGATCAACTGGGCCGCATCACAAATGAGCTGGATACCATCCAGTTTTCAATCAAAAAAGCTTCACAATTGGTAAAAGAGATTGGTAGACAGGTATGTTATCTTTACAGGCTGATTCTATAACCTTCGTGTATTTCCCTTTTTAGATCGTAATAGTGGAATGCAGTTGAGGTCAGTTTCAAGCCTAAGAGGAGCAAGGAGGCATACATGCCCAACAATCTACCTGGAAAGCCATTGGTATAAAAGCAGGCAGTTCTCATATTTATTGCATAGTGGCTAAGGAGGGTGAGACATAATGAGTTGGTCTAAGGCTGTTGTCTCATAAGGCAAAAGATTCTGTACTCTGCAATCTAAAGGATGCAGCAACAAAATACAGCTGACTAAAGCTTGTTCCCTCACAAGGATCTCACTATGGTGTGTATATGATGTACTGATGCATTTTGACCTTGGACAATGTGCAGCTGGCAACAGATCGATGCATTATATTCCTTTTGTTTCTGATTGTTGCTGGTGTAATTGCTGTTATAGTTGTCAAGGTAACCCTCTACATGCTCTCATTGTTGAATTTTGGGACAATATAAAACTGATAATTTAAAGAATGACTGGCAGTGAACGCTGCATATGAAACTTATTCCTGCAGAGACCACTTCCAGCAAACAGATGTCCCAGTGATTAATCAAGTCTTAGGATCTCTAAATGAACCAGATATCCACAGATATTTCCCTGCCAGAACTGGGTTCTAAGTTGGGAGCTTAGGTGTTGCATTAGAAAGATATTCAGCTCATGGGTGATGTTTTGTGTGCAGGTGGTTCACTCCAAGGACAAGAGCACAAGCGCATCACCACCACCTCCTGGCCGCCGCTTACTCTTGTCATTGCTGGATGTGGAGTAAAACTCTGTAAGCCCAACTATCTCAGACTGTGAATCCCAGGGATGGAGTAAACTGATGCAGAGAAGTGTTCATAGGAAAGAATGGGACCAGTGGTAACAACCAAAAACGGTCCCAACTCATGAATGGTAAATTACTTGCCCCTCTACTTCTTTTGTGGAAGTGTCATGAGTTTCAGAGGCAAGCAAAGAATTGACTTCAAGCAGCCTATTGTACAATCTGGGGATTGGAATGCTTACTAGGGTATTGGATGACTGTAGCTGAGACAGGCTGTACAAGAAGTGTGAAAAGATTAGATCTAAAAGGCTTGCATTATTTGCATGGAAGGCAAAATGTCTTTTAGAGGACAACGGGTCAAGTCTAATGAAAGGCCATGCATACGAATCTGTTAGCAAGTGCATTTCAGAAGGCCTTTCCATTCTTGGAATAGAGAGATTGATGTAGTGTACATAAGGGGTAGATGATGATTTGCAATCCCACCTCGACCTCCTGTTTTCCCTTAAGGTGAACTCAATGGAATCCCTAAAGTTGGAATCATATTTGGAACATGTGACAATGAAATTCTGCACCTCTAAGTCAAGCTTGCTGCTGCTTATTTCTTTAACTCCTGATGAATGTGTGTGTTTGAATGACTCTGTGTTTGACAAATGAGATTGAGGTCTCACCACCAGCTCCTTTGAAATAAAGAATGCTGCACTGAATTAAATAAGTTACAGAATGGGTTCAATTTGGGCAGATATATTTTCTATGTCAATTTTAAGTTGCTGGAGCAAAACACCTTTTTATTAGGTCTGACCTTCTCCACCAACTAAAGTGGAGATTAAAGTGTAGGGTGATAGTACCTTGGCAATGGGGCATTACAGCCTTGCCAGGGCATTACCTGGTGTAATGACCAAGGCAGGCCACTGGTATGGCAGGAAATTACTAAATGCAATTTCTTTCAGTATGGGTCCACCATGTGAGGCTGTGTTTCACAAGTGAGCATTCTGGTTTTTGAAAATTTTGCGAGGGTATTACATAAAATGGAGAAACATCGTTTTTGCTGAGGAGGAGGTAATCTCTTATCATGTGTCAGTTCCATGCTACTTTTACAGCAAATAGATATGTGCAATAATGGTTGATAGGACGTAAAAAAGTAAACAAGCTTATTATGCAAATGTTGGTGTTCATGGTCCAAACATGGCTAGAGAATCAAGAAAGAAAATGTAATAACCAGTGTTGTGCAGTTCATTTTATTCTAGGTTGGAGTCATCTGCAAGTTCAAAATTATCAAATTATGTGTTAACGAGCAACAAAAGTGAAAGGTTTAAGTTGTTTTTTGCAAAGATGTGTGCTGAGTAAGAAATAGAACTCTAGCAACATGCCACCAACTATCAATCATACACCAACTGGTAGGGTGTGTAGCTGGTTGGTTGTCACTTTGAATGTTGCATGATGTAAATTTGAATGCTGTGTACGATATGAAAATAGTATATAAATAAATGCTCACCCAAGTCAGTCATTCTGGTTCTTGATCGTCCTGTGGGGTTGATTCTACCTTTCCATTAGAAGGTAGTGGAACAATGCATCTTCAATTTGAAAAGATGGGACTTAGTTGAATGTTTAATTCATGAATAAATTGTATTTCTTTTATATGGCAAGTCAAGCTGTCACCTGTTTGGAGTTTGGACCAGTGTTGTGCGGTTTTTCTTTTTGAAGAGAACTTCTGCTCTTGGTTTTGATTCTTTAAAAATAATTGGAGGTTTTTTTGAGTGTGGTTTTTGAGCTTGATTCTTCTCGTTTTAATACATTGCAATTTCGATTTTGTCACATTTTCTCAAATTCAAAAACCGTTAAGCCCAGTTTGACATAGACATTACATGTTTCCTGTGCTAGATATTTTATAGATGCAAAGTTTGATATCAAGTTAAAATCACAATCTATACAGATATAGAGTTCAACAATTAATTAAAATTAATGTTTAATTTTGAAGTTGAATCTACTTGTCAACTTTTTAGAAATATATATCAACTTGCTTATTTAAAGAACCTGTCTCTCTTTTGAATAATAGTGTTTTTTCAAAAAAATTATCTTGGGTTCAAATCTAGAGCAAAAATACTAGTTCCAAAGTTTTGCTAGTTCCTATGTCAGGTTCTTGTGTTGGTTTCAAGAAAAAGATGTGAGCTTGGGTCTTGGTCACAAAAACTTGACCCTAAACCCTCGATTTTAACTTTGAAAACCGAGTATTCTCACAACACTAGTTTGGACCATTTGAGGGGATATCAGAAACAGCACCAAAACCACTGGCACAGAATCCCATGGTTTATTTGACAGATCTTTCATGAAAATTGGGCTCAGGCATTTCTTTGAGCCTTGCAAGAGCATGAACCAAAGGCTCTTTCAATTTTGCATTTTTCTTCCAAAAAACCAGAACTGGTGGTGGCTCTTTCATTTTAAAATTTTAATATTATTATAGAATATATATATATTGTCATGGAATCTCTAAAATAAAATAGTTAATCCGCATCAAAGCGTTGAACTTTTCATCGTACTATCTACGGTACTACGATATAGATGAATGTGGGTCCATAGAAATCCTTGCATGAATTTTTCAAGTGAAAGGTAGAAGAAGGCATAGTTGCTGTTGTGTGTGGAAAACGGTTCGTTCTTTTTATGAGGTTCACATGGTTTGTTCTTGTTATGGAGTTGATTCCAGAAATGATTGGCCATAGAGGATTTCACTTTCCTCGCCAGTTCAAATATTTCCTAAACACACACACCCCAAGCAAACGCCAAAGACTTGCGCACCAAGACAAATCTTTTTCCATGTAAGTTATGCACAGCTAGCAACTACAAAGCTTTAGCCCAATCCCATAGTAGAAGCTTTAGCTGCCACAGATTACAATGGTGTACCCCACAACACACAAGTGAAGACTTTCTGGAACTTTCATAATCACATTGAAAAAAGAGCACAAGAATTTGTCTGTTTTGGTTTTGACACTTTAACATGCAAACATCAGAGCAGACCCAATTGGGTCCACTTTTCAGTGTCATTTTTATGTCTGGTTTTGACACTGGTAAATATCAGGTCAGGCCAATTTGGTCCTCTTTTCAGTGTTTTTTTCTAATAAAAAGTCTTTTTATGAACATTTAGGGGTTTAAAGGTTTTGATGTATGTTTGAGCCCGGTGTTTCAAATCTTTAAACTTGTTGTTTAGGTTCATTTTGTCTTAATGTTGTGTTTAAAGGTTAAGGATTTAAAGGTTTTGGTGTATGTTTGAGCTCAGTGTTTCAAATCTTTAAACTTCTTGTTTAGGTTTTGACAATTTACTATTTCAAATTCAACAACCTTTTGGCTCAATTCCAAAAGCCACATCACACTACACACTCAGGCTGAAATTTTTTTATAATACAAAGTTTTATAACAAGTTAAAACTACAAATTGTGAAGGTATCAAGTTTTACAACAAATTAAAATTAATCGTCCATTTAAAAAGTTTAACCTACTTGTTGATTTATCATTAAAAATTCAATGTGCTCATTTAAGCTTTTAAACTTGCTTTTTTTTTAGTTTACATTCAAAGTTTTGGTTTTGAGTCCGATTCTAGCAAAAGGCTAAGTTTCATGGTCCCAGTCCATGTGCCAACAATTCCATCAAAAGGGTGTTGCATCAAGTTCTAGGTCACAAAAACCTCCAAATTTAGGAACTTGCCATCATTGGTATATACCACACTCAAGGCCAATCCACTAAGTTGTCAGAGATCATGGATATCAAGGTTAATGGTGATAGTTGGGTTTTTTTGCTATTGCACAATTGGGTTCTACCCAGGTTTATTCCAAAGTGTAATCAATGTTCCCCACCCTTGATTCATGTTTGGTGGTTTTTACACAAAGTTTTTGTACATTAGGTGTCTTGAAGGCCGAAATGACCTTATGGGAAAAAAATAATTGGAACATGACCCAAAATCAATCATTTAGATTTGGACACTTCTGTGAACAAGGCATAAAAATCATTACATGTTAAAAAAAAATAAAATTAAGTTTTATCTTTTGTCAAGGACAAGAATCAATACCTACCAATATAATATCATATTTTTTAGGTTGGTTTGGCACCATATGAATAGAGACAATTTACTCCAAATGGTGCCAAGTTGCTGCTGCCTAGTTCAGTACACTTGTTTTTTTCTCTAGGGTTCACCTTTGTCTAACCATGAGTAAAGAGAGGAGCTAGGGTGCATAGATTTAAAAGGGATGTCTAGCAACTTAATTGCAACCATGTCACAAAACAAATAGAACATGTTCTATGCAATAATCATTTAATTTTAGTTCAAAAGGAGAAGTACACATATAGTACTTACTTATTAAAAAAAAACATGATAGATCTTAAAGTAGTTATTATATATTTGGATAAAATGTTTACCCAAAGTATCTCTATATATTGTAATACATCCCTAAAAAACTTCAAACAAGTACATATCATGAACTTGGAGTTTTTTTGGGCATGCGTCCAAAACCCAATGTATATGCTTATGTAAAAAATAACACTGGATTCATGCACCAAGTGGGACTCGCAGAACCAAAAGTGCAACCAGTGCATGACCAACTGCATGTACCACCTAGAAAGAAAAAACCTAAAAAGTGGCTGACTAGGGTTAGAGAGCGGCCCATCACCGATCACTAGCCTATCACCTATCACTTTGGCAAATCTTTCTCAATTCTTCTCCATTTTGAGTGATTTAAAATGTTGTAGGAGCGCCTTCTAAAGCTCTACAAATCATCTTTGAACATAGAAAGTTAAGGAACACTTTTGTTCGGCCCTGCCTCTCACCCACACGAGCACTCTTGTTAAGGTCATGCAGACTATGAACACAATCGCCCTGGTCAAGTACGAGCACTCTTGTTAAGCTCATGCAGACTACGAACACGATCGCCCTGGTCAAGTTTGTAGCATGCTATCAATACCAGAGAACAATCTGTCCTCCATGATTTACCTTTTGTCTAATGGACTCTCTGATCCCAAACGGACGTAAAATTGTAAACAGTAAACAGAACTGCAAAGCCAAAGGAGCAGCCAAAAAAGAGCAGTAAAGAAAAACGTTTTTTGAAATTATAAAACTTTTTTTTTTCATTTGACCCCTCCTACTTCATCAGTGCATAACTTTCTCATTTTTTGTTCAAATTGAGCGATTTAAACTACTTTGAAATCAACATCTTAAGCTCTACAAATCATCTTCTAACTCTAAAGGCAACATATTAATATTTAAAGATTTTTTGAGGGGATCGAAAATAAGCTATGAGCTGTTGGGTCGAAAATTTTCTGCAAAAACAACCCTCCCTTACTTTGGGGGGGGGGGGGGGGGGGAAAAAATTTTTTCCCACCCGTTTTTTTTTTTTTTTTTTTGTATAATTTTTGGGGGGAAAAGGGGGGCCTCCTTTTTTTTTGGGACACACAAAACAGAGG
>Ga0116227_10013566_pt1 | contig 12748 bp, 7 predicted proteins | sample S1TSphgellanicum_FD_89693 | JGI IMG/M metagenome (GOLD analysis project Ga0116227, IMG submission 89693) | Host-associated microbial communities from peat moss isolated from Minnesota, USA - S1T2_Fb - Sphagnum magellanicum MG | ecosystem: Host-associated > Plants > Peat moss > Unclassified... | reverse complement strand
TGCTCCCCCCCCCCCCCCCCTCCCCCCCCCCCCCCCAGTTTCTTTTTTTTTTTGGCTTTTGAAACTTTTCCTGCCCACCCCCCCACTACCCCTCACTGTCCCCCTCCAACCTACTTGCCTATATATTTAAATTAAAAGTAGACTCTTCCCCATCTACCCACTCACTTGTAAATTTAAAATGTGCTACTCTCATCCCCACCCACCTACCAACCCTACCATTGACCTACCTACCTACCCACCCTACCATTGACCTACCTACCAACACTTTAAGTAGGTTCCTACTACCAAACCCCACCTACATGGCTACACCTACCTACGTGGTTGCCACTGCAATAGACCCTCAATGGTTGATAATAATGAAGAAAGAATAAAATGAAAGTATTGCATGGAACTTGCTCTTGTTCATTCAAATAAAATAAATAAGGGGACGATTAAAGTATTTAACACCCCCTATATAAGGGTATTGCAAGTTTTGTTTAGAGAATATTTTCCATGAGGGTATTACAAACCAAATGGATAATCAAAGTGATATGGAACTTTAGTTCAATTTAGACACATTTAATGCATGTTGTAATCAAGTTCATAAAGCAAAATACTCAATGAATGTGTAATACCCCATTCTACATACCCTTGAAATAGTTTGGGTTCTGTGAGCCATACAGACACAACCATGTGCGGTAGTCTCAATTTTTTAAAGTTGCATCAGGCTTATTTGAGTGAGGTAAGGTTATTAGGGGCTTTTATCAACTTCAGAGGGAGTGATGAATGCGCTGGGTGCGTGGAGGGGTTGTTTTCTTTTATGAAGTGTGTTATTGGTGAATAAGGTGTTGGGTTAGTTTTTTTTTCTTCAACAAAGAGCTGGTAACCATAGTTTTAGAAACTTTGTTGCGTAATTAGGGGTGAGGGTTGGGGGTAGAAGTAGAGACCAGAATTTGCAGTGTTCAGTACAACATTGGTCTTGTTATAATATTTAGTGAGTAGCAAGGATGTTAGAAATTCTTGAAGTAGTTGAAGGGATGTTAATGAAAGGTCTAATGGAGTTAGAGCAATCTTCAAGCCGTTGAACATAAAGTTAATTCATGAAAATTCAATGATTAAATAAATAGTATAATAGTGTGCCAATGGCATTTGGAGTCTCATAATAATTGAAACATTTATTTAATTTGTGAATGAGCTCAGGAAGGAGCTATAAGTAGATGTGAAATCCTGGGCTATGCCATAGTGATAGTTCATAACTACAAGAAATCTAATATGCATCGGACGGTGTGAACTAGGTAGTCCGCCTTGCTATTAGGAGGTAGTCGACGAATCGGATCGCGCAACCAACAATAGTGTCCAACGCCGAGAATTGAAGACCATGCGAAGATAGAAATATATTCAATTTCGTAACAACCTTCACAAACGGTCTCAAGTTTGTCACCAAAAGCAGGTTGACTTGTAGCAAGATCACTAGGGTGCGAGAGTTCGGAAAAATATGATAATACCAGACTCAAAAGGGTTCAACTTCAAAACGAGCACGCACCTTTCGAGGTTCGAGTTCTTCATCACGAGGATGTTATGTTAGGGTAAGATCTAGAGATGATTCCGGAGGCGGTTCTTCATTTATTTGTGCGGCTTGCGGTCCGTAAGATGTGACCATGCGCGACACCATAATTTCAAGGAGAGGAAAAAGGTCAGATCTTCAATCAAAATCAAATCGACAATGAAGGTGTGAAGGACTTGTTACATTGAGATGCGTAGTCGTAATTTATCGAACGAAGAAAAAGAAAAAAATGTGTGAATAACGGCTTAAACCATGGTAAAGTAAAACCGTAAAGTCAAAGGAAAAAATTGAAAGTTTAAGTAAAGTTTGTTGGGGGGGAAATGGGAAGAGGTGAATAAATGTTTTTCCTTCACCTTCCATTGGCCACCAAGCATGGAACCTTCCATTGGCCACAAAGCTTTGGATTTACCTTCAGCTCCTTTCTCTTTCTCTTTAAAAGGTAGACTCGGATTAACGGGAGCTCTCTCTTTGCCTTGAACATAATTTTCATTCAATTTTGAATACTTGTTCCCACAAGCTTCTTGAAGAGGAAAATAATGATTAGTCTTGGTAGAAGGGAGAAGGAAGGAAAGTATAATGAAAATTTTGTAATAGTTTTGAAAGAATGGGGGTGGGTAGTGATAGTGTTGGAAGGTTGGAACCTTAGAGAAATCTCACAAACCCTCTCGGGTTTCATAGCATAACTTCTTGCTGGTTTAGCAGCAGAGCTTAGGATTTGGTAACAAGATGCGTTTTGTAGTTAGCTTTCTAGTGAACTATGGCAAGCCAAATTTGAATAACCCATGTGTTAGAAACAATATTTCAAGTGACTAGTGGTCTGTAGTTATGTTGGACATGGTGTTGAGTCCTTAAACATTGGTTTAAATGAATGACAATTTGACATAAAGTCCTAGAATGTGTAATGTGTGAGCTTGAAAAATATATCTATCAAATTTAATTGTAAATGATGCATAGGAGGCAGTCTACTTAATTTCAACTACAAATGCAGTCTAACATCTAGAAATACACTTGCATTTTTTCCTTCACTAGTAGCATTTGTGCTTTCAAGCATAGTCACCTTGTAGAACCGGAAGTAGAGGGACGGAAAGTCTCCTCACAGGCTCCATATCATATTTTTCAACAATTCAAAAGGTATTGCATAACCTTATCAAAACCTAGAAAAAATCCAATACCCTCATTGGGCTAAAATGTAATACCTTCATTGGGTTACACTATAATACCCTCATTGGGCTAAACTATAATACCCTCATTGGGTTACACTGCAATACCCTCATTAAGCTGCAAGATAATACCCCTCTCAAAGTATCCTAGAAATACATTAGGTTCCATAACATATCTTTTGTCACGTGAAAGGGTAATGCATAGCCTTGCCAAAACCTAAAAGGATTTCAATACCCTCATTATGTTACATTGTAAACACCATGGGCTGAATTATTTCGATATAGGCTATCAGAGAGGTATTGCTCATGCCCAAAACTACTCAATACACTTGAAATATCATTCTTGAAGTGTCCCAAAAATACATTAGGCTCCATAACATATATTTTGACACATGACGGGGTATTGCATAACCCTACCAAAACTACAAGGAAACCAATACCCTCATTAAGGTATTTTGTAATTAAACACCAAAGGTTTACATCTCTTTTAGAAGGGTATTGCTCATGCCCAAAACTACTTAATACACCTACAATACCCCACACAGGGTATTCCAAAAATACATTAAGTTCCATAACATATCTTTTGAAACTTGGAAGAATATTCCATAGCCCTACCAAAACCTAAAATGGATGCATTACCCTCATTGGGCTACACTATAAAAGCCATGGGCTGAATTATTTTGGTCTAGGCTATTAGAGGGGTATTGTTCATGCCCAAAAAAAGTTAATGAACATGTAATACCCCTCTCAAAGTATCCCAGAAATACATAGTTTTTGACACATGGATGGGTATTGCTTATGCCCAAAACTACTCAATACACATGTAATACCCCTCACAGGGTATCCTATAAATACATTGGGTTACATAACATATATTTTGAAACTTGGAAGAATATTGCATAACCCTACCAAAACGTAGAAGGGATGCAATACCCTCAATGGGCTACATTATAAACACCATGGGCTGAATTATTTTGATTTAAACCATTAAAGGGGTATTGTTCATGCCCAAAAAAACTCAATGAACATGCAATACCCCTCTCAAGGTATCTTAGAAATACATTGGGTTCCATAACATATTTTTTGACATGTGGAGGGGTATTGCATAGCCCTACCAAAACCTACAAGGAAACTAATACCTTCATTAAGGTATTTAGTAATTAGACACCATGGGTCTACATTATTGGAAGGGTATTATTCATCTTCAAAATTACACAATACACCTACAATACCCCTAGGTTATCCCAAAAATACATTGGGGTCCATAACTTGAAACATGGAGGGGTAATGCATAGCCCTACCAAAACCTATAAGCAAAGCAATATCTTGCTTAAATATTTAGTAAAAACCATGGGTAAATTATTTTAGTCTAGACTATCAAAGGGGTATTGCTTATGGCAAGGAATATTTAATGAACATGTAATATCCATCTTTAAGTATCCTATAAATACAATGGGTTCCATAATGTATCTTTTAACACATGGAGGGTATTGCATAACCCTACCAAAACCTTCAAGGAAACCAATATTGTCATTAGGGTATTCAGTAACTAAACACCATAGGTTTACATTGGAGGGGTAATGCTCATGTTCAAAACTACACAATACACCTATAATACCCCTTATAAGTTATCCCATAAGTACATTGGGCTCCATAACATATTTTTTCAAACTTGGAAGGGTAATGCATAACCATACCAAAACCTAAAAGGAAAGCAATACTTGCATCATATTGCAATAATATCTTAAACCATGAAACAAAAGGATATTTTTAAAAATATTTATTCCATGTTCAATATAACATGCCTTACATATTGATTCAAATAAATGAAGGTATTGCAAAGGTCTTCACATTGATGGTAAAAGGTCCATTTGAACAAATTTATGGAGTTTAAATGCGATATCTGAATCATCATAAGATATTTGCATTCACCATGAAACATAAAAATATTTTTAAAAAATTTGATTCCTAATATATCATGAAATTCATGTTTTCAAAATTATTTATTCACCTTACAATATGATTTAACATATTAAAAATAAATGTAATGCAAAATTGGCCACATTGATGGTACAAAGGTGTAGGGTTTAATGTAAAATTTATTAATTAATGTTAAAATTCAGAATTTGTCAAAATTAAAAAATTAAAAATTCATGTTTAAGATTTTTTCAATGATGTACATATTTATGTTTTTCCCTCTTAAAGTTGTAACCTCATTTCAAAAAATAAAAACATCAATTCTCTAATTTAATAAAATTTTAATGCATGTTTAAAGAAATCAATTAAAGCACATGATTTTTTACTTTTTTAATGGTTCACATAATAATAAAAATGGTTTCTCCCATATATTAATCCTATGTATAATTGAAATTTTATTGAAATTTTATTTGACATTAAACCCTAATTTCTAGCTTAAAATAATTATATAGTAGGTCAGTAATATTTTATATTTTATAAGGATATAATACAAGTCCTTATGTAAATTTTATTTTTTATGATGTACAATATTAGCTTAAATAGTTGTCTAAATATATTCTTATTTATAACATATTGAATAATGAATTATATATAATTAATGATATTATGGTATTATATTGCCGATTCATTTTAATACATATAAATGTCTTTATTATTTATTTAAAATATGATAAGAATTGATTAAAATATATATTAATATAAACCCATGGTTATGTATAGTGTAATTTTTTTTGTAAAATTAAAAAATTCCAAAAGATAAGTTCTTAACGTTGTATATTTAGTTAATGCATGTAATTGAATATTATTTCTATGTAAATTGAAACATTATAATTGAAGTTTGAAATATAAGTTACTATTATTATGTAAATTAATCCTTGTAAATTAATTCTATGTAAATTTTAATTTACAATGTACTAAATGATGATATACTTAGTTTATTAATGTGTGAAATTATATATTTTTACATTTATAAAGATATAATATTTTCATAATTATTTTAACTTGGTAGAAATTTTAATTAAACATTTGATGGAAAAGGAAAATGGGGCAAAGGTGGGGTATTTTTCAAAGGTGCATTCTTCAAATGAAGCTTCTAAAACCTTGAAATTTCTTCCAATTGTGGTTGTTTAGAATTTGTGCTCCAAATGCTCTGAAAGTAGCAACTAAACTCATTAATTAAGCTATGGTATGTGATCATCTTCTAATGGATGCAACATGATTTACCCAAGATCCACCATTGAAATCCTTGCGTTTATGATGATTATAAACAAAGATACTATCAACTTATAGAAAGCTAAATTTGAAATAATTTCCAAATCACAATTTTGTCTCCATTTTCATGCATCCCTTACATCAAAGGTGGTTGTGAGTTGTGAATCAAATTCTTCAAGTACAATTCCAAAATTTCAAAATGAAAAGTGAAAATAGTGCACCATGAAACTAATATATAAATTATGTAAGTTATTATTTATAATATGAGGCTTGGAATTTTGTAACAAAATATTGGCAATGAAGATTTATAATTTGTACTATATGTAACTTTCGACTCCTCCACATTAAGTAATGTCCCACATTAGCTACACAACATACACACAACAATCATGTTTCTTTTGATTAGGAAGCAAATAGGAAGAAGGAAATTACCTACTATCTAATCTATTGGAGATTCTCTAGCCATCAAACTGATAAGATATTTGAGGTGGAGTTTCTTTTCACCAAATGATGATGAAATGCAGGAGTAATGTTGTAAACAGATGCCTGATTTGGTGATAGCAATATAGACAACTTCATATAATCCTTCTAGGCACCCATATGCAAGCACTTGGATAGGCATTTGCACATTAAACAAGCCCAAATTTTCTTTGCTATGGAAAATTCGAATGTGCTTTAAAAGAGCATGGGAACACTCTAGTAAATAATAAAATGGTGGAGGTACATTTTCCATCTCCTAGACTCTTTCAACCAAGGTTTAGTTGGGGTTTAGGAATCAAGGTTTTAATTGAATTTGAAATATAAATACTTAATATCATGTACATTTAGTCAATGTATTTTCTTACCTTTATGTAAAATTTATTTTACAATATATCAAAAAAATGATATATTTAATTAATTAACGTGTGGATTTATTATTATTGTTACATTCTTATACATATAATATCTCAATGATTACTTTACATTCAAAAATTTAAATAAACATTATATATAATTGAAAGGCATTTTCAAACTCATAAATGGTAAGAATCATTTAATGGACCAATGCAAAATTGTTGGTACATGTAAATGAAAGTAACAATATTTGCCACATTGATGGTATAAGGTTTACTTCAACAAAATTTTGAAGTGTAACTACAATAGCTTCATTTAATGATAGATTCATTACCTTTTACCATCAATGTGACCAACTTGACAATAACCTCATTTGTATCATGGTTTAAGATATTGTCACAATATGGTGTAGGTATTGTATTCCTTTTAAGTTTTGGTAAGGCTATGCAATACCTTTCCAAGTTTCATGGTGAATGCAAATATCCTAAGATGATGTAGGTATTGCATTTAAACTACATAATTGTGTTCAAGTGACATTATACCATAAATGTGAAAAACTTTGTAATACCCTCATTTATTTGAATCAATATGTCTAGTATGATATAATGAGCATGGAATAAGTATCTTAAAACAATTATTTTGTTTCATGGTTTATGATATTATCACAAAATGATGTGGGTATTACTTTCCTTTTAGGTTTTGCTAGGGTTATGCAATACCCTTCCAAATTCCAAAATATATGTTATGGAGCCCAAAGGTTTTATGGGATACCCAAAGAAGGTAGTGCATGTGAATTGAATACTTATGGGCATGAGCAATACCCTTCTGATAGCCCAAACCAAAATAATTGAACCCATGTTGTTTACAAATTACCCCAAATATGGTATTACTTTCCTTGTAGGTTTAGGCAATACCCTTTTAGGTTGTAATAAATATGTGATGGAGCCCAAAAGATTTTTTTTATATAACCTAAAAGATGTATTACACACCCATTGAATAATTCTAGCCGCACAAGTAATATCCTTCCAATAACCTATACTAAAATAATTTAATTCATATTGTTTACATAATATCTTTATGAAGGTATTGCATTCCTTCTAGGGTTTGTTGGGGCTATGTAATACCCTTCCAATAGCATGGACCAAAATAATTCAATCAATGGTGTTTACATATTACCTTCATGAAAGTATTGTTCTCCTTTTTAAGTTTGAACTTCTAATTTTTTGGTTTGAGTGCAAAACTAGAATCATTGTTTTGTAAATTTATCAAGCATACATATAAGAATATGTGAGGATGTATTTATAACTATTAACATAAGATGGTGCAAAATGAAAATAAAATTCCTTAAATAAAATAACATGGGTGACATGTGTTACAAAAATGTGCAAAAAATGCCCAAGTCCAAAACAACCCTGGCTTAAAATGGGGAACATGTCATACCATTAAATATGTGGTTGCTTCAACGATAAATTGCTACCCTAAATCTTGAAGACCAAAACAACACCTTAATAAAAAAAGGATAAACTATGGGCTACATGTATCACTACCAGAGGGGGATGAGATCCCATTAGCCCTCATGTATCATGTTAATGCAACCTTTGCATCATGGGCATACCGTCACGTAAAAACCTTGCAATTAGCTAATGTTACGTCCACATCATTAGCCACAAACACCTCCCTGGTGGTGCCTTGAACCTTAAAATAAACAACACAATACAATAAATATTGCATATGAATTTTAAAACCTAAAATTTAAAAAAAAAAGGTATGGCATTGTTGGAAACTTATCGACCATGAATCATTTCTAAATCATGATATTGAGTAAGGAGGCCAATTTCTTTACATCACATTGTTTTATTTGATGTTGACTTCTAGTTTTGCTCTATCCAAGTGCCTTTGAATGCTTTTGCATACCCGATTCAAGTCACTTGAATCACAAGTGCAAGGTCCTCATCACACTCTAACTTGCTTTGCACATTGAGATGCATGGCCCCCACACCCCATGCAGTCATGCCAAAAAGCTAAAGGATGTGGCTAAAGGTTAGCTTAACAAGTGTTGGCTTAAGAACCTTAGGTGTGTACTGTAAATCACCCTAGAGCCTATCCCATTCTAAGGTAGGGTGCCTCCTAACCCTGGCAATTGTCTCCTATTCATTGTGCGAAAACTAGGTTAGAGGGTTGTTCAAAACCTTCACATTCATTGCCACGTGATCTTGAACCCTCAGGCCCTATTCCCAAGTAAATGGGCATCCAAGCTTGCCCAATTCCATAATCACATTATGGCATGTCCGCAAATGTCATACCAAGTTTTACTTGGCTATATATGATGCATCGCACCCATCAACCTTACGAACAAATTTGGGCCCATCCTTTGCCCAATGGACTCCCTTTATAACAACTGCAGAAAGGGCAACCACATTTATGGTGACACCTTTTATGGCAATTGGAGGAGGGGCAACCACATCTAAAACCAAAAAACAAATACAATAAACCTAATGTGATAACTAACATTATAAATGAAGGTTATTTCTACACGATGAGGGTATTGCAATTATAGATAAAAGATTAAACACACAATGAGAGTATTGTAAAAATGGATAGATAAACAAAAAGTCAAGATGAAGGTATTATTAAAATCCAAACTCAAAATTTGCATAGAACAAAGCTAACCTTAAAAAATATATATCGCCTACAAAGTTATAGGGTATTGCTTAGAGATTTAAACCCCAAAAGAATGCCCCACCCACCTTTTCACATGGAAAAGGAAGGTGGGGCAAAAATTTGAAAACCAAAATGAATAAAGGTATTACAAACACAAATTTGTCAAAAACAAAACCCACCCATCCTTTCAAATAAAGAGGATGGGTGGGCAATAGATTGTAAATTAATATAAAAATGTCACCTACATCAATTTCAACATGTCTTAATATATGTTCATCTTCCTCTACCTTTAGAACAAGAGCTACATTTTGTTGCTCCACTATCATTTCAATGTTTTTTGTAGTCAACTTCAATTGTGACAAGATCTGTTGTAGAGGTTTCTCCAACCTCAACACTCGCTTGCATTTGCTCTTAATTAACATTACATTAAGCCAATGCACAATCTTCAACATTCGTTTGCACGTGTTTTTGCATCTTCCATCCCTCCAAACCTCCTTCATTCATGACACCTCCCATGCCATTTGCCAATTTAGTTGAGCCAATTCCTCTTCTCCAGTAGCCCCTGTTTTTTTTCAGGTTTGCATTTACCAAAGTTGCAAAACCCACAAAACAAAATAAAATAATTTTTTTTACCAACACCAGAAAACAAATAGGGAACAATAGTGAAGGAAAAAAAACAACAATGTTGAAGGAAAAGGAAAAAAAAAAAAAGGGAGTCGAAGTTCCCCTTCTGTCGAAGCTTGGCGATGGCACCCACTTGCGCCCAAAAGCAACAAAATAAATTTTTTTAAAAAAAAACAAGAAAAAAAATGAGCTCAAGCTCCCCCTTTGCTAAAACCTAAAGATGGTGCCATTAGTATCCAAAAACAACAAAACAGAAAAACACAAAATAAAAAAGAGGGAGCACAAGCTCCCTTTATGTTGAGACTTCATGACGGTGTTCACTTACTCCAAAAGCAACAAAAAAAAGAGGGGGAGCCAAAGCTCCATGTTTGTCAATACTTGGTCATGGTGCCTAATTGTGCCTAAAAACAACCAAAAAAAAGGGGGAACCAAATTGTGCTAAGACTTGGCGATGGAGCCCACCTACACCTAGAAACAACAAAACAAAAAGAAAAAAAGGGGGAGCTAAAGCTCCCCTTTTGCTGAGACTTGGCAATGGCACCCACTTGCGTCTAGAAGAAAAAAAAACCAAAAAAAGGAAAAAGAGGGGGAGTTCAAGCTTCCCTTCTACCGAGACTTGGCCATGGTACCCCAGAAGCAACAAAAAAAATGAAAAAGGAGGAGCAAGCTCCTTCTCTGCCGAATCTTGGTGATGACAACTTAGAAGCAATAAAACAAAAACAAAACAAAACAAAACAAAAGAGGGAGCAAACTCCCCTTTTGCCAAAAGTTAGTGATGGCATTGCAAAAACAACAAAAAAAAAAACTAAAAAGGGGGAGCTTAGCTCTCTCTCTACCGAAATCTAGTGATGGCACTCAAGAACTAGTTTTTAAAAAAAGAAAAAAAGGGGGAGCAAGCTCCTCTTCTGCCAAAACTTGGTGATGGCACCCACCTGCACCCATAAGTGACAAAGCACGAAGCTCTAGTAATAATTGGAGATTTTCAAGCAAAAAGAAAAAAAAGAGGGCTCCCTCTCTATCGAAAGTTGGCAATGGAGCGCACTTGCACCCAGAAGCAATGAAAGAAAAGGGAAAAACAAAAAAAAAAGGAGCTTGGGCTCCCCCTTTGCTGAGAGTTGACAATGGAGCCCACATGCACCCACAAGCAACAAAACATAGAGAAAAAAGAAAGAAAATGAAGGAGCTTGACTTTATGTTGAGACTTGGTGATGACACTCACCTGCTCCTAGAAGCAACCAAAAAAAAAAGTTGGGCTTCTTTCGAAAGTTGGTGATGGCGCCCACCAAAAAGAAAATAAAAATAAAAATAGGGTGCTTATCTTTAAACTTGTGCTTCCAAACTCTCCATTCTTCAAGCTCCAAGCTCAACACTCTTCAAGCTTTAAGCTCCTTAAACCCAAATGCTCAACTTGCTAGTGATGGAGTGACTGCAAAAGGAGTGTGGGATGGGTGAGTTAGTAGGATGAAGGAGGTAGATGGGTTGGTAGGAGGAAGGGTGGTAAGGTTTAGGGTTTAAGTTTGTTGGAGAAAAATTAAGATAAAAGGGGATGCCCACAAAAAAAAAAGCAAAAAAAGTTGGGAAAACAAATTACGAAAAAAAAACTTTCAAAGGGAAATATGTTTAACTGACCGAGCAACTGACCCCTTGGAGGACAGTTTCATCCCATCCATGAAATCTAAGAAGGGGATTTTTTGGATGGTGCATTGGTGGGTGCTGGGTCACTCAAGCCGTTTGACACTGTGTTTGAAAAGTGTCCACAGCTTTAAAAGGGCAAAAACAAGTTTGACATTAGAAGCTTCTTGCTTCAAAACTCTGCGACCTTCAAGAAGAATCAACAGATGTCCCCTGTTGATTCTATCATGTTCCTTGTTTTAAGTGTTAATCTTGTTGTCCAAGCCAAAATTCTAAATAAAAAATTGTGTACAGCAGACGTGCTGAAAATTTACTAGTCTATTTGGATGGAACTTTTGAAGCCGAAGCTGACTTCCCAGAAATGCCAAGGCTTTCTATTTTCAATCACTCCTGCTTTCTATGAAAGTATCTTCCACCTTTTTCATTGGGGTATTTTGTCTTTAAGCCCGGTAGATGATTCCGCTTGTGATTTCGTGGTTAATCTCATGGGTATCTTTGCGAGGTATCTTCTGTTTCTTCCAAAGGGTTCTATCTTTTGCATTTAGTCTTGAAGATAATTTCCCTTTTGATTTTGTGGATAATCTCATCTGTCAAAAATTTTGTGGCATGTTGGTAAGGCCCCTCAATCAAGGCATTACCATAAGCTGGCGTGCTCTCAGCTCCAGCCTCATGTGGACCCTTCTTCTGAGAATGTACCCAACCTCAGAGAAGATAAACACCTTACTTGATATTCATAAATGAGAACCTCTTCATCAAGGTCATACCTTCGAAAGAGAAGACGAAACATCTTCAAGCATCTCCAGCGGTGCTCAGTATGTGATCCTGCACAGTAAAATTGGATGAAGAAAATCCAAAGTATGCCGGTTTGGCTCAGGAAAATGGTTTTGGCTCTGCATAATTGCAAGCGTTGTCGTGGCTGGTGAAAGGGGCAGAAGCACTGTGCACATGCAGAAAAGAGTGTAATAAATATGATCTAATTGCCGCTCAGTGTTTCTGATTGGCCTATCATAATGATCCGTCAAGATAGTTTGCTATTACTAGTCCCTCACCCATTTACTGTCTCCGTTTCAGTTTCATGGGTGTGGTTGCAAAAGAGTACATAACT
>Ga0116227_10013565_pt1 | contig 12752 bp, 9 predicted proteins | sample S1TSphgellanicum_FD_89693 | JGI IMG/M metagenome (GOLD analysis project Ga0116227, IMG submission 89693) | Host-associated microbial communities from peat moss isolated from Minnesota, USA - S1T2_Fb - Sphagnum magellanicum MG | ecosystem: Host-associated > Plants > Peat moss > Unclassified... | reverse complement strand
GGCAATCAGGAACAGCGGATGTTTAATGCCGATGTCGCGGCCGCAGAGTTTCATGATGTGCTGGTCTCTTGACGGCTTCGAGCGGCCGCAGCGACCACGCCACGAAGATTGGCTGCGCTCAAGCGGCCTTCGCCTGATGCGCGAGATGCTGCTCGCGGGCCGCGCGGATGAATCCCTCGAACAGCGGATGCCCATCGCGCGGCGTCGAGGTGAATTCCGGATGGAACTGGCAGCCGACGAACCACGGGTGATCGGCGATCTCGACCATCTCCACCAGCTCGCCATCTTCCGACATCCCGGCGATCGAAAGTCCGTTCGCGGTCAGCCGCTCACGATAATTGTTGTTGAACTCGTAGCGATGACGATGCCGTTCGCTAATGAGTTCTGCGTTGTACAAAGCGCGTGAACGCGAGCCTGCGAGCAGACGGCAAGTCTGCACGCCGAGCCGCATGGTACCGCCCAAATTCGACTGCGCATCGCGGCGCTCGACGCGGCCGGAAGCATCGCGCCATTCGGTTACCAAGGCGATTACGGGATCGGCCACGGTCGGCGCAAATTCCGTGCTGTGCGCCGTGGGAAGTCCAGCGACATTGCGTGCGTATTCGATCACCGCGACCTGCATGCCGAGGCAGATGCCAAGATAAGGCACCTTGTTTTCGCGCGCATATCGCGCCGCGGTGATCTTGCCTTCGATGCCGCGCTCGCCGAAGCCGCCGGGCACCAGAATCGCATCCGCACCTTGCAGCGCACGCACGCCCTGGCTTTCCACCGATTCGGAATCGATATAGCGAATCTTCACGCGCGTGCCGGTGTTCAAACCAGCGTGATACAGCGCCTCGTTGAGCGACTTGTAGGCGTCCGCCAGATCGACATACTTGCCGACCATCGCAATCGAAACTTCAACGTCCTGCTGGTCGCGCGCGCTGACGACACGCTCCCACGCAGCGAGATCGGCGCTACGCGCTTCGAGGCCGAAGTGCTTGACCACCAATTCGTCCAGACCCTGGCTCTGCAGCCAGCCCGGAATTTTGTAGATGTCGTCAAGATCGACCGCCGAAATCACTGCGCGATACGGCACGTTGGTGAACAGCGAAATCTTGCGCTTTTCGGCATCCGGCAGCAGCCGCTCGGAACGGCACAGCAGCACATCGGCCTGAATTCCGATCGAACGCAATTCCTTCACCGAATGCTGCGTCGGTTTGGTCTTCAGTTCGCCGGACGATTTCACATAAGGCAGCAGCGTCAGGTGGATGAACATGGCCTGCTCGCGGCCGAGTTCCACACCCATCTGACGGATCGCTTCGAGGAACGGCAGCGATTCGATATCGCCCACCGTACCGCCGATTTCAACCAGACAAATCTCCGCGCCGCGCGCGCCGGCGCGAATGCGATCCTGGATTTCGTCGGTGATGTGCGGAATCACCTGCACCGTGCGGCCGAGATAATCGCCGCGCCGCTCTTTTTCCAGCACATGCCGATAAATCTGGCCGGTGGTGACGTTGCTTAAGCGGCTGGTTTTACCGCGCAAAAAACGCTCGTAATGGCCGAGATCGAGATCGGTTTCGGCGCCGTCTTCGGTGACGTAAACCTCGCCGTGCTGGAACGGGCTCATGGTGCCCGCGTCGACATTGATATACGGGTCAAGCTTGATCATGTGGACCTTGAGTCCACGCGATTCGAGAATGGCGCCGAGGCTGGCAGCAGCGATGCCCTTGCCGAGCGAAGACACCACGCCCCCGGTCACAAAGATGAAGCGGGTTTGAACAGACTCAGGCATGGGATTATCGACTACGGGCTTGACAGATTTTACGGGAACCGGTCAGCAGTCACAACGCGAGCGGCGTGGCCGCGCCGCTCAGGCGATGGTACCAGTGCAACGAACCCACCAGCGCATGCCGATGTTGCAGCCAGAAATCGGTGCCGCCGAGTCCGGCGACTGCCGCGATCTCACCGTTGCATTCGATCAGCGGCGTGCGCGATCGAATCCACGGTGGCACGCCCGCTTCCTGAAACAGGTTTTTCAGCGTCCGGTGATGATCGCTGCCCGCCGGTTTGAAGCGCTCGCCTGCGCGCGGGAATCGAACCGTCAAGGCTTGCGCGGGCGGTTGTGCGGCTTCGAGCCGGCCGCAATTTCGGTCGTGATCCCGATCGTCATTCGCGGGCAAACGCAGTTCGCAGCCTGAAGTCCAGGTCATCGACCAAGCTTGCGGCACTGTCTGCAAAGGCGGCATTGCAAACAGCCGATCCCGATAACGGCGCAGTTCGCAACCGGGCCAGCCGAATCGCGGCTCAGCATCGTCTGCGGCTTGCAAGACCTCATCGGCGATCCGCCGCAGTCCATCCGCTGATGGAAATTCAAAGCCGTGGATACGCAGCCAGAATCGCAACAGGTTATGGCGTCTGGATGCGTTCAGACTCAGCAGTGTCCCGATACTCAAGGCATCGCCGCGCGCGGCATGGGTGATATCGATCGCGGCCAGTTCATCGAGCAAATCGCTGGTCTCCGCAGACAGGCTTGCGATCCGCGTAAGGCTGCCCTGCACCTGCGGAAAGCGCTGCTGCAAGGCTGGCAACACCTCGGCACGCAGCCAGGAACGTGTGTAACGCGGATCGAAATTTTGCGGATCTTCGATCCAGCGCAGCTGGTGAATTTCTGCGTAACGCCGCAGTTCGGCGCGCGAAAATTTCAGCAGCGGCCGCCAAAGCATGCCAGGCGAAAAATCCACATGCGAACGCATGCCTACGAGCCCATACACGCCGGTGCCGCGCAGCAATCGCAGCAGCACGGTTTCGGCTTGATCGTCTCGATGGTGCGCGGTGGCCAGACAATCCCCTGTGCCCATCACGCCTCGAAAAGCTTCGTAGCGCACCTGACGCGCGGCGGCTTCGGGGCCAGCGCTGGAATGGCGATCGACTTCGACCTTGATGACCGAAAAATCAAGCCCGAAATCGGCGCAAATCGCGGCGCAATGTTCGGCCCAGGAATCCGCCGTGGCTTGCAGGCCATGATGAATATGCACGGCATGCACGCGCTCTGGAAATTGTGCCGCCAGCCGGTGCAGCAGCACGGTGGAATCCAGACCACCGCTGAAGCCCACAAGAATGCAGCCATGCGCCGGCGGCACCAGCTTCCGCGACAATGGCAAGTCAATGTAAGTCAAGGGATAGTCGATGGCCTGCGGCTGATTCATGAATTCGGGTGAACTCGCGCTTGAAAATCGAAATGACGCACGCCATATCGGTTTCACGATGGCGGTTTCGCTGGTTGCTCCCATTGCTGGCGGTAGTCTAAATGCAGTGATCGCCAATAAACGATGCCGGCTCTCTCCGATCAAGCAATTTCATAAAAGGATTTTTTCGATGACCTCTGCACTACTCACGTCCGTCAAAGTCGGCGATTTAACCCTGAAAAATCGCATGGTAATGGCGCCGCTGACTCGCGCACGCGCTGGCCGTGAGCATGTGCCGAACGAATTGTTGGCCGAATATTACGCGCAGCGCGCCGGCGCCGGATTGATCCTGACCGAGGCGACGATGATAGCCGCAGACGGCTGCGCGTTCACTGCCGAAGCCGGCATCTGGGATGCGGAGCGGATCGCGGGCTGGAAGAAAGTTATCGACGCGGTGCATCAAAAGAATGGCTTGATGGCGGTGCAATTGTGGCATCCCGGACGCGCCGCGCACTCGCTGCTGAACAGTGGCGCACAGCCGATCTCGTCATCCAACAAGGCTATTCGTGATGGCAAGATTCATACGCCTGAAGGCAGCCAGTCTTACGAAGTGCCGCGCGCGCTGCGAACGGACGAATTGCCGGGCATTGTCGAGCTGTTTCGCGCTGCGGCGAAGAATGCAAAGCTCGCGGGTTTCGATGCGATCGAAATTCATGGCGCGCACGGTTATCTGCTCGATCAGTTCCTGCGCGATGGCGTGAATGATCGCAGCGACGCTTACGGCGGCAGCCTCGAAAATCGCGCGCGCTTGCTGTTCGAGGTGATCGATGCCGGCGTCGAAGTTTTCGGCGCGGGCCGTGTCGGCCTGCGTATCTCGCCGCTGGTGCCATTCAACGACATGGCCGATTCCGATCCGCAAGCATTGGTCGCTTATGTTGCCGAACAGCTGGAACGGCGCGGCATCGCATTTCTCGATCTGCGGCACGATCAATTCGATCGCCCGGAAGAAATCGCACTGGCGAAGATTGCGCGCAAGGCCTACCGCGGCACACTGATGCGCAATGGCGGTTTCGATCAGGCCAGCGGCGAAGCGGCGATTGCCGAGGGTAGCGCGGACGCCATCATTTACGGGCGACTGTTCATCGCCAATCCCGATCTGATGGAGCGCTTCGCCCGCGGCGCAGCACTCAACACGATGGATGGCACCACGCTGTATACACCAGGCGCGCATGGTTACATCGATTATCCGACGCTGAAAAATTCAGCCGAAAAATCCGCCGCAGTTTGATCGCCGGAAATATGTAGATATCGGCGGCGGAAATGCTGCCGATATTTCTTTACCAATCAGTCAATAAATTCGCGCAAGCTATCTGCATGTTGTCTGATCCATCTCGATCAAAACCGGCAAACATTGCTACAGCAGGCTGCTGATCTGTTCCACCGTGATCGGCTTGGTGACATGCACGTCGAAGCCGCATTCCAGCGCGGCTTCGATGTCTTTCCGCGTGCCCCAGCCGGAGAGCGCAATGAGTTTTTTCAGCGACGGAATTTGTGCGGCCCGCATGCGCCGCGCGAGTTCAAAGCCGCTGATATCCGGCAGGCCGATGTCGAGCACGGCGGCATCCGGCAGGAAGGTTTTCAAGCGTTCCAGCGCTTCCACGCCCGAGTTGGCCACCACTACTTCAAAATCCATCTGTTCAAGCAGCGACGCAAGTGCCGCGGTGCCATCGACGTTGTCGTCCACCAGCAGGATTTTTCGCAAGTGATGAGTGCCGCCATCGGCGGATTCCGGCGCCAGCTTTGCGACCGGGATCTGCTCGTAAACCGGCAGCACCAGCGTGAAGGTACTGCCCTGCTGCGGCCCGGCGCTGTTCACCGCGATTCTTCCGCCGTGCATCACCGCCAGCTGTTTTGCTAGGGCGAGCCCGATGCCGAGACCATCGATCGCCTTGCGGCCGGAATCGATGCGGGTAAATAAGTCGAATATTTTTTGCGTGTCCTGTTGGGTCAGGCCGATGCCGGTGTCGGTAATCGAGACCAATACTTCGCCGCCTTGCTGGCTGCCGGCAACCGTTATGGAACCGCGCTCCGGCGTATATTTCGAGGCGTTGTTCAGCAGATTGGTGAAGATTTGCGTGATCCGCGCCGCGTCGCCGCGAATGGCAACGTCGTCGCCGAGCGCGACGGTCAGTGTTTGGCGGCGTTGATCGAACAACGGCTGGCTGGCTTCGATCGCGGCGGCAATCGCCTTGTTCAGCGTGAAAATCGTGGGCCGCAATTCGAGCCGGCCGGTCTTGATCCGCGACACATCCATCAGGTCGTCCACCAGCCGCACCAGCTGGTTCAGCTGCCGCTGCATGATCCCGCTTGCGGCCTGGATTTTTGCTGGCTCTCCGGCAGCTTTCTGCACCACCGCCAGCGCGCTTTGCAGAGGGCTGAGCGGGTTGCGCAATTCATGTGCGAGGATCGCCAGGAATTCATCCTTGCGCGATTCCGCGGTCAGCAGTTCGTCTTCATACTGCTTTTGCTGCGTGACATCGCTGAGCGTGAGCACCACGCCGAAAACCCTGCCCTGCGCGGTTTTCAGCGCCGCCACGCGATTGGACACCGGCACGTCGCGCGCATGACGGCGGCGTACGATACCTTCGGCGATCAAGGTATGTTGATGCCCGCCGATGATGGCTTCCGAGGCGACCCGGACCACCGGTTCACCGGAATCGCTATCGATCAGGCTGACCACTTCGCCAAACGCGCGTTCGATCGCGTTGATGCGATCGCAGCCGATCAGATCCGCAGCGCGATCGTTCAGGAACCGGATGCGATCCTTCAGATCGACCACGATCACCGCTTCGTCGAGCGCGCCGAGCGTGGTCAGGAAACGATCGCGTTCGAGTTCGAGTTCCGCTTCCACCTTGCGCAGCGAATGGATCGCCAGGATGATCGTGCCGCAGATCACCAGATAAGCGCAGTAGTTGGTGACGACATTGGCATCAATCTGAAACGAAAACGCTGGTCCGGCCCAGACCAGCCATGACAACGGCAGCCAGACCAGCGTGACCAAAATGCCGGGTCCGCGGCCGGCGATCCAGCTGACCACCACCACCGCCAGGCAGCCCGTGGCGTTGGGAATGGCGTTGCCCACCAGCGGATTCAAGGCCGTGCGGATGACGAATGCCAGCAGGATTGCGACTAGCGCCATCAGGTAGCCGCGCGCAGGGCGGTCGATGCGCACCCCGGTCAGCTTTTTCCCTACGGACATGTTGATTTGCGGATCTCGACTCAGGTCTGTTCAGATCATCGGCGCTTGCGGCAGGCACCGCAGCCGGCTGCGCCAATCCCATTGATTATATCGGCGGGCGCTGTTCCATCCAGTGTCAGCGATGGGATAATCAAGCAGGATTTCCAGCGTCAGTGCGTGTTCCGAAGCCTTGCGGTGGCAACACTCGGGCATGCCGGGCAGCACATTGAATGAGGGCAGCATGAGCACTTTTTTGCAGGATCGCGCATCGCCAATGACGGTGCCGATTCTGACCTACCACAATGTTTCGGAACGGCCGCAGGGCGTTTCGCATCCGGGACTTTATCTGCATCCCGCACAGTTCCGGCGGCATCTAGCGATACTGCGTTTGCGCGGCTATCGTGGCGTTTCGATCGAGCAGGCATTGCCGTATCTGCGCGGCGAAAAGCGAGACAAGGTCGCAGTCATCAGCTTCGACGATGGCTATTGCGATAACCTGCAATACGCACTGCCATTGCTGCGCGAATTCGGCTTCAGCGCCAGCTGCTATCTGGTGGCGGATCGCATCGGCAGCTACAACGAATGGGATGCCGAGTTGCTGCGCGTGCGCAAGCCGCTGATGACTCTTGCAGAGATTAAAACCTGGCTGGCGGCCGGCATGCATGTCGGCTCGCACACCTGCACGCATCCGCATTTGTCCGTGCTGGCGCCAGCACAGAAACGCAGCGAGATCGCCGATTCAAAAGCCAAGCTGGAATCGCTGTTGGGAATCGGGATCGAACATCTGTGTTATCCCTATGGCGACTACGATGACGACTGCGTTGCTGCCGCCAGAGAATCCGGTTACCAAACCGCAGTCACCACGCGGCGCGGCGCGGCACGCATCGGTAGCGATCTATTGACCTTGCCGCGGCTCGGCAACAGCGGCAAAAAACCCTGGCCGGTTTTTTTCGCGCGAACGCTGAGCTGGTCGAGTTGAGCTGGAAGCTTGTATCGTCGTTGACGCCGGACCTTTCTACCTTCGAGCGCCATCAACATTTACTCCACTCCCGAACTTTATCCGCGAAGTTCAGGCCCGCAATTCTTCTTCCAGACGTTTGAGAATGGCGCGCCCAGCGGCTTCCGCTTGCTCGGCACCAAAACGCGCCAGCACTCTTGTTCGTCCGGCCTGCCCCATTCGTGCTGTTTGCGCAGGATCTTTCACCGCGGCCAGCAGCGCCAGGGCGAGTGCTTCGACATCGCCGACTTCGCAGAGCCAGCCGGTTTGCTGAGGCCGCACGCTCACGGCGATTTCACCGACGCGGGTCGAGATCACCGGCAATCCCGCCTGCATCGCTTCGTGTGCGGCGACGCACAAGCCTTCCTTCAACGAGGTTTGCATGTAGACGTGCAGGCCGGCCAGAAATTTCTGTGGCTGTTCGACGAAACCGGTTAGCCGAAAATTTTTGACGCCGAGTTTATCGGCCAGCGCGCGCAGTTGCGCTTCCTCCTCGCCGGCTCCGGCGATCACGAATTCCACCCGCGCAGCGAGTTGTGCATCGAGCGCCTGCAAACGCGCAGCGGCTCGTATCAAAATTGCATATTGCTTGCTCGTATGCAGCCGCCCAAGGCTGCCGACACGAAAAAATCCCTCGCCATTCCAGGGCGCGGCCTGCGGCGCATCTGCGCTCGCGCTGAACATCGGCCAGATATCGATATCCTTTTCTGCCACGCCCAGCGTATTCATGGTGAATTGCTTGACGCTTTCCGAGTCGGCGATCCAGCGCCGCGTGAGCCTGTGCGAACGACTCAAGATCGCGCGATTGCCAGGCTTCAGATAATCGCTGTGCTGCCAGCTGACAACCGGAATACCGAGCAGCCAGCCTGCAATCTGGCCATACATCGTGGCGCGCGATAGCGAAGTCCACAGCACGTCCGGCCGATCGCGCCGCAAGCGCCGCAACAAGGCCATCGCCGAAGCAGCGTAATCGCGCGGGCCGCGGCCGATCACTTCAAAAGGAATGCCAGCCTGATCGAGTCTGGCGGCGGCGCGGCCATCCTGCCGCATCAAGGCAAGGACGTTAATCTCATGGCCGCAGCGGCGCATCAGCCCGATAATTTCGACCATCGGAAAGGCAGCGCCGCCGCCGTTGAGTCCGTTGATCAGATAACAAATTCGCATGTCGCCGCGTTACTCCGTCGCGCAAAAGTTCAGATATAAATTTGAGCGCGAATACTTTCAGATATTCTGGGCGACGTATATCCATTCCTGCGAAAGTGATTCGATGAAGCCGTTCACCGCGACTGACCGCGTACTGCGGGCGCTATGGTTCACCCTATTCGATGCGCTGGTGAATATGCTCGCAAAAACGGTTCAATCCGTCGCACACAAGGCTCATTTGGCAACTCAATTCAGCGGTGACTTAAAGCATCGGCATCGAATTTCGATCAGCATCGCAGCCGGTATGCTCTCAGTGCTCAATGCCGGTTGTGCGAGTGTGAAAGCGGATGCCGAAACCGCATCGACCGAAACCATCGTGCTGGTGCGTCATGGCGAAAAACCCGCTGGCGGCTTGGGGCAGCTGAACTGCCAAGGGCTTAACCGGGCGCTGGCTTTGCCGGCCGTCATCGCGCGGCAATTCGGTAAGCCCGATGCGATCTTCGCGCCCGATCCGGCGGAGACGAAACTCGATGCCGGCCAGCCTTACGATTACGTGCGGCCCTTGGCGACGATCGAGCCGGCTGCAATTGCTTTCGGCCTGCCGGTTGATACCAGCATCGGCGTTTCCAAGCTCAGCGCCTTGAAGCAGCGGCTCGAATCCACGGGCTTTCAGAATAGCTTGGTCCTCGTCGCCTGGGAGCATTCCGATCTGGTCTTACTGGTGCGCATGCTGGTTGCGGATTATGGCGGCGATCCTGCCATCGTTCCGGCCTGGAATGGACAGGATTTCGACAGTATCTATGTCGTCAAGATCACTCGCACCACGCATAAATCTTCGGTGAGTTTTGAGCAGCGCAGCGAAGGTCTCGATAGCCAGCCGGCCACTTGTCCAGGCCAAGCCTCTGGTTGATTCACCCGTATTTGCTGGCATTGAGACCGGTTTTACTTTTTCGGATTTCCTGTCTGACTGATTCTGAAATCAATTCAGGCTGCCTTTTGTGATCGATAAAAAGACCACCCGCTTTCTCGGCTTTGTCTGCGCAGCCACCGTCGCCAATGCCTATTACAACCAGCCGCTGCTGGGTGAATTCGCACGCTATTTTGGATCGTCCGCACACGCGGCCGGCCTGGTCGCAACGCTCTGCCAGATGGGCTATGGCATCGGCATTCTGCTGATCGTGCCGCTCGCCGATGTGCATGAGCGGCGCTCGCTGATTCTGCTGCTGCTCGGCGCGGTGAGTCTGGCCCTGCTCGCCACTGCGAGCGCGATGAATCTAGCCTGGCTGTATGCCGCCAGCCTGCTGGTCGGGCTGACGACTATCGTGCCGCAGATCATCATTCCGTACGCGGCAAGTCTGGCAGAACCGGCGCAGCGATCGACCGTGGTCGGTACCGTGCAAGGCGGTTTGCTGGTCGGCATTTTACTGGCGCGAACCGCCTCTGGTGCGATCGGCAACTGGCTCGGGTGGCGCTGGGTGTACCTGTTGGCGACGGCGCTGATGCTGGCGATCGGCGCACTGATTTACAAGCAACTGCGCAAGCAGGAAATCCGCAATACGACGCTGAGCTATCGCCAGCTTTTAGTCTCGATGGGGCGCTTCTTCGTCGAACTGCCGTCACTGCGACGCAGTTGTTTGTCGTCCGCATTTTCATTCGCAGCTTTCAGCGCGTTCTGGACGACGCTGGTATTTCTGGTCGAATCGCCGAGCTATGGTTATGGCCCGGCCGTGGCCGGCGCATTTGGGCTGGTCGGCGCGATTGGCGCACTCACTGCACCTTATGCCGGTCGCTTGTCCGACTGTAAAGGCACCGCGTTCACCCTGCTGGCGGCGAATCTGGTGTGCCTGCTGGCTTTCGCCATTCTGTATTTCGCCGACGTGGATGCGTTATCCATGTTGATCGTCGGCGTGCTGCTGCTCGATACCGGCGCACAGGCGAATCACATCGCCAATCAATCCGAAGTATTTTCCTATAACCCGGATGCCGTTGCCCGCTTGAATGGTGTGTATATGTTCTGCCGTTTCATCGGCGGCGCGCTCGGCTCGATCAGCGGCAGCTGGGCCTGGAGCTACGGCGGATGGCATGCCGTCTGCACTGCTGGCGTTGCATTTGGAGTAATTGCACTGCTGGCCAATCGCCGGCCGGCTTTGAGTCGATCACTGCCTTCTTAGCAACAATCTCATTAAGAAATGACTGAGTGGCGCCACGAACTACCTTGCATTATGTGAATGCTGATTAGAGTTCTCAAATTATCTTTCTTCTATGTGTTACAACGCACTGAGATAAGTATGTAGTGAGGCCATTATCTCTCTGCCTTTCCGGATTTCTCCGGCGGGAAGTTATGGAGAGATCAAGCCTTGACGCATTTACCCACCGTTCAGAATCTTACTAAATATCCGCAACGCCTGACGCGCGATGTCATTTTATTAACGTCGCTGAAGCTGCTGCTCTTGGCGTTATTGTATTGGGCTTGTTTCAGCCCATCGCATTCCTTGAAAACCAATGATTTGAATGTCGCGTACAGGTTACTATCGCCTGTTTCATATCCATCGTCTGAATAGCATCTTATCTCATGGATATCGTCACACTTTCGCGCTGGCAATTCGGCCTCACGGCGATGTACCACTTTCTGTTCATTCCATTGACGCTGGGTTTGTCCGTGCTACTGGCGATCATGGAAAGTGTTTATGTGATGACCGGCCGCGCGATCTGGCGCGACATGGTGAAATTCTGGGGCGCGCTGTTCGGCATCAACTTCGCAATGGGCGTTGCCACTGGGCTCACCATGGAGTTTCAGTTCGGCACCAACTGGGCTTACTTCTCGCACTATGTCGGCGATATTTTCGGTGCACCACTCGCCACCGAGGGGCTGATGGCATTCTTTCTGGAAGCGACGTTCATCGGCCTGTTTTTCTTTGGCTGGAACAAACTCTCCAGAACGGCACATCTGGTGGTGACCCTGTTCGTTGCGATCGGCAGCAATCTCTCCGCGCTATGGATTCTCATAGCCAACGGCTGGATGCAGAATCCGGTCGGCGCGCAGTTCAATATCGATACCATGCGGATGGAAGTCACCAGTTTCTCGCAGGTGATTTTCAATCCGGTCGCGCAAAGCAAATTCGTACATACCGTTTCCGCCGGCTATGTCACCGGCGCGGTGTTCGTGCTGGCGATCAGCGCGCTCTATTTGCTGCAAGGCCGTCATGTAGCGCTGGCACGTCGCTCGATGGTCGTGGCGGCGAGCTTTGGTCTCGCGTCGGCTTTGTCAGTGGTCGTGCTCGGCGATGAAAGCGGCTACACCACCGGCGTTAATCAGAAGATGAAGATCGCCGCGATCGAAGCGATGTGGACCACCGAGAAAGCACCGGCCAGCTTCACGGCGTTCGGCTTCCCGGATGTGAAGAATCACGTCACTCATTTCGCAATCGAACTGCCCTGGGTGCTCGGCCTCATCGCAACACGATCGATCGATACGCCCGTTCCCGGCATCGAAGACCTGGTTGCGTTGGCGCGCACACGAATCCGCAGCGGCATGCTTGCGTACTCGGCCTTGCTGGAATTGCGGCTGGATAAAACAAATGTCGCAGCGCAGTCCAACTTCGCCGCGCATCGAGACGACCTGGGCTATGCGCTGCTGCTGAAAAGATACGCGCCCGCCGTGGTCGATGCCTCCGATGCTCAGATCGAACGCGCGGCCAACGACACTGTTCCCGCCGTCGCACCATTGTTCTGGAGTTTCCGCGTGATGGTCGCGCTGGGATTTTTCTTCATCGGTCTGTTCATCGCTGCGTTCTGGCTGGCCAGCGTGCATCGGCTCGCGCGTCATCCAATGTTCTTGAGGCTCTGTGTGATCGCCCTTCCACTGCCTTGGGTGGCCGGCGAACTGGGCTGGTACGTCGCCGAGGCCGGCCGCCAGCCGTGGACGATCGATGGCGTGCTGCCGACCGCTCTGTCGGCGTCGAGCACCACTGCGGCAAATGTCTGGATCAGCCTGAGCGGTTTCGTCTTTTTTTACACCGCGCTGTTGATCGTGGATGTCTATCTGATGGTGCGAACCATCCGCGCGGGACCAAACGCGCTCGGCTCGAATCCGGCGACGACGTTGCCCGACGGCATCGTTATCAGTTAAGGAGCACGACATGTTCGACTACGAAAGTTTGCGCCTCATCTGGTGGGCTTTGCTCGGCACGCTGCTGATCGGCTT
>Ga0116227_10013563_pt1 | contig 12755 bp, 5 predicted proteins | sample S1TSphgellanicum_FD_89693 | JGI IMG/M metagenome (GOLD analysis project Ga0116227, IMG submission 89693) | Host-associated microbial communities from peat moss isolated from Minnesota, USA - S1T2_Fb - Sphagnum magellanicum MG | ecosystem: Host-associated > Plants > Peat moss > Unclassified... | reverse complement strand
TCTGTGGCCAATCTTGCTTCCTGAGCCAATGACACCAGAGTTGCTGCAGCAGATTCTTTATCATCTACATACAGTGGAGATGTCTGACAATACACAGTGTTCCTCTGTCCAACTGCACCCGGATCAGAAGGCTTTTGTTCCCCGTACTTCGTCAACCTGGAGGAGAAATCTGTTTGAGAAACCATCGATCTCCAGGGTTGTGAAGAGAGAGGGAGTAAGATAGCCAGAGAGAAGGAGACCGTGCTAAAGGAAGCACAAGATGCTTGATAAGTCTACGGCCCAGGTCGCCGACTGATTTCGAGCAATGGTTGCACTGCCAGGCCGGTGGTGTCCTTTGCAAGCCTGCATCCTGCCGTACGATTTTCCCCGTCCCGCGATCTCTGATAAGGCCAACGACGCGCCTAGACTCCGTTCCATCAGAAAGTGATGATCAAGGAGCAGAGCCTCGCGCTGCTTGCCACAATCAACCACAGCAAATTGGAGAGAAGCACAGCGACGGATTACAAAATGGTTGGGGGGCCGGGGGGGGTATTAAATTAAAATGTTGCCGACGAAAAACAAAACGCGAACAGGACAGGACACACAGACAGAAATTGGGAAGCCTGCAGTAAGTGCCGATAGCTGCAGGTAGGAGAACACCGACGGAGACTTATGGTTCACTCGTAAGTCTCACGAACAGAATGAATTTCTTTCTTGCCAATTGCTTGCAAGAAGACAACAAATGCGCAGGGAAGAAAGCAGCATAGGCAGAAACTGGCCAAAATACAGACGAATTACAAACAAATAAGAAACAGGAAAAACAAGAGGGTGGCGTCAAAAAAAAACAAAGTAGTGAAGACAGCGCAGGGCAACAGCATTGGCCAAGCGAACCTAGACCAATTGGCTTGGGAAACGGCCATAGTGAAACAGCAGCCAGCAATGCACCAGTTGGCCATTCTGTCCACTAGATGGGCTGTGTTTTTTCATTCACCGTCAGATGAGATGAGGTTCATCACAGTTCATTTCTTTTCACTGCTGACCACTGCACCTTTTTTTTTGGTTGTTCTCTGTTGTATTTTTTTGGACCTGACTTCACACATAGGTACCCTGCTTATCTTTCTATCCTCATAAATATTGTATCAACATTCGTACCTAGTTATTCTATTGACCTAAGTACTATACTAACTGCCTACCTAACTAACCTAGCTACCCTATTAATTACATATCTTATTGATTTAATTATTATATTAACTACTTACCCCATTAACCTACCTACATTATTATTTAACAACCCTATATACACAACCATCTTATTGACATAAATATTTTACAAACCTAGTCACCTTGATAAGGTAACTTGTTTCCTATGTACTAACTTGCCAATCTATCTAGCTAGCTTGTTAGTGTAACTTTCTTCCTACCTATTAATCCAACTATCTACCTATATACTTACTTACTTACCTACTTTAATAACCTATCTACCTTGTTCTTTTAATTTCCTTTCTACTTATTAATTTGCTTATTAACCCAACTATCTACTTATATACCTACTTACCTACTTATGCACCCAACATTTTACCTATTACTATGTTCATCTACCTACTTATTTTTTTACATAACCAAATACTTATATAATTACTTATTCACTTTTCCCACCCCCTAACCCCCCAATCTTACCTATCAATTTATTAAGGTTCGCCCTAATTCATGGATGATGAACATCGATCCCCATATGTAGAGATTACAAATAATTTATAGTGAAAATAATATCATAATTACAGCCATTTTGGTTTAGTTAATTCATGTTTTACTAAATTTTGTTTATCAAATTTATTTATGGAATGGACATTACAATACATATTTTGATGTAATTATTATAAGTATGTATTATTGAATTATGGTTTAAGTTTAAAATTAAGACACATAAATTAGTTAGCAAGTTTTTCACAAATCTATAATAATTAATTTAAATTAGGTTAAATTTTAAGGTTTAGACATATGTGAAGTAATATAATTTCATTTTATATATTTTTCAATGATAGTGGAAAAAAAATAGTTTGGAGAAATGACACAAAAGTAAAAGACATATCTTTTCTTTTGGTTTTTTACAAAATTTATTTGATTTTTTTTTAAGATTAAGATTTTTTTCAATTAGTAAATATTTGTAATTTAAAAGCTTTAAAATTTGGTTTTAAAAATTTTTCCTATGTTTTTTTTAATTTTTTTGTTTTCCATTAAATAATTTGTATACTTTGTATAGTTTTTTAGGTTTAAGGCATATATCATTAGGATTTTTTTTTGTTAGGGTTTGTATAGTTAAGGTTGTAATAAAGCTTATGGAAAAATATCATTAGGGTTATGCTTTATGATTTAATGTTTAGGAATTTGGTTCATATATATCAAGGTTTAAGGTTTATACTCTAAATTTTGTTCATTGTATTGATTTTTTATTTTATCACTAGTTTAGATCTATAACATAATTATGAATCTCCTTTATTTCCATATGTTCCATAGTTGTTAAAGTTTAATATTTCTTAACCCAGTTCTGTTTAGATGTAATACCCATATCATATTATGATAATTCATTAAACATGAAACATAAAATTATTTTTTAAATATTTAATTCCTTGCCAATATATCATGAAATTCATGTTTTCAAAATTATTTATTCATCCTATAATGTGATTTAACATATATAAAAATGAACATAATGCAAAATTAATCACGTTGATGATACAGGGGGTTATGGTTTAATGTAAAATTTATTACTTAATGTTAGAATTATGGTTTAGGTTTAAAATTTAGGACATGTAAATTAATTAACATTTTTTTTACAAGTCTATAATAATTAAAATAAATTTAAGGTGCATTTTGAATGGAATTTTTAGGGCTTAAACATATGTAAAATAATGTAATGTCATTTTATTTTATTTTAAAGAAAGTGAAATAACTTAACTTGGAAATATTACCAAATGGTATATACCTTTTTTTTATGTTTCCCTAAATGTAATACCCATATTCAAATTCGTTTCAATATAACCCTTAAAATGATTTAGGTAACTTGAAGTGTAGACCCAACCCCAACCCTAAATGCAATGCCCACATGTAAGGTCATTTCAAAATAACCAGTATGTAGTTTGGGTGGCCTTTCCATGAAAATCAAAACTTATATACAATACTTACATGCAAGTTCATTTTGAAATAAACCATAGGTGATTTAGATAACTTTAGATGAATAATCAACCTTAAATGCAATACCCACATGTAAAGTCACTTCAAAATAAGTGGTTTGGGCACCCAAAATATGTTTATTTATATACCTAAATTAATTTTATGACAATTAATTATCATGAATAATTATCTAAAATAATGATTTGAATAACTTATCAACATAAAAAATCTAATTAAAATAATAAATTAAATATCAAATTATTGATTTGATTTTAAGATCTAAATTTTAATTATTTGAATAATGAAAGTTCAAAAAAATAATCAATTAATTAATATTAAGAAATAAATGATTTTTTAACTATGATAATCAATCATTTACATTATCTAAAATATTTTTTTAGTAATTCCTTAATTATGACATTATTTGTTGATATTTAAACAAAATTATTCTGTCATATGAGTCCCAAAAATATTACAATGAAAACCTATATGCAAATATGGCAAAAGATGTTAAAAATCAATAATTATTTATGGACTTATATGCGAGTACTATAATGGATGTTAAAAAAATCAACTACTAGACCTATATGTAAGTATTATAATGGATGTAAAAAAAACTAACAACTATTTGCAAGAACTATATGCAGGTATTGCAAATGGATATAAAAAAACCAATAACTATTTATGAGACCTATATGTGGGTATTGCATATTTGAAATGACCTTATGAAAATTATAATAGATTGGATGTAGGTATCGCACAATGTTCATTTTGATATTTATAAACCTTAAAAAAATTAGTGTTACATATTCATATGGGCCTATTTAAGTTTTGATTCTTATATTTAATATATTAAGAAGATTATGAAAAAGAAAACATATATAATTAACCATATACCCATCAAATAAATGTGACTAAAAAAAAATATTATATTGATAAAAAGATGTACAAATATGGGTGGATCAAAAAATGTTAAAAAACATAATGAAAAAAAAAAGGTTATTTATAATATATCAAAGGACCAAAGCTCAAAAATTGGGTAGTCCAAAAAATGAAAGGGTTAAAAAAACCTAGTTGACTATATAAAGAAGAAACCTTAAACCATATCATTATTTACAATCTCGTGTTTAGCTCGGTAAGAAGCTGTTGCATTTTGTAGCCCTTGATACATGATGAATAATATATAGATGACAACATTGTATATCAATTTGAACTGCATTTACAACAAACTCTTCCTTTATTGTGCCCTAAACCTTATAAACACCCAAAAACCACCAAATTAAACCTTAACACCACCAAAGAAGAAGGTGATGACAACAAGTTGCCATTACCTTCTTCATTGGAACACCACCACTGAAGAAAATGATAGCACATTGTTGTTGTTTTTTTCTTCTCAAACACAGAGAAGACAAAACACACAAAAAAACAACAAAAAAAAACCAAGAGAAGAGAGGGAGTTTACCTTCAAGCTCATGCTCTGCCCTTTCACTTTTGGCTCCTATTTCTACCCTTTCGCTTTTGCACTTCCGTTTCAAATGCTTTCTCATGGCGTCTTTTTTTTTTCAAACAAAAGAAGAAAAAAAATCACAAGGAAAAAAAAAACCATAAAGAAGAAAAAAAATGCAAAAAAGGGGAGCAACTTACCTTCAAGCTCCCACTCTGCCCTTTTCACTTTTGGCTCCCGCTTCTGCCCTCTTGCTTTTGCACTTTTGTTTCAAGTGTTTTCTCCTAGCATCTTCTTTTTCTCGAACATAAAAAAAAAAAACACAAAGACAAAAAAAAACATAGAAAAGAAAAAAATGCAGAAAAGGGAAAAAACTTACCTTTAAACTCCCACTCTGCCCTTTCACTTTTGACTCCCGCTTTTGCCCTCCCGCTCTTGCACTTTCATTTCAAACGCTTTCTCCTGGCATTTTCTTCTTCTCAAACATAAGGAAAAAAAAAAAAACACAAAGAAAAAAAAAACCATATAGAAGAAAAGAAATGCAAAGAAGGGAGGGAACTTACCTTCAAACTCCCACTCTACCCACTCATTTTTGGTTCTTGGCTTTGCCTTCTTGTTTCTGCCTTTTTGTTTCAAACATTTTCTCTTAGCATCTTTTTTTTTTCAAATAAAAGAAAAAGAAAAAAAAAACATAAAGAAGAAAAAAAATGTAGAAAAGGGAAGGAGCTTACCTTCAAGCTTTCACTCTAGCTTCTCATTTTTGGCTCCTACTTCTGCCCTCCTACTTCTGCCCTTTCATTTCAAACATTTTTTCCTTTTTCCTGGCATCTTCTTCTTCTTAAATAGAAGAAAAGAAAGAAAGACACAAAGAAAAAAAAAACATAGAAAAGGAAAAAAATGCAGAAGAAGGAGGGAGCTAACCTTTCTTTTATCACTTCTGCATTTGGGATGAAGTGCTCTTCTTGCTTTCTCCTCTCCACATTCCTTCAAAGTTGAACTTTCCACCTTCCTCAAGCCTTGTGTCTATGTTTCCTCGAAGCTCTATGCTACTCAAGCTTGGGAGCTCTCCCAAGCTTTGGAGATGGAGTGAGTAGGAAATGAGGTGAGGGAGGTAGGAGGGGAAAATTTTGGGGCAGAAAAGGGGGCTGAAAAATCCCTAGGCAGGGGAAAAGGATGTGTTTTTGGTTCATCCCCAAAACACTTTGAATGGCCTCATCTTGAACTAGTGCATTGGTGGTTGATGTTTCACTCCAGCTTCGAAAAACGAGTATTTCCAATCTCCTACCTGCTATGGTGCCAAGAGGAGCAAAAATGGGTGTAGGATTTGAAGATTAGGGTTCGGAACTCATGTTGTTCGTGTGTTCGTCTTATTTGCGCATTTGTTCCTTTCCAATTCTAGGGCCCCCAAAAGTTCGTTCTCAAAGTCCCCATTCCCATACCAATGGCGTTGGGTGGGTGCCCATTTTGCAGCATCTTCGATAAGCTTGGGCATGGAACCATTTATTTATTCTTGTTTCCCCATTCAAGAGGTACCCAAAATTTATACTTTGGCATTTGGGGGGTGGGGTTTTGAAAGAATTCTTCTTGTTAAACTAATTTCCAAGGTACCAAATAACATACTTTGCAAGATGGGGGGGCAACATACAAAATAATTTCTCCCTTGTTGAACTAATTTAGAAGGTACCAATTTCGTAATATTTTTAGGGAGCTTAGGGTAGGCCTCCCCTTAAGGAGTTTATTCTTGTTGAAACAATTAGGAAGGTACAAATTTTGAAATATTCTTAAAGAGCTTTGGGTAGGCCTCCCCCTAAAGACTTTGTTCTCCTTGAACTAATTTTGAATGTACTAATTTTGCAATATTCTTAAGGAGCTTTTGGGTAGGCCTCCTCCTAAGGAATTTATTCTTATTGAACCAATTAGAAAGGGTACCAATTTTTCAACATCCTTAGGGCGCCCAAGAGAATGCTCCTAAAAGATTTATTCTTACTGAGCCAATTAGGAGGGTAAGGTATTTTGCAATATTTTAAAGAGAATGCCCATCCCCAATTTTGCATTAATTTAGTGTTCACCCATCCTCGGTGCTCAATGATATTTATTTTTATTTTTTTACAATTTTTTGATGTTGCATCATTAGTCCACATCTCAAGAAGGGGTTAACAATAGGACAAATCATTTCAAAAAAATGACATATTGTCACAACCAATGTAAAATACATGAGGGGCATGGAATGAAGATTAAACTAATTACATTTTTAAAAATTATATTTACACATTTAGCATTGTTAACAACATATTATTTAACAAAACATTAAAGCTACAACTAAACCAAAATTGCACAAGAAAGAAATAAAATGAGATACTTAGTAAATTATTAGAATGTATATACTTGAAATAAATGAAGTATTAAATCATTTGCCTTAAATTAGCTTAACTATTTTTAGAGCTCTAAGTTTTTAATATTTTGAGCTAGTTCCAAATTACTACATGTGTATTTTTTATAAGTTGGGCAAGTACCCATTTTGGGGGGTAAAAGTCATCTACTTTGGTTCTGATTAGTAAGGACCGAATTTGAACTGGTATTGTTTTCCAAAATCAGCATCAAAACTGGAATTTATGTTTTTGAGTAAATTGGACCCAAAACCAAAATTTCAATTCTGCTTATATGTGGAATCAAAGTTTGGACTAAAACACATATTTAAAAAAATAAACATGATTAGAATTGAAAATTAACTAGGAATTATCCATCAGTTAAGAACTCAACTAGTAAAAACTAATTTGAATTGGGATTGATTTTTCGAACTAAAATTGGAATCAAATTTTTTTAATATAAAAGAATAGAATTTATAATCCTATTCAAGTGTCTGACTAAAATTGAAACAATGCCAGTTTATTTTTTAGAACCAGAGGTTTTTTATAAAAGTCAAGAATCGCCCAACACTTGTATTAAATCATTTGCCTCAGCATATCTATTTTTAAAACTTTAAGTTTTTAACATTTTAATCTAGTTTCAAATTCCTTTGTACTTTACTTTACTTACTTGAAGACCGTTTATTTCTCACCATGAAGTCCAAGCTATTCTTCAGATTAAAATGTTATAGATTCAACAAAATATGTAATCCTTGCCTATAACAAGTGATTGCCCAACAAATCATTCAAAGGTTAAAACATATTAAAATTATTAATTAAAATAGTGTGAACACAAGATGAGAACCCTGAGTTTGGGTGAAGTGACAATGGAAGACAAAAATCAAGACAAAACCATACAATTTTATTCCTAGACCCAAGGTCAAACTAGTTTCACCCAATATTATGAGTTTTGCCTTGTGTAAAAACTTGCTCCACATAGACTTAACTTATGTGTGAAAGCATTTCTTTTTGTTTGTTCACAAGCTATTGAGTGTCAGAGGCATAATTTTAGGGAGGGAAAAACTTACTACAAGATTTGCACCATCATTTAAAGGATAAGTTTTTCGATAGGTGGGTGTTTAAAGAAAAAGGTGTTCTTTTCAAAACATCATGGCAATATGGGAGTGTGATGACGTTTTTTGGGATCGTCTATGACATGACTTCATTTTGTGGAAGTCCTTTTCACTTTCAATGTGGTTGCTTTCCATTTTTTGCTGCAAGGTGTCTGAATTCGTGCAATTAGTAGCTAGTCATTTATTAGCACAATCCCCAAAATGATTTGAAGTAACGCCTTTAAGCCCAAAATCCCAAACTTTTAATTATTTAAGTTTTCAATTCTCATGTAGCTTCCAAATTGAATCAATTTGGTATCTAATGTTCTTTTGCCACTTTTACTAGATTTAGTGGGATTGAACACATTTTGCCCCTTTTGCAACTAACAAATCCTTACATGCTTTGGTGTTTTCATCAAATAAACAAGGGTTGGTTTACTATGAAGGAGAAAACTGCCCAATGGAATGCACTTGAAAATCATCAAAATTAACAATCCTAATTATTAAAAGATGATATCCCAAAATCAACTTTGTAGATCCTATCTTAAAGACCACATAAAGTTTGAAGTGCAGTGTTTGAACACATTATTGAACATCTCTAATGATGAATTTTCCCTAGCTAATGGTAGTGAGGTTTTGAAAAGTGAATAGTATAAACTTTTGAAAGTTTAGGGTTTTGATCATTTTGGAACATGAAATATTGCTAACATCTAATGGATCCTAGATGCCTATTGCAAGTATGTAAATAAAAAGGACCATTTGATTCCCCCATCCCTTTATGGTTATGAGTTTTAATTTTGGTGAATGCATTTCTCATGATGTTTTCAATTCAGTTTGAGTTTTTAACCATCTTCCTTTTACTTTTAGCTTTCAATTTTATTTAATACATTAAAATCAAACATTTTGATCATGTAGATAGAGCCCACCTTCCTCTAAATTTGGGTTTCAATTTTGGTTTAAGGTTAATAATTTGTCATGATGATTTCAATTTAATCTGAGTTTTAAGCCATCATCTTGTTACTTTTGGATTTCAATTATGATTAGCACATGAAAGTCTAACATTTAGATCTTGTAGAAATAGCCCCATCCTTTTCATTTTCTTCAATCCTTTTTTATTGTCTTCATGTTAGTATGGTGGTTTCTACTTATCCCATTACAAAATGTAAACCCTAATAAGATATGAGATTATAATGTTGTTCATGATTAGGTTTGATCACTTATGTTGTTTCAAAATGGTTGGACAAAGTTTGGAATGTCGCAAAGACAAATATAAGAAAAAATATGCTAGAAATAGACAAGGATTTTATCCTAGATACAAAAAGAGATGGATTTTATCCCAAAAATAAATTTAAAAGCAAATTGTGGAGGAAATGATATTGGGACATAAAGGCACATAGATTACTAAATTGACAAGGCAAACAAAGTTAAAATCAATAACTTGAAGAAAGCTAGGGATCTAGGAATTATAGTTAAGGAAAAGTTCAAATCAAAGGTTAAAGAGATTTTAAATTTGTAGAACTAGAAGTTTTCATCCCATCCATGGTTAGTAGGGTTGGACATCTATTCGCTTATGATTTCAAATGTGAAGTCCATTTGTCATCTATGCAAAAAGTTTGTTAAAATAACTATAGTTTTAAATAAACACTACACCAAAACATGGCATCCATGATTAGGACATTTTGCGATTAGGTCCTTGCCATAGTCATGTAATAGTATAGGCCTTGTCTTTTATAACTATCAAGGGTTTTCGGACAAAAATATGACTATACTACTAGGGTCAGTGGTTGTACACTACAAAAAATCATGGCTTTTTTTATATTGCAATTTTGGGTTTATGGATTAAAAACGGGGATAATGTTAAGGTTTTGGATTATGATTTTGGACTAAAATTTTGGTAGCCTTTATATATGGCTAGGTAAGCTTTATGTAACACATTAGGTAACCCTTCACTTAAATAACCTTGCAAATATTTATTAAGTATCCTTAACATAAGTAAAGCTTTTGTGATTCTAAAATATCCACCCTAGGTAGCTCTTAAATAGCCTTCTAAATTTTATTATGTGGATAACCCTAACCAAAGCAAATCCTTCTTTAATTATTAAATATCCCCTAGGTAGCCCCAAAGTAACCTCCAAAATGACTACAAAACAACCTTCAATATAGTCCCTTAAGTAACCTCTAAATAGTACCCTAGGTGTATCCTAAATAAGTCCCTATGTAACCCCATAAGTAAACCCAAAAAAGATCCCTAGGTAGTTTCTAGATAGCACCAAAAAAACCCCTATGTAACTTCTACATAGTCCCCTAGCTAAACCCCACAATATTCTTAAGTCTCCTTAAGCAATCCCTAGATGGACCTTAAATGGCCTCAAAACAGCCCAACCTAACCCTCAAAATAGGTCCCTAAGTAACCCCCAAATAACCCTTACATAACCTTACAAGTAATCCCTAGGTATCCCTTAATTTAGGAAGATCAAAGGTAACCCTTATATGCCCTCTAGGTAATGTCTACCTAACTCCTTAGGTAGTCCCTAGATGACCCATGGATAGATAAGTAGGTGAACTATACATAGCTTTTGGGTAGATAGGTAGGTTACGTATGAGTACTCCCAGGTAATTATATAGCCCATAGGTAACAAGGTGGGTAGGATAGGTAACCGATAGATAACTAAGTCGGTGAGTCCTGACCATCAACGTAAACTGACCCATGGTTGGAAAAGTGATCATGGTGGTTAGATTTTGCAAAGTTATCTTGTGTTTTCAGGGCTGGTCCAGTGTCAGTGACTTTACGGATAGCGCACATGGTAGGATGGAAGGGATAGTCAAGAGAAAAGTGAGGCTGAAATCCAGTATTAATTTATGGATAACTTTATTACATGGTTTATGAAATGATGTCATGATGTACATTTTGCAAGGATGAGCTATCTATAGTTGGTAATGCAATTAAATTAAAGTGATTAAGATACAAAAAGACTCAACAAAACAATATTCTATATAATATAATCATATTATATGAATTTCATGAATAAATTTTGATTTGTCACAACACATGGAACTTTTGATTTATTATGAAAACTCTATCACAATCCTTAATACATGAGTATGAACTCAATAGACCTTTATATTTAATGTCCATTTTGATGAAAAGTTTGGAAAGGATTATGTTGTGACAACATTGATCCAAAAGAGAACTTTTCATAAAAATATTGAGAATCAAAATGTTAAGATATGCAATGGGTAATGGATTTTTTTAATGGAATTATTTATTATTGGGAGTAATAGTTCAAATGTTGATTTTTCAAATGCAAGATTCTGTAACACTAAGGAAGGCTGGACAAAGTCTTTTCAATAAAACTTGACCATGTGGCTTTCATGCTTCAAACATGTGTGGAAAAGTATACACCTTTGTGTGTATTCACCTTCAACATAAAGTTCTTCCAATTATCATCACCAACAATATGTGGATTAAAGGTCAGACTGGAGATGGTATGGCAACCTTTTTAATTGAAAATAAAATAAATTCAAGAATAAATGTTACTTGTTTTTACTTTTGAAGTTTAGTATGTCAGATTTTGATTATTTGAGGTATGGATCATGTTGGAACTTGGTTTTGCAAAAGATGTGTTTGGAATTTAACTTATTGGGTTCAATTTAGAAGTTGTCAAGCTCGTGCCAAGAATGACATGAAGGTAATTCATGTCAAGTTATGTGGTGATGATTGTTTGATCTAGACAAATGTGATAATATGAATGCAATGATTAGGATTATGTATGAAGTGTTAAAAGTATGTTTAAGTGTGTATTTTGATTTATAAAGACTTTCTTTTAACTTTCAAGGGCTGCCTTCTGGAGACCATTGGCAATATAGTTGCTTGCTCTCGGGTCATGGAAATTTACTGTAGTACCTTTACCATTTTGAAATAGTTCAAGCAAATATTTATTTATTTTTCACTTCTTCACTTTGACCATTCAATCACAATTTTTTTAAAATTCGAGTAAGTACATTCTAGTAGGTGCTCATGGACAAATGAACACATGAGCCATGAATTTCAAAATTTTAATATTAAGTTTTTTGAAACTTTTGGTAGAGCAACTTGCAAAGTTTTTGAAATTTGAAATTTTATTATTATCATTTTAATTATGGCCGAAATGGTAAAAATATTACAGTGTCAATTTTCATATATCTTAAGTTGGTTCAAGACGGCCTATGAATGCTTTAACTTGGGCTGGAGATTTTGTGACTGGGGGACTTAGGCCTGCTTTATGGTATGGGATGAAGCCCAAAAATGTTTGGACCCAACTTAACTGACTTATGGCTTGGTGGGTTCGGGTCAACCTGAGTCCGTAAATGTATTTTGTTGGCCAAGGGGCAAGGAGTGTAAAGTCGAAGACTTAGGCACAAGAAGCTCCCATCCTTATGTAGCCTCCTCCCTCCCCAACTAATCTTATATATAAATTCACTTGTCTGTCTGTCTGTGACGGTGCGCCAGCACGGGCGGGCCGGGCACGGGTGAGGTTCAGGTTCATCCACAACAGTGGATGGATGGTGCGCCGGCGGGTGCTGAATCACTCTGGCCCAGTGCGATCCGATGGAAACCGGTGTTCAGGCATCCAATGGATGGATGGTGCGCCGGCGAGTGCTGAATCACTCTGGCCCAGTGTGATCCGATGGAAACCGGTGTTCAGGCATCCAGTGGATGGATGA
>Ga0116227_10013562_pt1 | contig 12756 bp, 16 predicted proteins | sample S1TSphgellanicum_FD_89693 | JGI IMG/M metagenome (GOLD analysis project Ga0116227, IMG submission 89693) | Host-associated microbial communities from peat moss isolated from Minnesota, USA - S1T2_Fb - Sphagnum magellanicum MG | ecosystem: Host-associated > Plants > Peat moss > Unclassified... | reverse complement strand
TGCCAGGTCGGACGGTAAGCCATGAGTCGTCTCCAAAATAAACGGATGCAGCCGGCGAAGACTGATTCAACAAGCCGGGCGACGATTCGTTCTGTCAGCCGCAGGAGGACGTCTTCCCGGTCGACAGATCGACGATGAAGCAATGCTCATGGCCGCTCGCGACATCGTGAACGATCACACGCATTTCATCGTCGGTGTCCGCCGCTGCCGGGTGGTCTTCGACAAAGGCGACGACGGCGGCTTCGAAGCTGTCTTCCTCGACAAACACGGCATGGTGCCGGTCGATATGCCCGGCATGTACGCGAAAGCGACGGAGCGTAGCGGTTGTTGTCATGGGTCCTCCTGACAGCTTAACGCGCGAGACGCCAAAAAGGATTCAACTCCCATCGAAACCTGAAGGGAGCCATCGGCCGTCGCCGTGTGTTAGCTGGCAAGGAGGCGGCGGCGATGACGATTGAAGAGCTTATGAACGAATGGCGCGAAACGCGGGACCGCATCGCGCTCCATATCGAGACGATCAGCCGGGGTTGCCGCATTCACCTCGTTGGCGATCCATCCTCCGATGCCGCGGAGGTTTCTCTCGCCAAGCTCAAAGCTTGGCAGAAGGAAATCGATGAACTGATGATCGAATGGCTGATGCCAGACTAACGGTCGCGCCCCAGAATGATGTTCGTCGCATCAAAACTAGGCGTCGCCAGGATTTCCAAAAATTTCCCCGGTATAATTTTCCGATCCTGATCGCCTGCTGAAACCCTAAGTCATTGAAAAACCTGGGTACCCTTCTGACGAGTTCCCGTTTCCTTCACGATGTCCCGGTGCAGGTAGCTGACACATAAACCTCAAGCCACATAACGAAATCGGAAACCTGCAAGTCTTTGAAGATATTCAACTCCCCCCATTGATCGCGATCACAGCGAGATCTTGAGGCCTTCTCAACCAGGCCCGAAAATGGGTGGAGGGTGCCAACATTATCTTCGATCGCTTTCTGGATTTTTCTGATCTCGGGTCCGGTGGCAGCAACGCAACTGCTTGAGGATAGAATGTCCAGATACCACCCGCCGAAATTGTATAAGCGCCCTAATACCTCCTTTTTTTGGATCAGGTTCTACGAACATGGGAAACTCCGGCGTCATTCAACCGGAACCGACGACCCTGTCTTGGCTCAGAGGATACTCGATCAGCGCATTGCTCAACTTAAGGACACCGGCGAGCGCCCTGCGGGCAGGCTCACAATCGCGGATGGCTTCGCCTGGTTTGGTCAAGCGGGGGGACTCACCGGTGAAGACCTCGTCCACTTCCGGCGCCTGCAGCCGCTGCTGCTCGGCGTTCTCTATAGTCAGGACGTCACCACGTTCAGGATGCTGAGTAACGCCCACATCTCAGAAATCTTCCGATGGCTGAGCCAGGTCGAATTATCCGGTGCCTCGGTTGAATCGGGTGAGGCGGAGGAGCCCGTCTATGTCGGTTCGTTCCGCCTCACGCAAGGTGAGATGGAAAGGGCTTGGGTCTTCCTTGGACGGGTCCTGGAGTTCGTTACGAGGCGCACTTCGCCCGTCGCCGATATCAGCCAGTAGCCCATTGCCGCGGCCAGCGAGCCGCTGGCGTTTAGCGGACAACACCGGTGCCGCGTGCGAAGGCTCCCACTAATGCCGTCCAGCGTGGCTGTGCGACAGCCACGCTCGAGCCCAGGTCTCATCCGAGTGCGCCGGCAAGGTACGTCGGGATCGTCACAAGCATCTCCCTCGGATTTCCGAGTTGACCGACAAAATCGTTCGCCGTCGCCAGGGAACGCGTTCGATGTTGAAATCGCCGCTACGTTATCTCAAGGTGAATATGGGGGCTAATGCTTTGGTATTATTGAGGAGATGAAGAAATTGGAGATAATATTATTTCCAACCTTGACGGAATCGCTGACGAAGTCGTCGACGTGTTCCGGGCAGCCACATCGTTTATTGAATATCCCATCACGCCGCGGTTCGCCTCAGGCAACTACACGGAGTCAAGGATTACCGTGATCAATTTCAGCACGAAGACGTTGGCAGCGCATTGGTGCTGCTCAGAACAGCAAATCCGCAATCTTGTGAGAGCACGCAAACTCCCCTCGTTCCGCGTGGGGAAGATGATCCGTGTGCGGGCGGTAGACGTGGAGAATTATGAGGTAGAGCAATGCGTAGCGAGTCAGGGTCCCGAGACCCAAGAGTTGTCCTGTTTCGGCGCCGCTGGTGCCTCTATTGGCGGGCAGATGGAAAGCCCGTCCGCTACGTTATCAAAGATGAAAATGGCCGCCCGGCTGCAAGCTTCGAGGATGCCCAGCGCGTTGCCCTAGATGTGCAGCGGCTTGCAATGCGGCCCACCGGTAACCTCATCCGGGACTTGGCGGAAAAGTACCTTCGGGACAAACGCGGGCAGGTTGCCAGCTACGAGACCCTCCAGTTCGTCTGGAAGGCGATCGCGCCAGCTGTCGGGCATCTGCGGCCCGATCAGATCACGCGGGAATGGTGCAGGGATCATGCCGCCAAAGAGCGGGCGAAAGGGCGGGCAGACGGCACCATCCGGAAGCAACTGGGCCTTTTGAGTGCGATCTGCCGCTGGTCAGACCGCAACTCTCCGGCGATTATCGAGATGCCCCCTATGCCAGCCCCCCGCGAACGATACCTCACACGTGATGAGGCGGCGCGGCTGATCGATGCAACGAGCGGATCGGCCTACCAGCCACATATCAAGCTCTTCATCATCCTCGCCCTGTGCACTGGCGCACGGATGTCCGCAGTTCTTGAGCTCACGTGGGGCCAAATCGACTTCGTCCGGGGTGAGATCAACCTGGGTAAGTCGGTCGGTAACAAGGGCAGGGCGCGGGTACCGATGAACACGTCGGCACGTCGGGCACTCGAAGAGGCTTACGAGGGGAGGCTGACCGACGAGGCTGTTGTCGAGTATGCCGGTGGGCCGGTTAAGTCGATCAAGAAGGGTTTCAGCTTGGCGTGCAAGCGAGCCGGGTTGGAGGGGGTTCATCCGCACGTCCTGCGGCACACGGCAGCAGTCTGGATGGCCGAGGCTGGCGTCCCCATGGCCGAGATCGCCCAGTACCTCGGTCACAGCAGCCCGAACGTCACGTATCGGACCTACGCCAGATACTCTCCGACGTATCTCAGGGGTGCGGCTGAGGCTCTGGAGCTTGAGGTTCGTCCTCGTGCCGTGGGATGAGCGGAACGTGGCCCGACCGTTGAAGGAGGTTCCGTTGAACACAGGAGCAATTCCTGTCGGAACCAAAAAACGGCGGAAATCCTGGTGGGCGCGACAGGGATTGAACCTGTGACCCCTTCCATGTCAAGGAAGTGCTCTCCCGCTGAGCTACGCGCCCGCCGATTAACGGCGTCTTCCACCGGAAGGGCGGCTGTGTATCATCCCGTTTCCTCTGTTGCAATCCGCCGTTCTGGGTGCAAGCTGTAATAACCGGGAGGATAAGAGGCGCCCAATGAGCCTGACACTGATTATCGGCACCAAAAAATGGTCCAGCTGGTCGCTGCGGCCGTGGGTTGCGTTGAAGGAAGCCGGCATTCCGTTCAAGGAAATGCCGATCCATTTGCGCCAATCCGACACCAAGGCGCGAATCCTGGAATATTCGCCGGCCGGCAAGGTGCCGATCTTGATCGACGGACGTGAGCTGGTGTGGGATTCGCTGGCGATCCTGGACTATCTGGCGGTGCGCTTCCCGGAAGCGAAATTATGGCCGCAGGATCTCTCGGCGCTTGCCGTCGCGCGATCGGTTTCCGCCGAAATGCATTCCGGGTTTCCCGATCTGCGCAAGGAACTGCCGATGGATATCGGCGTGGAATTGCCGATGCCCGACCTATCGGCGGGGGCGGCGGCGGATGTCGAGCGGGTCCAGGCGATCTGGCGCGACGCAAGGGCGCGGTTCGGCAGCGCGGGACCTTTCCTGTTCGGGCGTTTTACCAATGCTGATGCAATGTACGCGCCTGTCGTCACCCGGTTCCGGACTTATAGCGTTCCGGTCGACCCGGTGTCCGGCGCGTATATGCAGACGATCCTTGGCCTGCCCTCGATCCGGGCATGGTACCGGGCGGCGGACGAAGAAGAGATCGCGTGACGGGAACCTCTTGCACGTCTTATGTTTTGATTGATCGTGGCGCGGCGGAATACCGTTGCGGGGCGTTCGTTCACGGGTCGGAGGAACATCGATGGGCGTTGTGATACGGCCGCCGACTTTCAGGAATGGCAAGGGCCAGATTCACTTGGCACGCGCGCAGCGGCGGCCCCTGGACAAACGGCGTATGCGCGTTCTGTCCGCGCGGTTCTTCAACGTTCGGGTGGTTGCGATCGCGATTGCGATGATGGCGCTGGCTTGGATGCTGGCACTCGCCGGCACCGCCTTCGCCGTCAGGACCATGCTGGTGCTTTGCTTCGCCGCGCTGGCCGGCCGGCCGCGCCGGGTCGGCGTTCCCGCGCGGATCGTGCGGCGTTCGGATGGACGTTCTCGACCGAATTATTGACGATCCACTCGCATGTAACGGATCCGGCGCTTATATAGGCCGGAAATGACTCCTCCGCACGCGTCTCCCTCACTGACTGAATCCGCATCGAAATCCAGGCCGAAGGGCGACTTCCGGTCCCTGGCAAGGCTCGCGCCCTATCTGTGGCCGAAGAATGCGGTCGAACTTCGCGTTCGGGTTGTCCTGTCGATGGTCGCGCTGTTGCTCAGCAATGTCGCGACGCTGCTGATCCCCATCGTTTACGGCAAGGCGGTGGACGCCCTGTCTGGCAAGAACGGTCTGCTCGTCGCCGTGCCGGTCGGGTTGATCGCGGCCTACGGCATGGCGCGGCTTTTGACCCAGTTCTTCAACGAAGTGCGCAACGCGATCTTTCAGAAAGTGTCGCAGCGGGCCATCCGCCAGGTTGCGCTCAACGTCTTTCGCCACCTGCACGGCCTGTCGCTGAAATTCCACCTGGACCGGCAGACCGGTGGCCTGTCGCGCGCCATTCAGCGCGGCACTACGGCGATCGACAGCCTGCTGTCCTTCTCGCTGTTCAATGTCGTGCCGACGATCGTGATGCTGATCCTGTCGGCGCTGGTCATCTGGCGGCGTTTCGACGGGACCTATGCCCTGGCCACGGTGCTGACCGTCGGCACCTATATCGTCTTCACCATCTTTGTCAGCAACTGGCGCATCGTCATCCGCCGCCAGATGAACGACAGCGACAGCTCGGCCAACACAAAGGCGATCGACAGCCTGCTCAACCATGAAACGGTGAAATATTTCACAAATGAGGAGCATGAGGCCCGGCGCTACGACAAGGCGCTGGAACGCTATGAGAAGGCGGCGGTCAAAACCGTCACCTCACTATCGGTCCTCAATATCGGCCAAGCAGCGATCGTCGGCGCCGGCGTCACCGTGATCATGCTGCTCAGTGCGCGGGATATCGTTTCCGGGCATATGAGCATCGGCGGCTTCGTGACGCTCAACACCTATCTGATTCAGCTGGCGCAGCCGCTTGGCATCTTCGGCACGGTCTATTCCGCGCTGAAGCAGGCGCTGGTCGATATCGAGGGCATGTTCAACCTGCTGGGTGAAACGCTGGATATCGCCGACCGTCCGGGCGCGCAGCCGCTGGCGCTGATCGGCGGTGCGGTCGAATTCCGCGATGTCGATTTTTCCTACGACCAGCGCCGGCCGATCCTCGACGGCGTCAGCTTCGCCGTGCCGGCCGGCCGTACGGTTGCGATCGTCGGCTCGTCGGGCGCCGGCAAGTCGACCATCGCGCGGTTGCTGTTTCGCTTTTACGATGTGACCGGCGGCGCGATCCTGATCGACGGGCAGGATATTCGCGACGTCACCCAGCAAAGCCTGCGCGCCGCGATCGGCATCGTTCCGCAGGATACGGTGCTGTTCAACGACACGATCTATTACAACATCGCCTATGGCCGCCCCGATGCCACCCGTGAAGAAGTAGAGCGCGCGGCGCGGATGGCCAATATCGAGAATTTCATCCTGACCCTGCCCGAAGGCTATGAGGCGATGGTCGGCGAACGCGGGCTGAAACTGTCCGGCGGTGAGAAGCAGCGCGTCGCGATTGCGCGCGCCTTGCTGAAAGACCCGCCGATCATGCTGTTCGACGAGGCGACGTCGGCCTTGGACACGGCGACCGAGAAGGAAATCCAGGCCAATCTCAAGATCGCCAGCGAGGGCCGCACCACTTTGGTGATCGCCCACCGCTTGTCCACCATCATCGATGCGGACGAAATCTTGGTGCTGTCCGGCGGCCGCATCGTCGAGCGGGGCAATCATGCCGGCTTGCTGGCTCAGGGCGGCCTGTTCGCTGAAATGTGGCGCAAGCAGCAAGAGGCGGCGCGTAGCGGAATCGAGCCAGCGGATGCGCCGGTTCCCGCCGAGGCCGCAGAATAGCCATGCCAAGCTTTACCGGCGGCTGCCATTGCGGCCGGGTTCGCTTTCGCGTGGCCGCCGAACTTGCGGGCATCGCCGACTGCAACTGCTCGGTCTGCACCAAAAAGGGTTTTCTGCACCTGATCGTGCCGCCGGAGCAGTTCGAGCTGCTTTCCGGCGCCGACGATATCGCGACCTATCAGTTCAACACCAACACAGCGAAGCATATGTTCTGCCGCCATTGCGGCGTCCATCCGTTCTATGTGCCGCGGTCGGACCCGGACAAGATAGACGTCAATGTCCGCTGCCTGGACGGCGTCGATATTGCCGCCTTGGCCATCCAGCCATTCGACGGACGTAACTGGGAATCGGCGATCGCGCAGGATGTGCCGTGGCGGCCTTGACGAAACCCCGCCCGATCGCTTAGTTTCCGCGCCTTCGCGCGAAGCTCCAGGCCAGCGCGTGCCCTGTTTTACTCTCGATTGAGGATTTCACCATGGCTCGTCGTTGCGCCGTCACCGGCAAAGGCGTCCAGACCGGCAACCATGTCAGCCACGCGAACAACAAGACGCGTCGCCGCTTTCTGCCGAATCTGCAGCAGACTTCGATGTTCAGTGAGACTCTGGGCCGCAATGTCAGCTTCCGCGTATCGACCAACGGCCTGCGCACCATCGAACATAAGGGCGGCCTCGACGCCTATCTGATCGGCGCCAGCGGTTCGGATCTGGAATTGCCGATGCGCAGCCTGAAGCGCCAGATCGAAGCCAAGGTCGCTCAGCGCACCTAAGCATCCGGTTTGCAAAGAATACAAAAAGCCCGGCCGATCAGCCGGGCTTTTTCATTTGAAGCGGATAATTGTCAGGGACGCCGAGGCGGCGATCAGGAGATATTCTGCCGGCGCAGGCGCACCATGAAGAATGTGCTCGCGCCCAGAATCAGCAGAACCAGAGGCGGGCCGAACGTGTATTCGATCATGTCGGTGCTGCCGAATTTGAAATAAGTCGACGCGATCCCGCTCCAGTCCTCAGTCTGCTGAACAGCGGCGCTGCCGCCGCATTGCGCTCCGCTGCAGCTGGCATTGGCGAAACCCTGATCCAGGTCGGCTTCGACATCGCGCGACATATCCGCCTGAGTGCTGATCCGCTGATAGACATTATAGCTGACGCCGCCGCACCACAGGACAGACAGAACCGCCCAGGTCGCCATGAGCCAACGGACCTTGATCCGGCGGGATGGTTTGATGACAGCCGCCTCCGGAGTGTCCGCCGTGGCAGGAAACATGTCTTGCGGCTCGGGCCGCGTCACCTGATCAAACGACATGTACATGTTGTCACTCATGTCTTCGATAAGGAATGATAACCGGATTCAGTTCCGCACGCACGCGGAAATTTTTTCCATGCGACAGATTGGCCTTTAAGGGGGGCGGTTTCTGCTCGGCAGATAGGGGATCCAGTGGCGTTTTCGGAACGCCGGCAGCATCAAAATCGCGACGATCATTCCCAGTTCCGCCCCGGCGACAACGTCCGATAGATAATGCACGTCCTGCAGGATGCGGCTGGCCCCGATCGTCGCCGCGCCCAAGAAGAAAAGAACGCGCAAGCGCGGAAACAGCGCGCCTAAAGCCATGGCGGCGGCGAACGATGTGGTGGTGTGGCCGGACGGAAAGGAATTATATTGCGATTTGAAGCGGAAGGGACGAAAGCCGCTATCGTCCCCGGCCAGCCACATAAAGGGGCGGGCGCGGCCGAAGGCAACTTTCAGCACATCGTCGGCCAATCCGGCCGCGGCAACGATAACGAACACGACGATCAGTGCGCGCAGGATCGGGTCCAGCCTGTCCTCCCGGTCCGGGCGCGCGACCTTCATCGCCATTGCGAACAGGATCAGAAGTCCGGCCGGGAACAGGATGACCCCGCCTTTGCCGAACCAGCTGACCAGCACGGCCGCTTTTTTCACGCGCGGGCCGATATCGGCCATCGCCTGCGCCAGCGGCCGATCGAACTGGAAAGCGATCAGGAGCGTCACCAGGGCGAGCGGCAGCAGCCATATCAGCGGCGAGCGCTTCATGCCGGCGCGCGCCGGTAAAGGGTCAGCGTCACGCGCTTGCCCTTGGCATAATTAAAGCCGGCAATCGTATCCAGCGGCTCAACGGTCAGGTGGGCCTCGTCGACGGCGGCTTTGAAGGCATCGCTCTGGTCGGCACTGACCGCCGCGACGGCGTCCGGCGTGTCGTTCAGCAGCTGCGCGGCGTCGCCGCCGCCGCCGAACCGGACATCGGTGCCCAAGGCGATCACGGCGCTGGGCTCGGCATATCCCGCGATGATCACGGGTCCGTGTCCCGCCGGCATCTTTCGGTAAATCGCATCGGCCAGGCGGGGGGCGATCCATGGCGCATCCAAGGCTGGTAACGCCGCGCCGAACGTCATGCCCCAGACCAGGACCGCACCCGGCACCGCGATCAAGGCAGCCTTGCCCCGCGCGCCGCGCCAGGCGAATCGGGCGCTTGCCGCGGTCAGTCCCCACAGCAGGATGGCGGTGCCGATGCCGCGGATCGACGGCCGCCCGTCGCCCAGCGGCGCGGCGGCGATGACCACGGCGCCCAGACCCAGCCCGACAAACGCCCACAGCAGGATCGCCGCGCGGGTTACCAGCCTGCGCCAGCCGTCGCCCGTGGACGCCGCCCGGAGCCTGTCGGACAGGGCAGCCCCGGCCAGCAGGGCAATGGCGGGGTAAAGCGGCAGGACATAATGGGGCAGCTTGGTCGGCACGGCCTCGAAAACGATCCATGACGGAATAACCCAGGCTAGCGCCAGCACGACCGCGCGGTCGCGCCGGTTGCGCCAGACCCAGGGCAGCGCCAGCAGCGCGAACAACGATCCGGGCCAAAAGGCGACCGTGAACATCGCGAGAAAGGCCCCTGGCGGTGCGCCATGCGATTCCTGGCCCCCTGTCAGCTTCGCCGCCATGTCGCCGCCCAGCGATTGGGTCAGGAACGCCCCGTGGCTGGAGATCATGATCGCGATCAGCCAGGGCAGGGCGATCGCCGCGGCGATCGCGACTCCCGGCCAGGGGCGCAGCCGCAACAGCCAGCCAAGGCCGCGGTCATGGATGCTGAGCGTGGCGGCCGTCAGCGCGACGATCATCAGGATGATCGGCCCCTTGATGAGGATGCCGGCGCCGATCGCCGCCCAGAACAGGATCCAGTGCCGGCGCGGCAGCGGCGGCCCCTGTTCGCGCGACGGCACCCAAGCCTCCGCCAGCGGCATCATTGCCAGCATCACGGTCAGCAACAGCATCGCATCGGTCTTTGCCTGCCGCGCCTCGACATTCAGCAGCAGGGTCGCGGCCAGCAGCGCCGCGCCGGCGAATCCCGCCTCGACGCCGAACCAGCGCCTGCCGATAGCCAGCGTTACAAGCACTGCGCCAAGCGCCCCCAACAGGGATGGCAGGCGATAGGTCCAGATCGGATTCGTCACGCTTTCGCCGCCGGCCAGTTTCGTGGCCGCCGCCTGCAGCCAATAGATGCCGACGGGCTTTTTCAGCCGGGCCTCATTTTGCAGGCGGATGTCGACATAGTCGCCGCTTTGGAGCATCTGCCGGCTGGCCTGCGCGAAACGGGCCTCGTCGCGATCGACCGCGGGCAGGGTTTTCAGGCCCGGCAGATAAAGCGCGAGCGCGAACAGCAGAATCAGCAGATAGGCCAGCGGCGACCGCACAATCCAGGTCGCGGGCGCCGCCGACGCGCCGGCTTCGAGGGCGTCCGTCACGATTCATCCGTCATGGGAGATACGCGATCAGACATACCCTCGCATCAGCGCGAGCTCGATCTCGCGCTGCAGGATATAGATGATCAGAATCAGGACCATCGGCGCCAGGTCGAGACCGCCCATCGGCGGAATGACCCGCCGGATCGGCCGGTAAAGCGGTTCGGTCGCGCGGTTCAGCATGTCCAGGATACGATAGACCGTCGGATTGCGCGTGTTGACGACGCCGAACGCCACCAGCCAACTCGCCACCACCGATATGAGGATCAGCCACCAAACGATGTTCAGCGCGAAATAGAGCGCCTCGAAGAACGGAGCTAGCATGGGGCATCCAACGTAAAAGGGATGGTCAATTTACAGGCCGGACGCTGCCGGGGCAATCGGCCCCGGGGTCGCTTGACACCGCACGGTCACCTGACCATATTCCGCGCCTTGTCGATGCCGGCTTGGGGCCATAGCTCAGCTGGGAGAGCGCATCGTTCGCAATGATGAGGTCGGCGGTTCGATCCCGCCTGGCTCCACCAAATCGCGGCATCCGACAGAATTTCAGCGTTATTTGACGAATTTCGAGATCGCGGCCGCCAAGGCTGCCGCGGTGGCTGCCGGCCACAGCGCGTTAAGGCCCAGCAGCGGATAGATCGCGGCGCCGGCCACCGCGCCGCAAATCAACCCGAACCATAAGACCAGAAATGGAACCCATGCCGTCCGATCGCCGCCGAACGGGATCGCGGCGATGCGTTGACCGACCTTGACCAAGGTGCCGGTCATGTAGGTAACGCCGATGCGGACTTCGCCATTGTTCTCGAACACGGCATTTTCCGCGCCCATGGCCATCACCATGGCCGCCACCGCTATCGCAGGGTGATCGATCATGCCGCTCGCGGCGGCGACAACAAGTAAAAAGGAGACCAACGCCAGGACAACCGGTTTGCGGCGGTCACCCGCTATCTGCCCCATGACCGAGCCGAGCGCGACGCCGAGTACGAAAAGTCCGATCAGCGCCAGACCAAGGAAAGCCCCCCTGCGTCTCTCCGCGATGGCGACAGCCATTCGGGTCGAGTTCCCCGACATGAACGACACGAAGAAGCCGCCCAGCTTCAGAAAGCCGATCGCATCGACATAACCGGCGATGGCCGAAAGCCAGACCGCCAGCGCACGCGATCCGTTGTCATAGCTGTTCATTCACCGTGCCCGAGTTCTCCGGTTGTCACCGGTATTCGAACAGGTGCGGCAAATCAGTCCTCGGGGGCGACGACGACCTTCAGGCCGGCCAGTTCCGGCTTGATCTCGATCTGGCAGGACAGCCGGGAGCCGCCTTGCTCGTAATGCGCGGATTCTTCCAGCAGTTCGCGCTCGTCGCGCGACAGCGGCGGCATCTTATCGCGCCAGGCGGCGTCGATATAAACATGGCAGGTGGAGCAGGACATCATCCCGCCGCAGATGGCCGCGAGCTCGAAGTTTCCTTCGTCGCGGATCGCTTCCATCAGCGTAAAACCATTGGTCGCTTCGACCGGAAATTCGGTTCCGTTGCGGTCGGTGACGTAAATCTCGGGCATTGTCAGGTCTCGAAAATCGGGTGGGCCAGGCTGGGCAGCCCGTCCTACTATCGCGATGGATACAAATTGGCAATTCTTCTAGGCGTCGCAGGGCTTAAATCCCGGCCGGCGCCCTGGCCGCGCCTGCCAATTGAACGGCGATCCAATCGACGAAGACGCGCAATTTGTTGCTGAGGTGGCGGTTGGGCGGATAGACCACATGCATCGGCAACGGGCTTGTCGTCCAATCCGTCAGGATCAGCTTCAGCCGTCCTTCCGCAAGGTCCGGCTCGGCCATGAAATAAGGCGACTGCGCGATGCCCATGCCGGCGGCCGCGGCCATGACATAGGAATTGCCTTCGTTGAGGGCCACCCGATGGCGGCCGCGAATCTCGAGCCGCTCCTCGCCCCGCGCAAATTCCATGGCGATCTGCCGCCCCGTCCGGGTGGACAGGAAACTGACAACCTGGTGCTTGGTCTCGATCTCCGCCGGGTGTTTCGGTTCGCCGAAGCGCTCGAGGTAGGACGGCGCGGCGACCGTCACCATCGGCATGTCCGCGACCTTGCGCGCGATCAGGGATTGATCGATTAACTCGCCGACGCGGATCACGCAGTCGACATTTTCGCCGATCAGGTCGGTTTGCCGATCCGAGACGCCGAAATCGATCTCGATATCGGGATAACGCGCAAAAAAATCCGGCAGCGCCCGAATGACGAAGGCCTGCGCGACGGCGCCCGACATATCGATGCGCAACTTGCCCTTGGGGCTCGTCTGCGCCGCCGCCATGCTGCTGTCCAACTCGTCCAGATCGGCAATCAGCCGCAGCGCCCGCTCGTAATAGGCCGCGCCGTCAGGGGTCACGGTGACGCGCCGGGTGGTCCTGTTCAACAGCTTGGTTCGCAAATGCTGTTCCAACGTCTGGATCAGCTTGGTCACAGTCGGCTTTGGCGTCTCCAGCGACGCGGCGGCTTTGGTGAACGATCCCGCCTCAACCACCCGCATGAACGCCCGCATAGCCGCCAATTGATCCATGATTATTCACCAGCAGAAAAAAT
>Ga0116227_10013561_pt1 | contig 12758 bp, 11 predicted proteins | sample S1TSphgellanicum_FD_89693 | JGI IMG/M metagenome (GOLD analysis project Ga0116227, IMG submission 89693) | Host-associated microbial communities from peat moss isolated from Minnesota, USA - S1T2_Fb - Sphagnum magellanicum MG | ecosystem: Host-associated > Plants > Peat moss > Unclassified... | reverse complement strand
TCCCATTAAAAAAAATTAAATAAAACCACAATGGGAAAAAAAAAAAAAGGGGCAAAGCCCAAATTTAAAAAGGATATTGACCCAAAAAATCCAAAAAATTTAAAAAAAAAAAAAAACACCTCACAAAACAATTAAGATGCATGAATACATTTGTGGCAAGGGGAGCCCACAATGGAAAACACCATGGGATCAAGACTTGATATCTAAGCCCTACGAGGAGGGGAAGGACCTTGAAAGGTAGCCAAGGTGAACTTGGCGCCACCTAAAGAAATGCCTTAAAATGTTCGACAACACCTTTGGTGACAAGATAGGTCTTGATGTGTAAATGGGTCCCCATAGCCATAACAAAGGACATCATTTTAAGGAAAGGTTTAGCTCTTACTCCTAAAATTTGACAAAAGATTAGTTGAGCTGATGGGATATATGATAGAGGAAGAGAACAAGAAGGGAAGTTGAAATTGTACAAAGGAAAGAGGGGGAAATGAAACAACTAAACATAAAACATGGGAATGGCAATGGGTTCTCATGACGCCACCAAATCCAAAAAAAGGCGTTGGGAACAAGGAGGAAGGGATAGGGTGCCAAGAGCCAATAGAGGGTAAGGCCTCCATTGAGATGGATTCAAAACCCCTCTTCAAACACCAAAATAATATAAGGGCCTAAGAATGCCTACTAGAAATAAAAGTTGACGAATGAAAAAATGAAAGTCAATGAATGAAAAGACATTCATGTGAATGTGATCCTTGTGACCTCATGTGACTCCATTGCCAATGTTACATCATGTAGATCTAAGGCCATTGGACAACATTAAATCATTCACAAACTTGAAACACATTGATCATCACCACACAGAACTCCCAACAATCGGCTCTCCCAACACCTCAAAAACAACCAAATTCCAATCCATATGTTAAAGATGTGAATTTCCAAAGATTTTGAAAATGAAACTTCAACATCTTTGAATTAAAAATGAATATAATTCCCTACTTAAAAATAAGGCCTAAATGTGCCCACAACTATTCCACTCATAGGGATCAATATGATCAAGGTGCGGTTTTATGTAAGTTGTTGAACCTCTAGACCCTCATATTGAGAACCTCCTAGATTTGGGAGTCAAGTTGTGGTGTCCTTTGGTTTGGCCATCACTCTAAGCTTAGGTACATTCAGTTTGGGCTTAGCTACATTTGCTCTTCCAAACCACTCCTACTTGCCTTGCTTGAAAATCTTGGACTAAAGGCAATATCCCAAAAATGCGATGTTGCGCCATACATTGCTCTATCTCCTTCAATCTCCAATACTACTCCCCCAAAACTTGTTAAAATGAGTGGCGTCACAACATTCGAGGCAGTGTTTGAGAAACTCTATCTCCTCCAATCTCCAATACTACTCCCCAAAACTTGTTAAAATGAGCGGCGTCACGACATTCAAGGCGACGTTTGAGAAATTCTAAGTTGTTGATGCTAGTGGTACTAATACTTGCATTGCTCTTTGTTTGTTTGTGGCTGCCCATGTGGTAGTAGTCTTGCATAGCTTTTCAGTATACATATATGTGCCATTGTTGTTGTCTCAATGTCATAGTGAACTCAACACCTGCTCAGCATTGGGTACACACTGGAATAAATGAAATAACCATGTACAATAAATAATCAACAATAGAATTTCTAAAACTTTCAGCACTTTGGACAACTAATTTTGAAGTAAAATTAAAATGAAAATAAAATCAGCATTTACTGAAAATAAATTTAATTTTTGCTGGAATGGTAAAGGTTATTATTATGGTAGTGTTGAAATACTCACAACATCAATGTTTGATAACAAGTGCAATTTAAATATTATTTCAAAAACACAATGTACCAATGACCTTGAGCCACACATAAAACTAGAATGTACCCTACTATTACTACCTTGGCATCTTTTGACACTAATTATATTATTTTCAGAAATTATTTTTTCAATTTTTATTAAAAAAAATTGTGAAGGAAAATATTGAATCTCCAACAATATTCTATTTGTCAAAATAATTTTTTAAACATTAATTAATTATTTGACAAACACCTGTTGAATGTGCCAAGGTATAGTACTAAGGTAAATGTTTCTAAACGACTTTTAAGTATAAGGGAAGGCCTTGTTGTCGGGGCATTAGGCCTTGGGAACCAAAGAGGGAGCCCGAGGGCCAAGGCATAATGCCTTGACAACATGGCCTTCCTAGGGTGTAACACCCAAGGACCAAATCATTTCTACCATCGAGACACATTCAATTTGTAAAGATCATAATATGTGATATTATGAGTCATATATTAAACCATAAAATACATACAAATGTATCAATATTATTATTCATTCTATTATATCAATAGTCTAATGTGGCAACTAGCATGTAATGTATTATGTACAATAATAAATTAATATATGGTAATTATCAATGTTTATTTAATATACATGAATAAAATGTTTTAAAATATATTTACGCATAATCTATTACATGTAATATTCGGTTACATAACAAAGAATTTGCCGATGGTAAGGATGATAATCTTGCACTCAATGGGATAATAAATAATGTCGATCAACCTTGTGTTCCACGGGGATTTTGATTCACAAATATTTTGTGAACACTAAGTTTATGATTTGTCTTGTACCCTTCAAGTTGGGTAGAAATATCATTTTCAAGATATTTTCCTTTCAAATTAAAGTCATAGGAAACTTAAATTACTTGAAAAAAAACAACCATTGGGTTAGCCAAATTTGGGTATGTATACAAAATGAAACAACCAAAATAGATAAATTTTAAATTTATTACAATCTTTGAAAATGGAAAAATTGTGAACATTGCCCAAAAAGAACCATCACTAGTGTGAATTTTTAAAAAAATTGCTTCAATTAATTAGAAAATCTTTTGATAGGATGGTTGCACTTTTAAGCATCTTCCCATGACTTTTATAGGATGGTCCCAAAATTCCAAAAACTATAGACAAAACTTCCCAATAAATTGGAATCAACATCCAACTACTTACATTTAATGGCCTTGAATCCAAGTATTTAATCTAGATTCACCTTGCAATTTAAATAGTGGTTTAATTAAAAATAAAAAGGTAGGGTAGGTAGGTTGGCGAGTTAACACTTAAGTTTCAAAAAGCTTCGAATTCTAAAACATTGTTTTTTTGTTTTTCAAATTCAAAAAGATTTGGAACTTGGTTTGACACATTTATAGTTGTTTAGATTATTCAAAATGAACATAAAATGAAGAAGATATAATTGTCAAAAGTAAGTAGGATCAATGTTTAATTACTATTTAAAAACACGATTTAAAATTTAACACATTAGTTTTTTTCATGGTTTTTAAAATTATTTTTTTGTTTCTAGAGCTCAAAGAAGGAATATAAATCTTCATTTGACAAACCATAGATTTTTAAATCATTCAAAATAGACAAAAAAACAAGAAAAATATGAAACCTACAAATAAAGGATTTTTTTAATAAAAAGTACATTATGTGATTTTCACATGCTTTGTGTTTTTTTTATGTTACTCCTTTGCCTTTGAAGCTGAAAGAGGTAATATAAAACTTTTCTTGGCACTCCCATAACTCTTTCCATTGCTCCAAACAAACACAAAACCTTGAAGATCTAGAAGTGTTTGATTATTGGCATGTGTTTGGTGGAGGGCATGTTTCCCTTACCCATCTACTCAATATAAAGTTGGTTGAAAACTTGAATCTGATTTGAGATTTTTAGCATCCAACCATTTGCCACCAAAAGAAATAGTCCCAAAATTTCCTTTCTACAAACTTGAAACCCATCATGTGGTTAATTGCACACATATGCAAGAAACAAATCCTTCTTGGCTAGATTGCAAATTTATGAAGTTTCTTTGGGGCTGATATCATGTGTTCAATGGCAATAGACATAAATGAAACAAAGTAGTACACTTGTAGAGTCTGTGATTCAATCATCATAGCACATTCCAGCCTTGAACATACATATAGGTATTCTAGAAATTGTACTAGAGCTACGATCAAAACTGTTGGCATCTAGATTCAAACAAATCAATTTGCAGCCTTCCACCACTCCAACAAAAGGTATCCACAAGTAAATTTTATCTACAAATTCTACAATGAAATCCATGCACAGTATTGAGGACAAACCCAAGCACTTCTTATGTGTTACAGATTTTTTGAGTTTGGTGTTCTGATCATCAGATCAAATTCCCCTTGTGGGAAAAGAGACCCATTTTGGTGCAATCCTCGCTTCACAGCCTGGTAGGATATGAATTCTTTGCAGACCTTCCCTACTAGTGCACCATCTTGAGAGCCAGAGCAATTGCACTTCAGTATTGGCTGTGTAGGTCTGGCATGCTGGCTGGTCTACCCAGAGTGCATGGACCATCATCACCCATTGTAACATTCTGTTCAACCTGACCATCATTTTCACAAAATTCTCTTTTGGGTGGATTATACATCCTTCATCTCTAGATTACTCACCACTTTTGATCATGGGTAGTGTTCAGATCTGCTTCCAACTGAGACTTATATGGACATTGAATGTGACCATCATGCTATCCACACAATGAGATGATACAAGACATGCAATATCAAGGTCAATTACAAATAAGTCTCAGAAATGGAATTGGCAAACAACAAGAGAAGCCTTTTGTATTGGGAGCAAAGAGTAGTTTACATTCATGGTGTAGCCATCAATTGATTTGCACACTACTACACACCATGAGCCCAAAGAATTCAACCTCCTACCCACGAGTTGCAGGAGAGTTTTAGCTCAGCTAAATTCAGGAAGCTCATGACATACTATATCTGATGAGCTCTACTGCATTCACAATGCTCTCAGCTTTGGTTACCAATTACAGGATTGTCGGGCAGAATGCAGCTACCTGACTGACTGACGGTCATTACCTTGGGTACCCTCCTGATAAATTTCATCCATCACATGTGAACTCCGGGCAAGACTATGAGTCAATATCAAAAATTTACTTCAACCGACTTCAATAGTAGCTAGTTCAGTTTGGATGTTTGTGATTCTCCTCCTGTATCAGATCTTGAATCTAGAAGCCCTTTCTCTTCATCAAACTCCACTTTGGCATTTACAGATTGCAGCTGAACCTTGGTCTTTGTTGTTGTTGTTGATTGCTGGTAAAGAACACCTCCAACAATTGTGACAAGAAGGCAAACAATACCTGGCAGGCTTGCATGCTTATCCCAAATCATGACATTGATCATCACTGTGAGGAGCTTGTTCACAACTCCTGTCACTGTGAATGCAGTAGCCGAGATTGCCTTCCTTGCTGCAAATCCAAAGAAGCTAATGGCTAGACCAAATAGACAGGATAACACAACTGCCAAGAATGCAACACCCCATTGCTGGTTTCCTCCCATTGAGGCTTTTGCAATGTCCTGGTACTCACCCATTGCCAACCAGAAGAAAGGAGAAAGCAAAAGAGACAGCAAATTGTTATACAAAACAAAACCCCAAGTGTTGAGCCCAAGATCCATCACCATGTGCTTGATGTAAACCATCTCAGTGCAAATGATGATTAGGTAAGCAATTGCCCATGAGTAAGCCGTCAAAGTGAAAGCTGAATCTGTGATCACATACCCAACAGCTCCTCCAAGGATCACCAAGAGAGTAACAAATGTGTACTTGGACGGCAATGCTTGCTTGCGGAAAACAGAGTCTGCAACAGCTACAAGGAGAGGAGTGGAGGATCTGAACACTATAAAAGTATCCACATTTGCATGTTTCAGCAGATGGGTGTTGGTGAAAATGGCAAGATAGAAGACAACTGCAGCCGGCAGAAACTTCCAAGCTGTTTTCCAGAGGAATGGGTCATGGTATATGAGCCCTAAATGACCTGCAATCCATACTCCAAATACACTGGTGGCATATTGCAATGTAGTGAGAAGTCCGGGGAATGGGAAGTAGGTGATTGCATACTTGTTGATGACTGCCAGCAAGCTCGAGCAGATACCATATCCCACCACCACTGTCACTGTGCCATATCTCTTACTCTCTACTTTGGCTTCCATTTTAATTTTGTTTTGCTTTTGTCTTTTTTTTCACTTCCGCCCAAAATCTTCCCTCACTCACACAAACACTTACAAAATTCCAAAACTGCAAGAAGAAGAAGAAGAAGAAGAGAAACTTGCACAGAAAGAGCTTTCGTCTCCAACTTTCGTGCAAAAACTCCCACACTTCTTCCTGAATGATGATTTTCTCTACTCTTCTCCATCAAAACTGAGGGGCAGCAATTCACATCTGCATCACCAACAACAAAAACAAGAACAAACACCCATCAAGCTCTTTGCTACTCTCCAACCTCAGCATCCCAACACAACTATTTCTCTTCTCTTCTCTTTCAATCCAAGAAAAGAATCCCCCTTTCCGAAAACCCTAATTTATGTTCGTCTTCTTCAATACTTGTTCAGTGATTTTTTTTTTGGGAACTAGAGGGCACACACTCGATTGATTGCCACTACTTTCATGTCAGAACCACACTCTTCAAGTCAGGAGGAGCAAACTCTCAACACAGAAAGCTTTGAGCAATTATCTTCAAGCCAGGGACAGTGGCAGAGGACACAGAGTGGAGCTTTAGGGTTAAGGGTTTACTCGGCAGCAGATTTGAACCCAAGACCTTTGTGGTACCAAAACTAAGGTCCATAGACCATCAGCCCCCCTGGTGTCTTCTTTTGTGAAGAAGGATTTATTATTATTATTTATTTATTTTATTTTTAATTTTGGGGTTCCCAAGGAGTTCCCCAAGTTCCCAAATAGCACCACACTTTTATCCACTTTGCTTCTTTGCCCAAAAGTTTCTCCCCCTTTTGCTTGCACCTCTAGAGGTGCCACAATTGGAGAGAGGGCACTCCATCCTCCAAAGTTTCAGTTTTTCTTTTTTTTTTAAATAAATAAATTATTTAAATAAATTTTTAATAAATTTTTAAAAATAATTTATAAATTTCATATTTAAATAATAAAAGTGATGGCCAATAAAAATGCCTCATTGCAAAAAGAGAAAAAGAACTGGGGAAGCACCCACTCCCACATCTAATGAATTGAAACATGAATATATTACCATAGATAATATACACCGATAATTGTACCATATATATACACCATATAATAAGTACCCTAACTTAGTGCATAATGGGGGTATTAGTCTAGGTTGAAAATGGTGACAAACAATTTTGCAAATAAAAATTTCATGCAACCAATGATAACACTTTGGGGGGTTTTCTTTTCCTCTTTTGGGGGAGGGTGGGGTTGTTGAATTTTTGTTGTTCCCAGTGTGTTCCCATGGCATTCCCTTGATGTTGCCAACATGTTTTCCAAATTCCAAATGTGTTCCCCAAATGTATTCCCAATAGCTCTTCACTCGATCCCATATCATTTGCCCTAAGTTCTAATGTTGTAACCTATATAACCAACCCAAAGGAGGAGATTATAACCTATATATTTTGGGACTTTTCAATGCTTGATTTTTTGTTTTGGTAATGGGCCAATCAAAAATGCCCATCACAAAAGAAAATAAACTGAACTTTGGGGTCCCCATAGCTAATTAATATTAGTCACAATATATCAAACAAGCACTTCTATTAAACATCACAACATTTGATTACTCCTTCAAACCCAAAAAGGCAAATAATCCAATGAATCCTTCAAAAACACAAATAATGAATTCATAGGTTGACGTGCCTCAAATTTTCATTGGATCCAAGTTTTAAACACACAAAACATAATCATGTTTTTCTTATGTGCTTTGGAACCTCAAAACATGAAAAATGAAACTCCAAATTTGCACTATGAAGATAACATGTCCCCCATTGCCCTTGCCAAACACAAAAAAAAAAACTTGAACCTTATTCACCTAGAATTAAGTTCCAACAACAAATATTAAACTAGAAACAAATCTCTTGTAATAAATGTCTAACATTTGTCATGTGCTACAAGATTGGTGCCTAACAATATTTAAGTTAACAAAATCACACACATGAAAACTTGCACACAAATTGCCCCCCTAGCTACGGTAAAAGTCCTCCTACATCAAATAGATTATGTAGCCAAATCTATGATGAAATAAGGTAATCCATGAAAAGAATTTGGTTCCAAACATGATGAAATGTGCAATGTGAGCCTCATTATTAATCACCTAGTTGCAATCCTTTATGTTAAACCAAATTGTAATCTTTTCTAAATCATTTATTGTCCCAATCAATAGCATATCTATGTCCTAGTAAACATGTTTATTTGGTGCATCATGGACACACGCAATCTCCTCTTGGAACTTTCACAAATGATGTTGTAAAACAACTCATATGCCATCTTTTAGAACAATGGTCACAAACCAACACAGTTGTTACACCTCATGATTATTCACATAACATGCATCACAAACTTGTTGGAATGATGGATCCACTTTGTAATCTACATATGAAAGGTGACATTGTGCACGATTTTGCACATGGTCTTTCCACACCTAACCATCCCGACCTTCCAACAACAAAACCCTTAAAGGTAAAACCTTTTTCACACATAGACACCTTTTTGTTGAAACATCACATTTACTTAAAACATAGTCAAAAAATGCATAATTGGCCCTTTCACTACTTTTGTCTTAAAATGAAACCAATTCAATCCACTCAAGAAAATGTTTAATCATAACCAACACATATTGGTAATGACAAACAATCAATCTTAATGGCCCAATAAAGTCCAAGTTCCATTGATATCCAAACCTCATGATTAGTAAAGGTTATAAGTGTGGTGTGGGTGCATTAAATGATGCATGAACCCAATCACACACCATGCATTGTGAAACAAATGTTGAACCTACAATTGCATGCTTCTCCACCAACACTAGCCTTGAAGCAAATATAGGTCCAACATACACCAAAATGTCCCAACTTTTCACATACATGATTCACAATGTTTTTCCACCATTGTAGGTGTGTACCATTAGAAGGAAAAATGTTGTTTACAATTTTGGTCTTTGCAACTAGTTTTTAATTACATGTCATATTTACAACTAAAAATCAACACAGCAACAAGTTGCCACCAACCATAATTACAAACAATGGATGAACTTTTGCAATTTAAAATACACGTAAATTCATTGTACACATGTATCCAAATGTGTCCATGCAACTATACTTAAGATTGCAATGTAAGTATAATGTCCATTAACAAAATTTTAACACACAACTACCTAAAGCCATTCACTACATGACACATGTTGCATATCCATGATTAAAAATTTCATATATCTAATAAAAGAAAATGTGCCACATGTCACTTGTCAAGAGCAAATAATGTAGACACAATTGCAATTAACCATTTGTAGTCACATACAACTACAAATTGAATGGTCATAAGATTGTCACATGCACGTCTTAGATTCATCAAATAACATAGAATTAACATTAGGGTTTCAGATTACCATTAACCACAATGTGCCATGTGGCACCTAGACTAGGTCTAGGTTGCTTAAGCTACCTAGCCTAACCTAGATGGCACCAAGGCTAGCCCAAGGCTATCTAACCTAACATAGGTCTAAGGCCATGTGGCAACTAAACTAAACCTAGGCTATTGAGCCTAGCCTAGGTTTAAGGCTACATGGCACCTAGGTTCACCTTAGGTTTACTAGCCTAGCCTAGGTTTAGGTTTTAAGACCATTTTTTAAAAATCCCCAAAAATATCCATTGGTCCAATGTCATCATGTTCCACCTTTGAATTCTAGAAATGCCTAAAGAATCCATTCGAACTTGACATGATACCTCTTGGTGACCATTGCCAAAATGCAAAAGAATGAAACAACATGCCAACCAAAAAATATTTCCAAAATTGTTTCCCCATGCCAAATGTTCCAACAATATCCAATAATTAGAATTTGGGTTCTTACTCAACCCATTTGCAGCCTTATTGATTGTCCTAGCCCAATGTTTAACATCAAAATCATATTGTTGAAAAATGAAAATCCATCTTGCCAACTTCCTAGCAAATTGATCGGACTCCATAAACCACTTCAATGGTTGGTGATTATTCACGAGGTGAATTAGCTACCAAATTAATAACACCAAAATGTGGCAAGGACCCAAACAACTACCAAACATTCCCCTTCATATTAACTATATTTGGCTTCTACTTGGTTGTTGGATTGATTTACATAAGCCACCATAAACTCATGATTTTCCTCATCAAGTTACATAAGGACTATTCCAAGTCCCAAAACATTCCAATATGTATGTAATTAGAAACCCTGTTCTCTTACACTACTATTTCTATTTTATTTTTCAAATGTTCCCACTCTATTTTCCCACATTAATGCACTTTTTTTTCATTGATTCCCACCCTATTTTCCTAAACTACTATTTTTTCAAAAAATCTTTCCCCCCCAAATAATATTCTCCTATTGTTACTAGGTATACTTATTTTCTCTTTTTTCGCACTCTAATTATCCTAAAATACTAAGGATGACTTTTGATGGGTTTTTTCAAGATGGTTGTAATACCATATTAGATTTTAACGACTAGAAAGCTTGTTCTTGTGCATCCCCCCAAATGAACTTTTCATCAACCTTAGTTGACTAAATCAAAGGTTTAACAATTCAACTAAACCCTTTGACAAACCACTAATAATGTTTTGCCAACCCCAAAAGTGACCCTCAACCAACTAACATTGGTTAGTCTTGGAACTTGGAAATCACATTTGCCTTATCCTCAAATCTTTTGATTAAATCATGTGACCCAAATATTCCATTTGACATTGGAAAAACCTCCATTTTCTTGGGTGTGATGACCATGCTCCTATCTGCAAGCAGAACTAAACACAACGATGTCATCAATGTAACATTTGGCAAAATCCAAGTTTGTCAAAACCCAATCCATCACCCTTTGGAATTTTGCAAGTGCATTCTTAAACCCAAATGGTAGGGACTTCCATTGATATAAACAATCCTTCCCATTTTGGTCAATGCTTCAAAATGCAATCTTTAGTTTGTCACCTTTATAAAGTGATATTCAAATTATAGATCCAAAGTGCTAAACACTTTAGTTTGGCCAATAGAATCAAAAGTCTCCTCATGCAATAACATGGCATATTTGCTAGATCATGTATGCTTATTAATAGGTTTATAATCTTCACACATTCAACATTTAGTGCAATTACCAAAAATGTATTTATTGGTAAACATAATTGTGGCTAATGCATATTCCCATTTGGAAAACTTGCCACCAACCTTGCTTCCAAGTTTTCACCAAAATGAACTCATGTCATTCAACCTATATAATTATTTGAAAATAACGGTATCATCATTCAAGATGACGAGTACTTATTGCCCCTTGAAATTGCCTAACTTTTTGAGGCTAAAAACAAAATAATGAACATAATTTTGTAATAATTACTGCATCTTGTGTGCCTCACCTCCTATTACAATTTACCATGTGACCAATTTTCAATTCACATGTTTTTGCAATTATTAGTTCCTTAGGCTTAGATGGTGATTCATCCCCAGTGCTTGAAATTGAAGATGCACTATGCAATTGTTACAAGGTTAATATGGGAACATCCCCACATGAAGCCCCCATTGGACCATGTGCATATGAAATCCCTTCAATTTATTCAAACAAGTTTAAAATCTTGCATGCCAAAAATGCATTGTACTTGTATTCCCCCCACTCCAAACAATAAACCATCATGACATCCATCACGAATTCCCTTTGTGTAAAATCCCAATGTTGCCATGGATGTTTGGCCCATTTAGGATCATCAACTATAACATGAATACCATGTCACCCCCTTTTGCATGAATGTGCTTATACCAAAATGAAATGTGGGAGGTGATAAAAATGAAAATGTAGGGTGGGTAGGTGGGAATTGAACAATCAATGTTGCTTGATTAATCTTAGGTGAATGATTCAGGTGAGACAATTCAAATCAATGACTTGACCACAAACTTCATATCTAATGGCCTTTGATAGGCCAAAATTTGAATGGTGTGGGTATGAGCTTTACAACATGTTCCCATTTGTCAACATGGGAACAAGTTGTGAAGTCATGAGAAGTGGTCAATCATCATGTCACACCATTTGTGACATGCATCTTGGATCCAAAATGACATCCAAAGTGAAACCATCAAGTAGTAGCACTAAATCATATGTCCGTTGCAAGAAATCGTGATGTTAAATCTTATATATTAATTCGTTTGTTTGTCTGTGACATGACATCTATGGCAAAACCGGCCTTTTCTATGGCAGAACCCGCAGGTGGCGGAGAAACACACCATCGATCGGTCCTGGAAACCCTTTGGCTTTTGGCAAATCCAAGGCGAAGTTTCAGATGGAGCCAAACACAAGGGTCACATTTGCAGATGTCGTTGGTGTGTGTAGCTTCAGGTTCCCTAATCATGTCCCAACCTTCTTCTTCTTCTTCTTCTTCTTCTTCTTCAAACCCTAGATTTAGGGTTTGAAGTCCAGATCCACGGTTGCAGCTTGAAGTTCCCAAACCAGGTCTCAATCCAGGTTCTTTGAAACCAAATATTGGGGTTTCAAGTCCAGCTCCAGCTCCAGGTCTCGATCCACGTGCAGCTTGAGGTTCCCAAACCAAGTCTCAATCCAGGTTCTTCGAATCCAACAATTGGGGTTTGAAGTCCAGATCCAATTTTGGGTAAGAGTCAAAACTATGGATTTCTCCATTTCTGAAATGGATTTGTCTATTTGTGCACCCAAAAATATTATTATTTTAAATTTTGTAAACCT
>Ga0116227_10013560_pt1 | contig 12758 bp, 9 predicted proteins | sample S1TSphgellanicum_FD_89693 | JGI IMG/M metagenome (GOLD analysis project Ga0116227, IMG submission 89693) | Host-associated microbial communities from peat moss isolated from Minnesota, USA - S1T2_Fb - Sphagnum magellanicum MG | ecosystem: Host-associated > Plants > Peat moss > Unclassified... | reverse complement strand
TGAATGAATGAATGAAAGATGCCCTCCGGTTATCATATCGGGTATGCACCACTCACCTAGCGGTCACTTTTTAAAATTTTCAAACAATCGATGTGGCTATATAACCATAGTTCCCAAATTTTCAGGAAAAAAAAAGAAAGTCTAAGAACCAGTGCGTTTTTTTACCGGTTCTTTTGTAAAACCTCTGGTTCTTTTTTTGAAAGAACCGGAACCGGTGATTCTTTGATTATGGGGAAAAAAATTCAAAGAACCAGAACCAACACTAGAACCAACCACCATTAGTGGGTTATTAAAAAGGTGGTTCTTACCATTCGTTCCCACGGTTCTCAAAAAATCAATGAACTAAAATATGGAACCGACGATTCTTTATATTTTTCCAATTTCCCATAGTCATGACTTTCTGAAATGGCAGAATGTCATTGAACTTTAGGTTTTCAAGGGTTGTCATTAGGGGTCATCGCTGTTTCAGTGCCATGTTGTGCCTTGCAGGCACGGGTTACCACTAGTATGTACTATGTAAACAAATTCATTGAACTAACCTTCCTAACCTTAATTTGTACTAGCGTGATTTGTGTTGTTGGTCCAAGCGTGAACCTATTTCAAAATAGGGGAAACTCACCATATGAAAATTGTCGTGTAAAGTTTAGGATTTAGGGTTAAATTAGACCCCCAACCCTAGACCTTATTTTTGAAGAGTTAAAAATGACTTGCAAGGATGACCACATTTTCAATTGATTTTTCCTTCCAAAACCTGGTTTTTTTGTAATTTTCATTTGAATTTTGATATCTCTCACATGCTAAGTCCAAAAGTTACAAAATCAATTCCATTGAATCTTGCTCATTGAGATCTGTCCAACAATTCCAAAGGCACATCCCAATTCCTCATACTTGATTTGAATATGATGTAATATAATTTTCAGTCAAAGAATCATTCAGTATTCAAGAACTTTTACACCGCAAGTTCAAACGTCATGAAACCAAGCCAATGCACCCCTCCTTGTCAAGAGCTTTCCAAAGATACCATGAACACAATATCAAGCACCCCGGTTTGGTGGATCTCATAGTTACAAAACAAAACAAATTGTGAGGGATTCACCTCTAAGCTTTGTTAGAAAAGAAGTTCCCTGCCACAATCATGGAGGTTGGTTTACCTTCTCTCTCGTGCTGGAGATAATTTTGAACCATCACCATTCACATCTCTTTGTTGAACCTCCACCTCTGGAGAGGCAATCAACTGGATCAAGTACCCAAAAATGCAACCCCCTCAAACATTTGAGATGAGACCTACCAAATCAATAACCCCACAAGAACCCATCCAATTAACTGCAACAAGCACCACAAAATGCAACAACCCACAAAGTCCAATGAGTCAAACATTTGATATGAGACCTGCCAACTCAATAACCCCACCAGAAACCCATCTAAACAAATAGATCAAAGTACCAAAAACTTGGAAACACCCACAAAATTCCTTTGTGTTCAAACATTCAGGATGAGAGATCCGAACTCATAACCCCCCAACAGAGACCCATCCATACATTGAAAGCTTCTAGAATTGAGAAAGAAAAGAAAATCCTAGTATTGTTGCTTGAATTAACCATACCCCATTTGTTGTGATTTAATTCTAGGAAAATGAAGCATCAAGTCCAGTTTTGAAGGAGACCTGTGAAGGTGATCACTAATAGCAAAGTACCCATTGCAAGGAAAGATGCTAAAACAAGAACAGATTATAACTGGCCAAGAAGTCAAAAGAGAACCTTGGTTCTGGCAAAGACCAGTATCAATGGTGCCAGTCGTGTCTTTGGCCACATGAACTCCAACCAAGTCACCACACAAGAGATTTGGAATTAGAGTCTGGCAAACATGCATCAAAATTGGCAAATTGTTTTTTGGTGCCTTGAGTAAAAGGATAGAGACTTAGAATAAATAGCATTAAGTGCTCCACAACATCTATCATAGGCTTTTAATCATTCCTCCCTTCCTCCCCTACATACTCACATTCATGAAGCTGCTAACAAGTATTGGAACTTCTTCCTGGTGAAGTCAGTTCAATACTCTGCAAATTGTCTTGTGCACATTGTGAGAGTGTGTGAAAAGTATGTCTGTCTCTCTCAAAATGCACCACAAATTCACAAAAAAACCAAAATGATCAAGTAATTTGTGGACAAACAATGTTGAGTCCACAGTTTGGAATACTGCACAGCTGTTGTGAGTGCTGCTTAGAAGCAGAAGAAACATCAAGACATGTTTTCTCAAGGCAAAAGAACAAATAAAGGATAAATTTTCAGGATATCTATCAAAACTGATTTTGGTGGACAAAGAGCAACCTATTTGTGATTCCTCATCTGATCATGCAGAGAAATTGACTTGGAGGGCATATCTCTACCATCAACTCTATGCAATCAGCTGTATGGCTTGTAGAGATTTCACCTAGACAAACATAAAGGGTCACAACACAATTGATGAATGCTAATTGAGCATCTAGCCCTGAAAAGCTAGCTTGGAACCTTTCAGATTGCTTGACTAAAAAATATTGATGTGATCTCAATGCCTGGGTACTACTACAGCGAGATTGGCTTTTCTTATAGATTTGGAAACTTTAAAGTTCACACCAGAGAAAGCTCTCCAGCTGGAACTGACCTCTTCACCAGTTTCGCCCATGCCTCATTTGTCTCTGCAATTACCTTCAAAGCATACTCCTGGAGTAAAATACACCCAAATTCATTTTATTACTCAAGAAGTCAACATTTGAAGACAACAATCAGGAGTTGAGAAAAGAAAATACTAAGCAATCCTGAGCATTTATTCTATAAAGAGTACAAAACCCACCATTGGACTCTGTCAAAATGCTCAATTAGAAAAATGGAGTGTTGACATGTCAGGTGACTTTTGAAGTTACTGCTGTGGGATTAAGATAAACAAAAAACTACCTTGTCAAAGCAAAGAAGTTCATTTGGTACCTTGTCTGCTGCCTTGTCACCAAGGCCAAACTTGTTGGCAGGTTTTCCATCTGGAATTTTGTAGTCTCTGAACCAATCTCGAATGGCTGTCAAAGTGCCCTGCAAAATTGGAACACGAGAGAGATGTTTCTTAGTGATTGAGAACTGCTGAATGTCTGAATCTCCTTCAGCCACTAGCCCTGGTTTGGACATAAGAGACAGCAGAACACCTTCATACAAATTCCAAACTTCTCCACAATTCAAATCAACCTGAATAGAGTTGAGAGATGAACTGATTGATAATAATGCTACACACATTTCAGATCTGACAACATATCACTGAACAGGAAAAAGAGAAGACCCAAGCCAAAACAACAAAGAAAAACTGAAGAGTGCCATGAACAAAGGTGGCAGATACATGCATGTTCAGTGACTTTAAACCACAACATGCATGGTAGTGACCAGCTATCATCCCCACTGAACATGAACCAACATACTGAGTTCTGGCATAAGGATTGGTCATAACAGAAAGATGCAGCCATGATGCTGGTTAGCTCCAAAAACACATGAAAGAGAAGGAGATGACAAAGGACACCAAGAAGAAAACAGTAGAATCACAAACCGGGAAATGTTTCTCAACATCATGCACATCATTGACCAAATGTGCCTTGGGATCTGTGATTGATATAGCCACCACTTTCCAGTCCAGTTCACCCTCATCAATCATGGCCAATACTCCAAGTGGCTTAACCTTCAACACCTCCCCAATCTCGGCTTGTCTCTCTCCTATCTCAACCACATCCACTGTTGCCCCAATTTCCTAGCAGCAACTAGTTCAGCATTCCAGTTCACATATGCAGAATGAAAGCAACCATGATGACAATTTGTGTACTGGATGCATTAGACAAGGTAACCTTCAGCAAATGAAAACACACATACCCAGAAACTTCCAACATAGAAAAACATCTGGTGTAGGAGGAAGAAACTCACCAGGATCATTGTCGCCAAATGAATTCTCTACTTCAGGATTGCTGTGTGAGGGATCTTCCCAAGTCTGCGGCAGCAGTCCATAGTTCCAGTTTATGTTGTATCTGAAAACCAGAACCGCAATATTGAAGCTTTTTAAGAAAGACACTTCCTTGCAAGCTTGATCACACATAAACCATCACCGCATGTACATCCAACATGCACTATATTGAGATTGAATCAGACAACCTGACAATCAAATTCTCAGGGTTTTGATTCTCCATTTTTGCTGCACCAAAAACTAGGAATTGATGAGTGAAACCATCTACATCTATGTCTTGTTTTGTTGGAAATAGAAGTCTACTGCATTCAAAACAGCATGTTGCAGGCACCAGGAATTGAAGGAAAGGGAGAGAGAGAGAGAGAGAGAGAGAGAATTGGCTCCGCAAACCATATGTTTTCACAGCATCAATCAGACAGAAACAATGGCAGAATGAGGCCAAGAATTGAGAGAGACAGAGAGAGAGAAATTGGCTCTGCGAACAGCATGTTTCCATACCATCCATCAGACAGAAGAAATGGCAGAATGATGCCAGGAATTGAAGGAGGGAAAGAGAAGGACTTGGCTTAGTGAACAGCATGTTTCCACACCAGCCATCACACAAAAGCAATGGCAGAATTGAAGCAGAGAGAGAGAAAGAGAAGGACTCGGGCTCCATGAGTATGAAGTTCTTACGGATAGTAGCGAAGCTTGCCCTTCTTGGTATCCTGCTTGATGGGAGTGTTTGGCTCCTCTGTTGCTACCTCCATTTTGGCACTTGTCTCCTTCGGAATCTCCACAACGAAGTTGAGAAGTCCGTCATCAGAGTGCAAGGGAATATCATGCCATGGCGAAATCTGGCCACAACACAGTGAAACGCATTTACTACATCTGCTCTGAGACAGAGAGCCAGAGAGACAGAGTCGAAGAGACTCGGACAGACAGACAGACAGAGCTGACGCAACTGGCACAACAAGCAAAATTACATGCCAATTTCCGACTTCGCAATTCACGCATCCGCGAGAATGAGAGAGAGAGAGATGCGAAATTCGGTGATCGTCAAGCAGACGCAGAATGTGAAGCGCGCGCAAAACAAAGAAACTCACAGTTTTGCCTGACTTGTCAAGGAAGAAAACTCGGTAATCCAGGGTCTGTGTTTCCCCGTCTTCCTTGGTGGTGTACTCTTGTGCTTGCAGAGCCCGGCAGCTGTGAATGTAGCCGCCGCCTTGCACCTGCTGCTGTCTTCTGCTGCTGTGCAAACCTGTTGCTGAGGAGGACCGACGCAGCTTCAGCAAACCCGAGGCGACCATGTGTAGTGGTGCTCCCTGCTTCGACAACAACATTCCCCTTGCCGTTGGTATGGCGTAACCGTGGGGCAGATGTGCCACACTCGCCACGATCACTCTCACTGCCGCCATTGCTGCTACAAGAAGTTCAAAATCTCCCTCTCAGACTCTCCCTTCTGCCTGTCTTCTGTCTTTTTCTTTCTCTCTATTGTGCTCTTGCGAGGAGGACTGATTTTTGGTGGCAACAAGCGGAAGAGACAAGACGTCGCGAGAGATTTCTACTGTAAAAAGGGGAATTGGATTGCGTTTCCTCGGAATATATCCCTTCCGGATGCCTTTCCGGATTCGCAAGCGGCAACAGCAGTCCGGTGCTGTGCTTCTTTTGACTGGATTCCAATTCTCCTCGACGATTCTCTCGCGTTCGCAGCAGGCATCTCTCAGACCCCGTCCGCAGACACATCATCCGCCAGGAACGAGTGTCAGTGCATGCATCTTCTCCAATGTTTGTTTCTTGGGGGTCGCTCTAAGACCGTCATGGGTATGCCGTCCGTCCTTCAGTCACTTCGAACGTCGATCGATCTCGCCTTGCCGTTGCTAGGCCGCGCTCATTCCTAGGGTTTGTATTTTCGTGCAGGTCGAGTGTTCCGCTTTGCCGGCTAGGGTTTCGTCGCTGGATTTAGCTTTTATAATCCTCCTGAGCGTGCTGTCATTGATCAGATTTGCTTGCAAACGTCTCGACGATTTGGAGTGTTTATCAATGTCTAGACTCTAGGTTTGAACTTTGCTCTCCGACTTGATATGAAGAGAGAGCGAGAGAGAGAGAGATTCATCAGTGGGTTGCATCCCTTTGAAACTGACTGTAGGAACTGAGAGGATTGCTGCTAGGGTTTGAGGGTCAGAGTAGGGAGGTGACGGCTATGTCCTTGTGGCATTTTGTGGTCCCTGAAGCTTGTGTTCTTGTGTGAAGCGGAGAGTGCCGTAGTAGATGCCAATGCACTAAGTTCTGCTAGGTTCCTCCCTCCCCTCTTGTGCTCTTCTGCAGAAGCGTTGGGGGAATATGGTGCTGTAGCTTTTATACGTGCAGAGATCAAATCCTGATGGTCTTTAGCTTGAGTTTTCGCCGTGGATATGGCGTTTTCTCCAATGAGGGACCGCATATTCCTTGCTCTGTTTTTTTTTCTCCTCCCCAACTATGTTTTGCTCCATCTCCCCAGAGTTGTATGGTTTGCCAATGTCTTATTGTTGCAGATGTGTCTTCTATTCTGCAACAAGATCTGAAATTGTTGTTCTCTTCATTCTGGTAATGTCTGTCTCTTTATCTCTGTCGTTGTCTTTTTCTGTGTTTCTATATTTCTTCGAGAATCTGTTTCTTTAGTTCTCTGATTGATCTCCAGCATGGAGAGCTTTCCCACCCGTCTTGTGTAGCGTTTTGGAGATGCGCTGGCTTCACAGACTGCATGTAGACGCATCCTTCAAAAGGCAGCTTTGCAAAATCTAAGTGCATGGTGCTTATACGCGGTTGCAATAGTTGAAGTCTATGCCCCTCCAATGGCACGAGGTTATGTGGCAAAATACATCTCTTTGTTCGACTCTTGGAGGGCAAATGTTTCCTTATACATCATAACAGCCGTGCAGTGCTCTCCAATTCTTCCAACAATCCAGTAGTGTCCTTTAGTTCTTGTAAGTGTTATGCACCTAGAGCAAATTTTTTTGTCCATCTTCCTTCCAAGTTTCTTGTTGTGTTGGATTTATTTGTGTTTTGCACCATAATACTGATTACAAACTGGACAGTTTTTGGTGCTAGGTTTGTATGAGATGGTGCTATAACAATTCTTCCAGTCTCTCTTGGTCTCTGAATTTCTGATTTCTCAGTTTGGAGAAATGAGACTTGTGCACACCCTTTTTTTCTTTAAACTACCAACAGTCTTGTGATCTGCAAGAACTACTTTGCTGCTGGTGTCTTTAATGTCCTCTGCAATGGCTCCTTCTTAGCTAGTTGTAGTGCCCACATAAATCAGTGCAATGTATGTGTCCATTGAAATTTCGTTTAGAAATCTTTTAGTGAAAATTTTGGGTATGAAAAAGTGCTTTCCATCTACGAAATTCTATATATGGATTGTATGGCATCTGGTAAATGAAGAATGTACAGGTCATTTCTTCCCACAACATCCAATGGCCTTGTAAGTTGCAACGACTCCTTAGCTGCTTCTACAAAACCCACAAAAATAGTGCAAACTATGTTAGATTTAAAGTGGGTTTTTGTGAGTTTTCTTGCACTGGTATCTTCATAGCATCTGCAACAGCTCAAATTTTCTCAGCTAAGTGCAGTGAGACATGTAGATCAGTACACAAAGCATGTCTGAAATGTTTGTGTTTTTCCCCCATTGAGAGAGATTTTATCTGTTGGGTCTGAAATGAAATGCTCTCTATCTAAGGAGCTATGCAAGGTGGATTGTGCAGCATGGTTCTTATACAAGAGTGCAACATCAAATGGCTGTCCTCTATGTTGATGTGTTTACTTTTGCAGTTCCATTGCTGTGTTATTTCAAGGTAGAGGACAACAAGTAATGAAAGATTATTTGCAAATCTATTGATGAAATTTGTACACTATTGTCTTTGCAGCAGCCAAAACGTATGAACATCCTTTTATGTTACAGAACTGTTTGTTGACAAACTCTCATTAAGAAAGTTCCAACATTTCATGCCACCATATTTCTTATATATCACTTGTGTAATTTGTATTCATGAAATTCATTGTTTGTTGTATAAATTTTTCGTTACAAATTGTTTTATTTGCTGCAAATAAAATTAGTACAATAATGGAAATACAATCTTAGAAATGTATTTGTAGTGCATCTTTTGTGGAGTATTGAAGATATATTTTAGATATATTGATAGTATATTTATGAATTGAAAACAGTTATATAATTGACCATTAAAATGATGAAATATATATTGTAATTGTGAAATTGCATTAAGAGTATATTAAGATTATTACTACTGTATTATAAGTTTTTCCTTTGTATTAGTTTAACCAATGTTTTATCAAATTTTCGCAAATTTTTTGAATTACCAAGTTTTGCCATTTGAAAATAAAAATGTAGTTTGACCATATTTAACAAAACAATGATTAAAATAAAATTCGACAAAATATTGGTTTAGATAAAATTTTATTTTACCAATTTTTTTGTTAATACTTAACCAATTTTTATTGAAGATGTAACCAAAATTTTGATTAGCTAATGTTGTCAACGTTCAATCAAGATTAACCAACGTTTAATTTAAATCTCATTATACATTTGAAGAATAAATGCCATGTGGACCTAACTGAGGTGCAATGTGGACCTACTTTAATTAGTAAAATAGGTTAAATAGCAGGTAGTAAATAAAGTTAATCAATAATAGGTTAAATTATGTAGAAATTGATAGATAATACCTAGGTTAAACTAGGTAGGTAATACCTTAAGTTAATTAAAGTAATTTCATGTATATTTGTATATGTTAATTAAGGTGATAGGTTAAAAAGGATTGTTAATAGATTAGGTGGGTAAGATTAAATAGGAAGGTAAATATCTAGGTATATAAGTATGTATGTATGTTAATTAAGCAAACAGATAGTTAATAAAATACACCTATAGTAAATATATATGTAATTAATGTTTAAGTGGGAAGGTAGGTAGTTTTTTTCAGCAAGAGCTTTAATTTGGGATCATAAAGTTTATTATGCACATTTAATTATATGTAGTTTACAAGATTGAAATGGAGGACAAAAGATATAGGATAAATTTTATCATTACAACTTTGTTTTAAAAGTCGTTTTATCATCACATTTATATCACATTTGTAATTACATGGTTGGTGTGATTAAATTTATACAACTAATGAAAAAATTAGTTGCTGGATTCATTTACAACTAAATTATAAGCATAAATTAAAGTTATAAATATGAGTAGTTCTAATAATGTTATTTTGTTTTTACCCATTGTCACAATTCTATCATAAAAAGGTTGGTACACAAATGTTTCATTGAAATTTACACATTGTTAAATTTATTCATGTTTGTGTGAATTTTAAAATATCAACACAGCATCAAAAGGAAAAAAAAGTTGCAAATGATGTATTTCAAGGAAATACCAAATACATGTAGACAAGTCAACCAATAAGTTTACAAGGCTCATTTTTTTTTTTTAATTGACATTATGGTTACAAAAGTTAAATGTTATTTTCCTCAAGGATTTGCCTTTCATAACTACTTCACAAATCAAGAAATTTTATTTTATCATGATCAAAATGATAAGAAATTACAAAATTACATTTCTTGGTTGTTTAAAACGATTGGCTTGATATTGACCATTTATTATTCATTGCATTTCAAGTTATGTGATTGTTGTAAAAACATTTCTGTACATTAAAATGATGAACATGTGTGTATTTTAACAATGGAAATATAAAATGGAAAATGACAAGGCGGACCTAGTCCTAATCATTATGAACATCTTAATTAACCTTGTTTCATTAGTTGTAAAAAAATTATAAATAAAATTGAAAATTAAGTCTTGATTGTTGAAATGGTGATGAAAATTCAAATCCCCATATTTTGATACTCAAGATTTTTATATTTTAAATTTATTTTTTCCCCAAGATTGAATTATAATTACCTTTGGTAATAAAATTTTAATCTTGTTAATAAATAATAATAATTTTTTTTTGGATGAAATAAATGGTAATTATTTTAAAAATTTTGTAGTATTTGGCCATCATCATTGGTGATTGGATGAATTAGCACATTTGTTATGATTTAGCATGATAATTAACATAAAAATGAAATGCATCATTTTTAACAATTGTAGACCTAATGCAATGCACTTTTCATAATTTTTATTTTTTTGGATTCTACAATGTGAATGTTATTTTTATATTGATGAATGTTAATGTATAATAACAAACATATAATTTAAAATACAACAAAAATCCTGAGTTTCCATATTTTGATATTGTTAAAAATGTAATGTTTATGATGTTAAGGTTAATATTTGACATTGCTTTTGTTGATGGGATTGTGGAAAAAGATTCATCCTCCTTTAGGTGGTTTCATTACCATGTAATTAAACACATTATGAAATACTTGAAATGTATAATTCATTTCAAGTTATATTTCTATACAATTAATATGCAAAACATTTATATGTTGATGTTAATCATGTTACAAATATTGATGATTAAAAACAAAAAAATGAAAGTCTTGCTTTCTTTAATGGTGACCTAATCACATAGCTAAATTGTAATCAACAATGTGTTATTAATTCCATTAATGAAATGAAGTATACAATTATTGCATTTGTTCAAAGAAATAATTTGTGTTGGAACATTCATAATGATCTTTGAGGATAATCAAAATGTTTTATAATTAATGTTCAATTCCAAATACATTATCACACCAAGCACATTTTTTAAAGGAGACAACTTATTGATGTATGGTACATATCAATGATCAAATAGTTGATTTCATTCATCCACAATGAATGAAAACACGATATGATTTATAATTATGTTGTGCAAGTGAATGGAATTAATATTATATTGAAAATGAACATTGTTATAACAAATTCAAAATTGTTTAATCTTTTCATTTCATGTGTCCAAACTATGTTTTGTTTATTTTATCATTGGAAACATATTAATTTATGCATGCACAATGAAACCTTTTTCTTTTTTACATGTGTATTGTGTAATTGTGTATGATTTTTTTAAAAATAATAATATTATCTTTGATTGAATCATAACTATTAGTGTTTTTACTTTTATTTATGTTATATCAATACAAAGTTCCAATATTGAATAATAATTAATAAGTTTCACCAACTTATGACATGGCATATAATTCCATTATAAATAGACATTGGAATTTGATGATCAGTTGAAAGTCATCATTTTCAATCATATATTAAAAAATTAACATTCTTTAAATTAAACAAATGTTTTGATGCCTAATTACAATTTTTTTGATTTGGATATTTTGGGAAAGTGGATGAATGCAAAGTAAAATAGCTCAATATTGGCAAAAATTACACTCCCTATAAGTCCATACAAGATTTTTTTTAATGATTGAAATGGACATGGTTTTTTTTTTTTAAATGTTATTATTTTATAATCTTTGAATAATACATGTTCAATCACCTACAAACTTTCCCGAATCTATGTGAAAACTTGTATTTAATGTAGTTGATGTCATTTTTAAATTTGGAAATCCTAAAAGAAAACCCACAAAGTCCATATGAATAATGCCCCATGTAAAACTTTCAAAAAAATATGCTTCTGAAACAAAAAATTGAATAACAAACAAAAATTGCAACTCATATGGACTTATGAAAATACGGTCAAATTTTATCCATTCAAAAGTTTTTAATTATTGAACGATGAATCGATATAAAATTTTCCATTTTGTGATGTTCTAGTTAGACGACGAATCCATATTTTTTTATTTCAAAAGTCCATTATTACTAACAAATAATTTTTTTATCAATAAATAACCAGAAGTTATTTTCATAATGTAGTTGTTACTTCCCTATTAGTAGACTTTAAAATATATTAATCATCATATGCATTTGAATAAAAGGTACCTAGAGAAAAAACATTGTTTTGTCACAAAAGTGAATCACTGTAGCTTGCATCTACCCAAGTGCATCCATCATCTACTTTGAATGGTCCACCTTTTTAAGGGTTCATTATTATAATTTGGATTTTCAGTTTGTTTGCACACAACATTGAATATGACTAGAAGGCACAAAATTTTGAAGGACGTGACAAGGTTTCAAGATTTGAATACTATTTTTTTTCAATGTTGATTATATCTTTAAGCATTGTTAATGGATAAGTACCCCGACCTAGTTAATCAATAGAACTTTTAATCATTCATTAGTTATTAATGATAGGTGTAAAGTTATAATCTCATGTTTATTAAGGGTAAAAACATTTAAGGTACTTAGTCCTTGATGATAAGGTGATTGACAAATGGTTTATCAGTAACTAAAGACTTGTGTCAAAGGACATTTGGATGAATTAGTTGATTTTTTGAAGGAGGAGATGAGATGTCGTTGTGACTTTTGGGCAATGGGAATTTTGTTGTTTTTTCATTGTTTCTTGAAGCTTAAGAATAAAGTTGGGAAAAGGAAATGTACATGGATTTTTAGAATATAAAAATTAATGTGTTTTAAGGGAACAAACACCTTGTGCACATATTTTTTTAACATTTCATTTGTGCAAGTAAAAGTATTTTATTTTAAAAGATTGTAATTTTGAAAAAAAAAGTCTTTGCAATTGGTTATTAAACAATACTTATAACAATGGATAGGAATTACAATAATAGACATTAATCCCAAATGGTGAAAAGAATTTGTCTTTTTGGGGACATCTAACAACAATGTCAAAAGATTAGCCAAAAAAATAGCAGTTATTTGGCACAATTATAATTTCATGTTTTTTTGTTTTTTTGTAAGGTTTTTTTTTTTTTTTTTTAAAATTATATTT